>Ga0209347_1000070_pt1 | contig 292395 bp, 251 predicted proteins | sample AutmiccommuBRH23_FD_187382 | JGI IMG/M metagenome (GOLD analysis project Ga0209347, IMG submission 187382) | Deep subsurface microbial communities from Mt. Terri, Switzerland - Autotrophic microbial communities BRH/23 (SPAdes) (version 2) | ecosystem: Environmental > Aquatic > Deep subsurface... | reverse complement strand
CCTCGTGTCTGGGGATAGGCCTCGCTCAAGCGAAGCAACCCCCGTTGCGCTCCATGCGCCTTAGTCGACACGTCGGGGCGGGTCACCATCCAGGTCACCCGTGTCCCCAGCGGACATGATGGTCTAGGGGGTACGCCGTCCGCGTGCACTGGACAATCTTTTCATCCATTCACAGTGCAGCGCGATGTTCTCAGTCAAGATTTGAACAAATCCAGTTTGCCGTACTTTTCGGCGAGCAAGTAGTAAAACGTGACGCGATTCTAGGGGGTACGCCGTCCGCGTGCACTGGACAATCTTTTCATCCATTCACAGTGCAGCGCGATGTTCTCAGTCAAGATTTGAACAAATCCAGTTTGCCGTACTTTTCGGCGAGCAAATAGTAAAACGTGACGCGATTCTTGCGCTGAACGGCTTTCATCTTTTCACAGATTTCCTTGATGGCGCCGTCGAGCTTCTTGTCGTCGTCAGCCAATGCCAGCTTCTTCTTGAGCCAGCTGTCCCGGACGCGGGCGAGTTCGTCCTTGCTGGAACAGGAAACCAGAGACGCATCCTTGCTGCGCAGTGCGATGCCGAGGTGCTTGATAATCCCTGAGACGGCTTTGTCGTCCACCTTTGAGCTGTAAAGGGCAATATCTTCGATATATTCGTTGGACATTCGATTTATCTCCCTGGTTGTCTTAGGGGCCGTTTTTGGCTCTGTATTTTATCCGGATTTGATCAGTCTACGTACCCTTCCCAAACGGTCGACACAAAAAGCAAGCAAAATAATGACTCGGTCAGGCTATGGGGCTGGCCTCCGGGTGGCCGCGGGCAACCTGCCGAAGGAAGAGCATATAACTGGCGTTAATGCGGCGGGAAGCATCATCATGCCCGGCGAGGGCTGCAACGACGGCTTCGCTTACGGCGGGAAGGGCAGATGAAATCTCTGCTGGCATATACTGTGCTGCCGGGCCGCCACGACTGCGCAAGGTCTCGCGCAACAGACGTTCGGCAAGGCGAGCCTCCGAAAGGCTGGTGCGGTAGGCCTGCGACGCACACGCTGAAATGAGCGCTTGATCGGCCTGATTGAGCTTTTCCCAGATGTCGCGGCGGATTCGTAAAGCAATCGCAGTACCGGCGGGCGTGAACGACGGGCTCACGGCAAAGCGCGACGCCGCCGGAAGGCCGATCGCCATCGCGTTCAGCGTTGCGCCTTGTTCGACGGCATCGACATCGCCACTGGCGAGGGCCTGGGCCAGATCTGCCGGGGCAATCTGGACCGGGGTCGCCCCAAGGGCGCGGGTGAGACCGGCGGTCGAACCATCGACGGCGATGCGGAGGCCGCGCAGGCTGGCGCGATCGATTAGCGGCCGGTTTGACCAGAGCACGGGGTTGGGGCCGAGGTGCCCGGCCAATAGCGGCTTGTCGCCCAGATCCGCCGAAAGCTGGTCCCACAAATCCTGGCCGCCACCGGTGGCAACCCAGGCTTCGAGGTCTGTGGCGTCGAGGCCGGAAGCCGCTGGTAGACCGGCGAAATAAGAAAAGGCTGGATGTGTCGCGGCGCGGGCGTGCTCGCTGGCGTGGACGAATTCGGCATCGGCTGGGCTCGAATAATCGAGGTTCAATCGAATGCGACCGTTGCTTGTCGCGCGGATACTGGTCGCCAGGCGGTGGGCCAGATCGGCGGGGCCGGCAACCGTATCGGTCCAGGGAACGGCAAGGCGAAACTCGAGTGTCGGTTGAGTATGGAGGTTCGGTGAGAAGACATCGCCAGGTTGTGCAGGATCCGCCGTCGCGGTCGTGGAACCCGCGCTCGTCGCCGCCAATGCAGCCGCAGCGCCCGTCGATTTGAGAAAGCCGCGCCTGTCCATTCATCCATCTCCTGCCGGTAGGAGCGCATGGAAGCCGATGCGGAGCGCGAATGCAACGGGTCTGAAGCCGAAAATTTTTCACTGATTCGGGGCTTTTCGAGGCGGCGTCAGTGGCCGATCAGCATGTAGTCGATGGCGCGGAAGAAGTCCTGATGCCCCATGAGACCGGGGATGCGCCCGATTTCCTGGTTGTTTTCCAGCATGATAAAGGTCGGTACGATGCCGACGGGCTGGGTCAGGCCGAGGTCGCCGAGGGCGGGATCGTTGATGTTGACGAAGCGGATCGGCGCCCGTTTGCCCTGCTTGGAAGACTGGTAGGCGGCGAGCAGGCGGCGGCGGAACACGTCGCAATAGATGCAGCCGTCGACTTCCAGAACGATCAGTTGCAGACTGGGACCGGGGGCGGCTGAAGTCTGCAGATCGCGCGCAGCATCGGTGGGCGGCATGGCGGCCAAAACGCCAACCCAAAAAACGAATAGCCACGCAACTTTGCTCATGAGACAACGCCTCGGAATCTTACACTGGGCTGCTCAAGGCCCGCGGTTCCAAGAGTAATGTTTTCCGCCGCTGCGTGGGGAAAACAGTGAAAGATGAGTTAATCGGCGTTTCGCGTTGGTGCGGTTGCCACAGCCGCGAGGGAAGTCAACTCGCCGGGCAGGAGATCGAGACTATCCGAGCCATGCCGATGCCGATGTCGCCGCCGAACTGCTGAAGGAAGGCATCGCCCAGCTTCTTTGCATCATCGGTCTCGTCCGCGGGGAGGGATACATCCGCCTTGCAGCCGGCGGGGGCGCCAGCGGCCAGCGTCACCGGGCTTTCCTTGGCGAGTTCAAAGGCAATGTAGAAGCTTGGGTCCATGACCTGGAAGCTGAAGCCTTGCGCGCCGGCCAGAACGGGATCGGCCAGCGGCAAGGTGAAGTGCAGGGTAAGGATGCCGTTGGTGTATTCCAGCCAGTAATCCACCGGCGCTCCGGTCTTGAGCGCGATTTCGCCGATTTTGGGATAGGTGAAGTAATCGAATTCCTTGAGGCCTTCTATGTTGACCTGGGCGAGTTCGGCAAGTTCCTCGCGGTCGTAAGCGCCGTCACCGTTCTTGTCGAGGCCCTCGATGGCCATCGTGGCGTAGCCCTCGTCGAAGGTCCAGGCGTGCTCAAACGCTGCGATGCGGCCTGCCTCGTAGACGACAGCGGTTTTGACGTCGACCCAGACATGGGGGTGGGCGGAAGCCGGGATGGCGGCGGTAAAGATCGCCAGCAGCGCGGCGGCGCAAGCCAAAATTCCGGATTTGGTGAGCATCGTCGTGATTCCCTTGCGGCGTATTGCTTCGCAACCGTGGTGCTGGTGGCGGTCCGGCGCGTTTCGATTCGCTGGGTACTTATTCTTTAACTGCGGCGAGACAAGGTTCGGGATGCACCAAAAGAGAAGGGCCGCTACGGGATGCAGCGACCCTTTCGAAGTTGATTTTTGCGTCAACAGGAGAAATTTACCACTGATAGGCTGACTTCTTCGATCCGGCGCTGGCGTAATCGCCGGTCTTGAATCGCTTCCATGTCACGAGCACGCTGGCACCGACGTTGGTGCGATTGTAAAGGTCGACGACATCCTCGTTGTACATGCGGATGCAGCCCGATGAGGCCGCGGTGCCGATGGTCCAAGGGGCATCTGTGCCATGGATACGATAGGCGCTGGAGCCAAGGTAGAGCGCGCGGATGCCGAGCGGGTTCATCGGGTGGCCGCCGGGAACCCAGGTTGGAAGGCGGGGATTCTTCTGAAGCATCGTCGGAGTCGGGCGCCAGTCCGGATTAACGCGTTTCATCGAAACGTTGGTGGTGCCCTGCCAGCGGGCGTCTTCACGGGGAACGGCGATCGGGTAGCTGATCGCTTGGCCGCGTCCGGTGACCTTGTAAAGGCGGCGGTCACCGAAGCTGACAACGATTTTCCCCGGTGAGAAGCTGGTGGGGAAGCTGACAGTCTGACGGCCGCCACCCCATTCAGCACCGCCGCCCCACTGGGCGTTTGCGGCGGGGGCGAACGTAAGTGCGGCGAAGGCGGCGAGAAGAATGGGCAGAAATTTTGCGAGGCGGGGGTAGACGGTCATCTCGTGTTTAGCTCCGTTCAGTTCGGCTCATGTGGCTGGCGATGGGCATTTTCCGACCGTTGCCATGACGATTTTGTTGAATCAGGTTTGCGTGCTTCAGTCGGTGCGGGCTGGCTGCGACAACCGGTTCCGTTTTGGCAAATCTGCACCTCTTTTGATGAACAGAAGGTATAGGAGCGTGTGGGATTTGTGCAGAGCGAAACGGCCACACTCCCGGCTCGATTGCGTCAAAACCCGGTCACAATCGTGTTGGTTCCCGTGATTTGATTCAGGCTGCTTTGGCGCCGGGCGCGGAGGCGTGAATTTTATTCCCCTTTTGTTCCATTTTCTCGTTGACCCCTGGCGATTCCGAATGTAGAACAAAAACAGAACTTGAGTGCCGCATTGGTGCTTTGTCGTGTTGGTCTGCGTTGGTTTAGTGTGAGTTGAATTTGTATCGCGAGAGCGTTCCCATGGTCCTGGCGGCTTTCCCCCCTATGCCCCCGCCGCCCGAGTTAATGCGGATCTCGTCTTCAAGGCCTGCGTCTCATGACGTCTGCTTACCCCGCTGCGTCGAGGCTGTGCCTTGCCGTGGGAGCCGGAACGGTCGACTGCCCTCTCCCGTTCCGGCTTTCCATGGCGACTTCTTTGTTGCTCCTTCGGATGCCCACGCTTCGGCTTCGCCTCGCGCATCCGGCGCCGTACGATCCTCCGCGCCGCCTTCGGATGCCTATTGCTCTCTTTTGGGCCCACACTTCCTAAAGTCGTGTGTGGCTGCAGCATCCGCGCCAGTACAATCCTGCGCAGCCTTTCGGGAGCAAGGCGACCCGCCGCCCGCGGCGCCCCGTCGGGGTGGCCCGCGTGTCAGCGCGGATCAGCGAGGCGAGGCAAACAGCGACAAGCTTCAAGCCCTGCGCGCCGAGATCGAGCGTATCGAGCGCGGTTCGCCTCATTCCCTCGTGTCGGCGGCTGCATTGCGGCGGCATTCTGCTTATCGCGCGGAGGGGGTGGGGGCCTGGGACCTCGACCGGCAAGCGACACATGAAATCAAACCGGCTGTTCCCGATCTGCCGGCTGTGTCCGCTGCGGGTTTTGCCGCGGCACTGGCGTTCGGCCTGAGGCTTGCTGCGCAGCCTCGATTTGCCGGGGATCGCGGTGCGATTCTGTTCTGCGCAACTTCCGACATCCTGCGGGAGGCGGGGCGGCTTTACGGGCCGGGTCTCGATCAGCTCGGCGTGGCGTGCGAACAGCTGCTCATCGTCGAGACGGAGAAGTCCCAGCAAACGCTGTGGGCGATGGAGGAGGGGCTTAAATCGCAGGCGCTGTCCGCCGTCGTCGGGTGCCTCGATGCGGTGGCGCTGACGCCGGCACGGCGTCTCAGTCTGGCCGCCAAGGCGTATGCAATGCCCTGCCTGTTCGTGACGGGTGCGCGGACGCCGACGGCGGGGGCGACGGCGCGCCGCTGGCGGGTCGGTCTCCAGCCGGGAGCGTCCTCTCCGTTCGACGAGGATGCGCCGGGCGATGGCTGCGGCAGGATAGTGCTCGAAAAGTTGCGATCGCCTTCAAGCGTTCTTTCAGGCTGCGTTCCGGGTACGGCTTCAATCGAAGCGCGTGCCGGGATCTTGCAGGCGGGGAGGTTTCACGACCTTTCCTCCAGAGCGGACGGGCAAGACCCCGGAAGCCGGTCTTCGGTAGCGAAGCCGGTTTCCGGGGACGCAATGGGGTGAGCGGGGATGAAACGCTTCGTCCATCTGTGGTTCCCCTATTGGCCGATCGAGCGGATGCGGCGGGTGCGCCCGCGCGATATTTCCAACGATCGCCCGCTGGTGCTGGTGACGAGCGGCGGGCGCGGCATCGAGATCACGGCGGTCAATGAGCAGGCGGCGGTGCAAGGGCTGTGGGTCGGCCAGGGACTTGCCGATGCCCGGGCGCTGCTGCCGGAACTCGTATCGTTGCAAGCGGCTGCGCAAGCAGACGCTGAAGCGCTCGCGGCGCTGGCGCAATGGTGTGGACGGTATGGGCCGCAGCGCAACGTCCACGATGATTGCGGCATCTGGATCGATGTCAGCGGGGTGGCGCATCTTTACGGCGGGGAAGCGGGGCTACTGGCCGATGCGGTGAGGCATCTTCAAGGTTTCGGGCTGACGGTGCGAGCGGGAATAGCCGATACGCCTGCGGCAGCCTACGCGCTGGCGCGGTTTGCCGCCGGCGGCGGCGCGCAGGCGCGGGTGTTCTCCAGCATTGCGGCGGGTGACTTGCGGGCGGGGCTGGCGGGTTTTCCCGTCGAGGCCTTGCGGCTTGATCCTGATGCGGTGCTGTTGCTGAAACGGCTGGGGCTGAAACGTATCGGGCAGCTCTACGATATTCCACGCGCCAGTTTGCAGCGGCGTTTCAACGAGACGCATTTCGGGCGCGGGAAGAGCGCCAGAGACGGTCGGGCCAGAAGCGGGAAAGCCATAAAGCAGGAACTGGCGGGGAGTGTTGTTTTGCGCCTGGATCAAGCCTTGGGAGGAGTGCTGGAACCGCTGAAGCCGCTGGCAGAACCGCCGGTCCTCACCGTGCGCCAGTCGTGGACCGATCCGCTGATTTCGGCGGAGGGGATTGCCGCGGAAGCCGACGTTCTTGCGGCGCGGCTTGTCGCACAACTCAATTGTCAGGGGCTCGGCTGCCGGCATGTGCGGCTGTCGCTTTATCGGAGCGACGGGACGGCGGCGATCGTGGAGGCAGGCACTTCCCGGGCATGCCGGGACAGCGATCATCTGATGGGACTCTTGTCGGAAAAGTTTGCTGCAATCGAGGCTGGATTCGGCATCGATGTCGCCGAACTCGCATGCACTCGTGCCGAGCCGATGCAGGTGACGCAGGAGCGTCTCGGAGTCGGCGAGGGTGGTGGTGGCGAAGAGGCGCGGGCGCTGACCCTGCTCGTCGACCGGCTGGTCAACCGCCTCGGGCAGTCCCGCGTGCGGATGCTTGAGCTTTGCGAGAGCCATATCCCGGAGCGGGCCGCGCGGTTCGTGCCGGCGCGGGAGACGGTTGGGCGGCGGGGTGTGCGTGCTGGTGGAATGCCGGCTTCCGGTGGAGAGCTGTCAAAGCCGCCGCGTCCGCTGCTTCTCCTGAGCCCGCCGGAGCCGATCGGCGTTTGCGAAGGCGGCATCCGCGGCAGGCCCGCCGCGTTCGTGTGGCGGCGGGTGCACAACAGAATCGTAAGTTGCGAAGGTCCCGAACGCATTGCGCCGGAGTGGTGGCGGGATATCGGGCGGGCGGACGGGCGGCAATCCAGCGAGCGCGACTATTATCGCGTCGAGGTGGAAGGCGGTGCGCGGTTCTGGATTTTCCATGAGCTGCCGGTCGATGAAGAGGCTTCGCTGGGAGTTGCCGGCGGTGGCGGGCGGTGGCTGATGCACGGGCTTTACGGAGGCGGATCGTGATGGGCGCTTCGCAAGTCCCCGCGCTACAGTCCGGTTACGCCGAACTGCAGGTGACGACAAACTTTTCCTTTCTGCGCGGAGCTTCGCACGGCGAAGAACTCGTCGCGCAGGCCAAGGCGCTGGGTCTTTCGGCAATCGCCGTTACCGACCGCAATACACTTGCGGGCGTGGTGCGCGCGCATGTTGCCGCGAAAGAACTCGGGCTGAAATTCATTACCGGTGCGCGGCTCGATCTGACCGACAGTCCGAGCTTGCTGTGCCTGCCGCGTGACCGGGCCGCCTATGGGCGGTTGTCGCGGCTGTTGTCTTTCGGGCAGATGCGGGCACCCAAGGGGCAGTGCGAAATCTCGCTCGGCGATGTGGTGGCGCACGGCGAGGGGCAGATCTTCATCGTGCTGCCGCCGGAGGGATGGGACTGGCGCAGCGAAGCGGATGCCGATCGATTCGAAGCGCAGTTGCGCAAGTTGCGTTCGGCGCTCGCCGGCGCCGGCAATCTCCATCTCGCCGCGGCCCACTGCTGCCGTGGCGACGACCGCGCGCGCATAGCCTGCCTCAATGAACTCGCCCAACGCTCAAGGATTCGCCTCGTTGCGAGCGGGGACGTGCTTTATCACGCGCGTCACAGGCGGCCGTTGCAGGATGTCGTTACCTGTATCCGCGAAGGCGTGCGCATCGGGCAAGCGGGGCTCCGTCTCGAAGCCAACGGCGAGCGCCACCTGAAAGCGCCCGCAGAAATGGCGCGGCTTTTTTCCGGGTTCGAGGACGCGCTGGCGGCGACCTTGGAAATTGCGGAAGCGTGCACGTTTTCGCTCGACGAACTCGTCTACGAATACCCTGACGAGCCGGTGCCGCCGGGGCGCTCGGCGCAGGCGCATCTGGAAGACCTGTCCTGGGAGGGGGCGGCGTGGCGTTATCCGGCCGGCATCCCCGACAAGGTGCGAATGGTGCTGACGCGCGAACTGGATATCATCGCGCAGCTCAACTACGCGCCCTATTTCCTGACCGTCCACGACATCGTCAGCTTTGCGCGTGCGCGTGGCATCCTTGCCCAGGGGCGCGGCTCGGCGGCCAACTCGGCGGTGTGCTACTGTCTCGGCATCACGGCGGTGAATCCGGCGGAGGCCGACCTTCTGTTCGAGCGTTTCGTCAGCCCGGAGCGCAAAGAGCCGCCCGACATCGACGTCGACTTCGAGCACGAGCGGCGCGAGGAAGTCATCCAGTACATCTATACCCGCTATGGCCGCGAACGGGCCGGCCTTGCCGCAACCGTCATCTCGTACCGGGCGCGTTCGGCGGTGCGCGAAGTCGGAAAGGTGATGGGGCTGTCGGAAGATACGGTGGCGGCCTTGGCCGGCATGGTGTGGGGCACGCGTTCGGGGGATGCGCTTCCCGAGACCCATATCCGCGAAGCAGGCCTCGATCCGCGCGATCCGCTGATCGCCCGCGTCATAGAACTGACACGGGAACTCGTCGGCTTTCCGCGTCATCTCTCCCAGCACGTCGGCGGGTTCGTTCTGACGCGAGGGCCGCTCACCGAAGTCGTGCCGGTCGGAAACGCGGCGATGGAGGAGCGCACCGTCATCGAGTGGGACAAGGATGACATCGCCGCGCTCGGGCTTTTGAAGGTCGATGTGCTTGGCCTCGGCATGCTGTCGTGCATCCGCCGCGCCTTCGATCTCCTGAGCAAGCATCACGGCCGCTCGCTGACGCTTGCCAAGGTGCCGCGCGAAGACAAGGCGACCTACGACATGCTGTGCCGCGCCGACTCGATTGGCGTGTTCCAGGTGGAAAGCCGGGCGCAGATGAACATGCTGCCGCGCCTCAAGCCGCGCACGTTCTACGACCTCGTCATCGAGGTGGCGATCGTGCGGCCGGGGCCGATCCAGGGCGACATGGTGCATCCCTATCTGAGGCGGCGGAACGGGCAGGAGCTGGAGCATTATCCCGCGCCTTCGCCCGAACACGGGCCGCCGGATGAACTGCGCCAGATCCTCGGAAAGACGAAGGGCGTGCCGCTGTTCCAGGAGCAGGCGATGCGCATTGCCATGGTGGCGGCGAAGTTCTCGGATGCGCAGGTCAACGAACTCAGGAAGGCGATGGCGACGTTCCGCAGGCGCGGCACCATCGGGCTGCTCGAAGAGGCGATGGTTTCGGCGATGGTGGCGCGCGGCTATGACAAGACGTTCGCCGAACGCTGCTTCAACCAGATCAAGGGCTTCGGCGAATACGGGTTTCCCGAAAGCCATGCGGCGAGTTTTGCCCTCCTCGTCTACGTTTCGTCCTGGCTCAAGTGCCATTATCCGGCAGTGTTTGCAGCAGCGCTCGTCAATTCACAGCCGATGGGATTTTACGCACCCGCCCAGATCGTGCGGGATGCGCGCGAGCATGGCGTCGAGGTGCGGCCCGCCGACGTCAATCATTCCGCCTGGGATTGCACGCTGGAGCCGGGCGCGCGGCCGATCCCGTACGGCGGGGTTTCCACGATCGAGGAACGCGGCAACGTGCGGCCGGAGGATGTCGGCAAGGGCGGGCCGGCGCTGCGGCTCGGGCTGCGGCTCATTGACGGGTTGAAAGAAGAGGATGCGCAAAGGCTCGTTGCCGCGCGCGGCAACGGTTTCGCCGATATCGAGGATCTGAGGCGGCGCTCAGGGCTCAGGCGTCCGGCCCTGGAGAAGCTGGCGGCTGCCGATGCGTTCAGATCGCTGTCCCTCGACCGGCGGCAGGGGCTGTGGCAGGTGAAGGCGGTCGGACCGCCTTCGCTGCTGCCGCTGTTCGACTGGGCGGAGGCGCGCGAAGAAGGGCCGGAGGCCGAAGTCGAGCTGCCGGAGATGGCGCTCTCGGAGCATGTCGTCAATGACTACCAGACGCTGCGGCTGTCTCTCAAAGCGCATCCGATGCAGTTCCTGCGCGAAATGCTGCGGGAAGAGAAAGTCGTGTCGTGCGCCGAACTGCGCGGCATGAAGGACGGACGGAGGGTGAAAATCGCCGGCGTCGTTCTGGTGCGGCAGCGGCCGGGCAGCGCCAGGGGTGTCGTCTTCATGACGCTGGAAGATGAGACGGGTGTTGCAAATGCGGTCGTCTGGGCGAAAACGCTGGAGCGCTATCGCAGGGTAGTGATGGGTGCGCGGCTGATCTTGATCGAGGGCCAGGTGCAACGACATGAGGATATCATCCATGTCGTTTCGGCGCGCCTGTTTGACCGCAGCGGCATGCTCATGCATTTGTCAGAAGAGGCAAAAGACATGCGCGTTCCGATCGCCAATGCCGATGAGGTTTTGCGGCCCGAACCTGGGTCGGCGCGCGGGACGCATGAGGCGGATGCGCGGGGCGTCAGTGCGCATCCCAGATGGGCCGGGCATCCGCGCAACGAGCGCATCATTCCAAAGTCGCGGGATTTCCATTGACGGACGATGAAAAACAGCAAGCCGGAACAAAGAGCCCCGGTCGTGGGGTAGGGGGACTTCCAGGGGGGTTGATCGCGGCATTCCTTGCCGCGTGCATCAGCATCGGTTGCCTTACGCCGCTCACTGCGCAAGAGCCGCGCGGGCGGGTTGCGCCGGAAGCTGCGAGCGGCGTGCAGCAGAAGACGCCGGCGAAGGCCGGGCATTTCATGGTGTCGGCGGCCAATCCTTATGCAGTCGATGCGGGCGTCGAAATTCTTGAGGCTGGCGGCAGCTCCGTCGATGCGGCGATTGCCACGCAGCTGGTGCTCAATCTGGTCGAACCGCAGTCCTCGGGTATCGGCGGCGGCGCGTTCATCGTACACTTCGACAAGGCGACCGGCCGGATCACGACCTACGATGGGCGCGAGACGGCGCCTGCCGCCGCGACGCCGGACCGCTTTATGCGCGCGGGCAAGCCAATGAGCTTTTATACCGCCGTCAACTCGGGTCTGAGCATCGGAGTGCCGGGTACGGTGCGCGTCATGGAGCTTGCGCATCAAAAGCATGGTCGCCTGCCATGGGCGAAACTGTTCGAACCGGCGATCCGGCTAGCCGAAAACGGCTTCAAGGTTTCGCCGCGCCTCAACATACTGCTGATCTGGTTTGGGGCGGAGCGGTTCACGCCGAAGGCACGCGGCTATTTTTTCGATGACACGGGCTCTCCCCGAGCAGTCGGCTATGTCCTGAAGAACCCCGAGTTCGCCAAGACGCTGCGAGCGATTGCCAAGCAGGGGGCGGCGGCTTTCTATGAAGACGGTCCAATCTCCCGGGCAATCATAGAAGCGCTGGACGAGGCGCCTAACGCCAAGGGCGACATGACGCTTGCCGATCTTGCCACGTACCGGGCAAAGGAGCGGGAGCCGGTCTGTTTCGACTATCGCCAGCGGCAGGTGTGCGGGATGGGGCCGCCGTCGTCTGGCGGTATGACGATTGCGCAAACGTTGAAGATCCTCGAAGGCTACGATCTCTCCGAAAAGGGCCATGGTGTGATGAGCCCGTGGTCGCTGCACCTCATCGCAGAGGCCGAGAAGCTTGCCTATGCGGACCGCGACCGGTATCTGGCGGACCCGGCTTATGTTGCGCCGCCGTCCGGCTTGCTGGCAGCGGAGTACATCAAGGCGCGGCGCAAACTCATTTCGGATTGGGCGATGGCGCCCCCCGAGCCCGGCGAACCGCAGGCATTTGCGCGGGCGCAGTTCGGGATCGACGCGACAGTCGAGCGCTCCGGCACCAGCCATCTGTCCATTGTCGACGCCTCGGGCAACGCCGTATCGATGACGACGACCATCGAAGGCGGTTTCGGCTCCGGAATCTGGGCGGCTGGATTTCTGTTGAACAACGAGCTGACCGACTTTTCCTTCCGTCCCGTCGATCGCCACGGCAGGCCGATCGCCAACAGGGTCGAAGGCGGCAAGCGTCCGCGCAGTTCGATGTCGCCGACGCTGGTCATCGATGCAGAAGGAAAATTGCAGTCGGTGCTGGGATCGGTTGGGGGATCGCGAATTATAACGTATGTGGCAAAGTCGCTGGTCGCGTTGATCGATTGGAACATGGGCGCACAGGAGACGGCGGACCTCGTCAACTTCGGCAGCCGGGGCCGGTATTTCGAGATCGAGATCGGTGCTGAGGCGATCTGGCAGGGTTTGAAGGTGAAGCCCTTCGGGCATGTCGTGGTGCCGGATCTGATGACATCGGGAACGCATATCATTGTCGTGCGTCCAGGCGGTATACTTGAAGGGGCGGCCGATCCCCGGCGAGAAGGTGTTGCTCGCGGCGGTTGAGCTTCGTGCATTCACGGAAGGAGCGTCATTGGCAGATTCGGTGAAGAAGTCGACGAAGCACCCGGTGCCCCCAATCACAGTCGCGGGCGCCGGGGTGATCGGGTTGTGGCAGGCGCTCGTTCTTGCGCGCGCCGGTCACCGGGTCAGGCTTGTCGACCGGGCGCCCGATCCGCTGGCGGCATCGGCCAGCAGCTATGCCGGTGCCATGCTCGCGCCCTATTGCGAGGCCGAAGCTGCGCCCCGCATCGTTCTCGATCATGGCCGCCAAGGGCTCGCCTTGTGGCGGGATATCTATCCGGGGCTCGTCAATAACGGCACGCTTGTGGTCGCCGCCGCACGCGACCGGTCGGATCTGGAGCAATACCGGCGCATGACCCAGGGGCACGCCGTCCTCAATGCAGCGGCCATTGCGGCGCTGGAACCCGACCTCGGCACGCGCTTTCCCGCCGGGCTGTTCTTTGCTGACGAGGCCCACATGGCAACCCCGCATGCGCTTTCGTTCCTGCTGCAAAGCGTGCGCGAAGCTGGCGCCGACGTTTGCCTGGGATCGGATCTTGACGCGTTCACCGACCGGATCAGCGAGGAAACGGGCGTTCTGGTGGATTGCCGGGGGATTGCCGCGCGCGAACAGCTCAGCGGGCTGCGCGCGGTGCGCGGCGAGCGTGTCATCGTGCGCACAAGCGAGGTCGTGCTCAATCGGCCGGTCCGGCTGCTGCATCCGCGCCACCCGATCTATGTGGTGCCCTGGGGCGACAAGCGCTTCATGGTCGGGGCGACCGTCATCGAAAGCGAGGACGACGGGCCCATCTCGGTGCGCTCCATGCTGGAACTCCTGGGAACCGTCTATGCGCTGCACCCGGCATTCGCGGAAGCGGAGATTGTGGAAGCCGGGGCCGGCGTGCGTCCGGCATTCGATGACAATGTGCCGCGCATCCTTGTCAGCCCAGATGCCCGGACGATCCGCGTGAATGGGGCCTACCGGCACGGCTTCCTCTTGGCGCCGGTGCTGGCTCGCTGCGTTGCGAGCGTTATCGAGGGGACTGGCGAAGATCATCCCCTCGTTGTTGCAAGCGAGGACAGCGCGCGGCCTTTGCGCAGCGCGGGCGAGGTGATATAGGCCTGCACCGGCTCTCGTTCTTGCCTGGTGTTCCAACGCCGACACTTCGTACTCGAAGTGTCTACGCGGGAAAACCGGTCAAAATCTTATTTGTGTTCTGGATTCACAGCCGCTAGACGAACTTCTCCCTGGAATCAGGCGTCTAATACAGAACACAGTGGCCTTTTCCGGCAGTCGCCGCAGGGTCTCAAGCGCGGCGCGTACATACTTCAAACCTCAGGAGGTTCGTCATGGCACTGAGTCTTATCTCAGGCGAACAGGGAATCGCACTCACATTCGATGACGTGCTGATCGTGCCGGGCGCTTCCGAAATCCTGCCCGGAGCAGCCCAAGTCGGATCGAAAGTCACCAAGTCGATTGCCGTCTCCATCCCGATCCTGTCTTCGGCCATGGATACGGTGACCGAGGCTCGTCTTGCGATCGCCGTCGCACAATCGGGAGGCATCGGGGTTCTGCACCGCAATCTGGAGCCCGAGGAGCAGGCTCGGCAGGTGGCGATGGTGAAGAAGTACGAATCCGGCATCGTGCTCGACCCGGTCACCATCGAACCCGACGCGACGCTTGCCGATGCCCTGGAACTGATGGGGACGCACCAGATCTCCGGAATTCCAGTGGTGGAGAAAAAGGACAGCGAGGACCCCAGGGGCCGGCTCGTTGGAATTCTCACCAACCGCGACGTGCGCTTTGCATCGAATCCGGGCCAGCCGATCTATGAATTGATGACAAAGGACAACCTCGTTACGGTGAAGCGTTCGGTTGCGCAGGAGGAAGCGCGAAAGCTGCTTCACCAGAATAGAATCGAGAAGCTGCTGGTCGTCGATGACGAATACCACTGCATCGGCCTAATCACTGTGAAAGATATCGAGAAGGCGCAGAAGCATCCCAACGCCTGCAAGGACGAAGCCGGACGCCTCAGGGTGGCGGCGGCGACCAGCGTTGGCGATGACGGCTTCCGCCGCGCCGAGTTGCTCGTCGATGCGGGCTGCGATCTTATCGTCGTCGATACTGCGCACGGGCATTCGAGCCGCGTTCTCGAAATGGTCGCGCGTATCAAGAAGCAGTCGAATGCGGTGCAGGTCATTGCCGGCAATGTGGCGACGGGGGATGCGACGAGGGCACTGATCGATGCGGGTGCGGACGCGGTGAAGGTCGGTATCGGCCCCGGATCGATCTGCACGACGCGGATCGTTGCGGGGGTCGGCGTACCGCAGCTCACCGCCATCTCCGATTGCGCCGATGCCGCCCACAAGCATGGCGTGCCGATCATCGCGGACGGCGGTATCAAGTTTTCCGGAGATGTCGTCAAGGCGCTGGCCGCGGGCGCGGACTGCGTGATGATAGGTTCGCTTCTGGCCGGCACCGACGAAGCGCCGGGCGAAACCTATCTCTATCAGGGACGGACCTACAAGTCATACCGCGGCATGGGCTCGGTCGGAGCGATGGCGCGCGGGTCGGCGGACAGGTACTTCCAGGCGGAAGTCCGCGATACGCTGAAACTGGTGCCGGAAGGGATCGAGGGGCAGGTGCCCTACAAGGGGCCGGTCGACAACGTGCTGCACCAGCTCGTTGGTGGTTTGCGCGCCGGTATGGGGTATGTCGGAGCCAAGGATCTAGTCGAACTGAGGGCGCGGGCGCGGTTCGTGCGAATCTCGCCGGCGGCCATGCGCGAAAGCCATGCCCACGGCGTTTCGATCACGCGCGAGAGCCCAAACTACCCCGGTGGCGGTTAGTTGAGCGCTGCGTTGAACCCGGGCTCGACGTGTTGGACCTCATGATCAAGAGGCTCCAATGCGGGTGTCACAGTTTCTGATTATCGTGCAGGTGATGGTGCAGGTGGCGCTGGGCCTTGTCGTGGCAGGGCTGTTTTGGTGGCGGAGGTCTTCGGCGTCGGGCGACGGCAGGCTCGATGAGGCCTACCGCGGACAATTCGAACTTCCCGTCTTGTTCTACGCGGGGAGCCTGTTTGCCTTTGCGATGCGCATCGTCGACGAGCGCATCCTGTTCTTCGCGACGTTGTTTGCCTTGGCGCAGGTGACGGGCGCCGTCTTCGGGCTTTTGTTGCGAAACGAAAAGGGGCAGGCCGTGGCCGGACTCGTATCCGTGTTTGCCGCCGCCGTGCTTTGGGTCATGATCGCTGCGCACTTCGTCAATTCGGGATTCTAGGGGAGCACATGAGACCGGGTGCAAGACTCAGGGCCGCAATCGAGGTCCTGGAAGACATTGCCGGCAATCACCGGCCGGCGTCCTCGGCACTTTCCGACTGGGGGCGGTCGCATCGCTTTGCCGGTTCGGGGGACCGCACGGCGATCGGGACGCTGGTGTTTGATGCGCTGCGGCACAAAAACTCATTTGCCTGGAAAATGGGTTCGGATGCGCCGCGGGCGCTTGCACTAGCGGCGGCGGGTGACGCACTGGGCCTATCGATAGAAGCCTTGCAGGCGGCAGCCGATGGTTCGCAGTATTCGATCGAACCGCTAAGCGAAGAGGAGGTTGCCGGGCTTCAACGCGCCATCCTGGAAGACGCTCCGCTGGCGGTAGCTGGCGACGTGCCGGAGTGGCTGACCCAATCCTTCGAGCGAACGTTTGGCGCGCGTGCCGGCGAGGAAGGCCGCGGGCTCAGTTTGCGGGCGCCGATCGACCTCAGGGTCAATGGGCTGAAGGCAACGCGCGAGAAGGTCCTCAAGGCCTTCGAGAAATTCGGCGCGGTGGCAACGCCGCTATCGCCGGTGGGCGTTCGTATTCCCGCACCGCACGGGCCCGCCAAGTCGCCCAACGTGGAGGCCGATGTCGCGCACGGCAAAGGCTGGTTCGAAGTGCAAGACGAGGGCAGCCAGCTGGCGGCGCTGATCGCGGGGGCGAGTCCCCGCGAACAGGTGCTTGACCTTTGCGCCGGGGCCGGCGGTAAGACGCTCGCTATGGCGGCGGGCATGCAGAACACCGGGCAAGTCTATGCCTACGACAATTCGCGTAGTCAGCTGCGACCGATCTTCGAGCGGTTGAAGCGGGCGGGCGTGCGCAACGTGCAGGTGATGGAAGCCGGCGACGAGGCGCAGCTCAAGGCGCTCGAGGGCAGGTTCGATCTGGTGTTCGCCGATGCGCCCTGCACGGGATCGGGGACATGGCGGCGGCGGCCGGATGCGAAGTGGCGCCTGAAACCGGAAGCGATCCAGTTGCGGCTTGAAGAACAGCGCGCGGTACTGGCTTCGGCAGCACCGATGGTCAAGCCTGGCGGGCGGCTGGTCTACGTCACATGTTCGGTTCTGCCCGAGGAGAACGGTGAACAGGTCGCCGCGTTCCTCGCCGGGTATCGCGAGTTCAGATTGTCTCCTGTATCTGAGCATTGGACGGTGCGCATGGAAGGAGAAATGCCCGAGTCCGCAGACGGCTCGAGGGAGACGCTGCTGCTGACGCCTCATTCGCACGGTACGGACGGCTTCTTCATCGCCGTGCTGCAACGGCAGAGTGAATGAGCAATGGCTGATACGATCGAACTCTCCGACGGGCGGCGCTTCGGGCTCGCCACCTATGGAGCTGCCGACGGCTTCCCGGTGCTGGCGCTGCATGGCGCACCGGCGTCCCGTCTCATGTTCGATGTCGCGGACGGCCCCGCCAAGGAATTGGGCCTGACGCTTTATTGTCCGGACCGGCCGGGCTATGGCCTGACGCCGAAAGACGATGAACCGACGCTCGAAAAGCGCGCCGGCGACCTGGTGGCGATCGCTGACGCCCTGGCGCTCGACTGGTTTGCGGTGCTCGGTGTCTCCGGCGGGGCACCTTATGGCGTTGCCTTGGCCGATCGTCTTGGCGAACGTGTCTGCGGCCTCGGGCTTGTCAGTCCGATGGGACCAGTCGCGCAGTTCGAGGCGGTAAAAAGGGCCGGAAAGCCTGACGAAGTCCATGAGCGATTGTCACGGGGGCATCGCATCTTCTTCCTGGACCTGCCGAGGCACCGCACCGCGCTGGCGCTACAGGCCGGAATCAGCGTCCGGGTGTTCAAGGCTGCGCCGCATCTGTTTGCGCGCTTATTTGCGCACAGCCTGAGTTCGGCGGACTCCAAGATCCTGCAGAAGCCTCATGTGCAGGAAAGTCTCATTGCGATGACCCTTGAAGCGCTGCGGCAGGGGGCGGACGGCGGGCTCAGCGACCTCGAAATCTTTTCACAGCCCTGGCCGGTTGAATTCGAAGCGATCCGCGCGCCAACGATAATCTGGCAGGGAAGCGCGGATAGGATCGTTCCGGAGGCGGTTTCTAAGTGGCTTTCCGGATTAATCCCCAACTGCCGGTTCGTACGGCTTGAAGATTGCGGGCATTTCTGGATCTACGATCATGTCTACGACGTTCTCGGTGCGCTGGCGCAAATCTCGCAGGTCGCGACCAAGGCTGCGGATGCGGCGGACTGAAGATCCGGGTAAGAATGGGTCAGCGTAGTTCAGCGGGCGGCACAATAGATTCGGGAAGATCATGCGGAGATACATTTCACTCATTTTCTTTCTGCTCGTGACGACACTCGTTGCCTCGTTTGCGGGAGCGTTCAGTCCGGGTGAGTGGTATCAGGGTTTGAATAAGCCGGAGTGGACGCCGCCCAACTGGTTATTCGGGCCGGTGTGGTCGGTGCTCTATTTGTTCATCGCTATTGCCGGCTGGCTGGTTTGGCGGGCCAAGGGGTTCGGCCTGGCGCTGTTCTTGTGGTTTGGACAACTCGCGCTCAACGGAGCGTGGTCATACCTGATGTTCGGCGAGAACAGAATCGACAGCGCGATGATCGATCTTATGTTCATGTGGCTTGCCATCGCCGCCTTCATGGTGACGTCCTGGCGCCTGAGCCGACTCGCGGTGCTGTTGTTTGTTCCATATCTAATCTGGGTCACTTTCGCTGGAGCGCTCAATTTCGCGTTGCTGCAGTTGAATCCGTGAATTCCGGCAGGAAAGTGCCGTCAACTTGACGGGCAAGGAAGCCGGTGATCTACGAGGCGATCTCAGCTCGGCTGCAGGCCAGGAGAATGCACGCGCAATGACGAACACTGTTCTCATCATCGATTTTGGCAGCCAGGTGACGCAGCTTATTGCGCGGCGCGTGCGCGAAGCGGGCGTCTACTCGGAGATCGTGCCGTTCAACCAGGCCGAGGCTGCGCTTGAGCGCCTTGATCCGCAGGCCGTGATCCTGTCGGGCGGACCAGCGAGCGTGACGGAGATGGGAACGCCAAGAGCGCCCGAATGGGTATGGTCGTCGGGGTTGCCGGTGCTGGGCATCTGTTATGGCGAGCAGGCGATGGTATCGCAGCTCGGCGGCGGGGTGGAAGCCGGCCATTCGCGCGAGTTCGGCCGCGCTGAGATCGAGGTCAAGGCGGCCTGCCGGCTGTTCGAGGGAGTCTGGGAGGTCGGTCAACGCGACCAGGTGTGGATGAGCCACGGCGACAGGGTCACCGGATTGCCGGCAGGGTTCGAGGTCGTTGCCGTGTCGGAAGGTGCGCCCTATGCGGCAATCGCCAACGAGGAGAAGCGCTTCTACGGCGTGCAGTTTCACCCTGAGGTCGTGCATACCCCGCGCGGGGCGGCTCTCATCTCGAATTTCGTGCACAGAATCGCAGGACTGCCGGGCGATTGGACGATGGCGCATTTCCGCACCAGCGCAATCGAATCGATCCGCGCCCAGGTCGGCGGCGCCAGGGTCATCTCCGGGCTGTCGGGGGGCGTTGATTCCGCGGTTGCCTCCGTCCTGATCCACGAGGCAATCGGCGACCAACTCACCTGCATCTTCGTCGACCATGGCCTGTTGCGCGCCGGAGAAGCCGGCGAAGTCGTCGATATGTTCAAGGGCCACTACAATATCCCGCTGATCCACGTCGATGCGCGCGAGCGGTTCCTGTCGGCCCTCGATGGCGTCGAAGATCCAGAACGCAAGCGCAAGATCATCGGCGGGCTGTTCATCGACGTTTTCGACGAAGAGGCAAGCAGAATCGGGGGGGCGGATTTCCTGGCGCAGGGAACGCTTTATCCCGATGTGATCGAGAGCGTGTCGTTCACGGGCGGGCCATCGGTGACGATCAAGTCGCACCACAACGTCGGCGGATTGCCGGAGCGCATGAAGCTCAAGCTGGTGGAGCCGCTGCGCGAACTCTTCAAGGACGAAGTCCGAATACTGGGGCGCGAACTTGGTCTGCCGGAAAGGTTCGTTGGCAGGCATCCGTTTCCGGGGCCGGGGCTTGCGATCCGCATGCCCGGAGGCGTCACGCCTGAAAAGCTCGAGATACTCCGCAAGGCCGACCGGATCTATCTGGAAGAAATCCGCAACGCCGGGCTTTATGACAAGATCTGGCAGGCGTTCGCCGTTCTGCTGCCGGTACGAACAGTCGGCGTCATGGGCGATCAGCGGACCTACGATTATGTCTGCGCGCTGCGTGCCGTGACCTCGATGGACGGAATGACGGCCGACTACTACGACTTCAGCCACGAATTTCTCGGGCGGGCCAGCACACGGATTATCAACGAGGTCAACGGGATCAACCGCGTCGTCTACGATATCACCTCGAAACCGCCCGGCACGATTGAGTGGGAGTAAGTGGCGCAATCGTGCGTCACCTCCCGATTTTTTCGCGTCGTGCCAAGCGCAATCGCTGAAACAGCGACAATACCGCCACACCGCTTTCTGTGGAAATCCGTTTGGCGCTGCGCCCCTCCTTGATTCGTATTGCCCCTTTCTGCAAATGTCCCGCGCAGTTCAAGGCGTACTTTATCCAGTGAGAGGCAATAAAAATGAAACGTTGGGTTGAAACGAGCCTTTTCGCGGTGGGCGCTGTCGTCGGCGCAGCCGCATTCGTGCCAGTGGCTCTGGCCCAAGCTCTGCCTGACCTCGTCATCGAGGCCAAGGACTCTGAACTCAGATTCGTCAGCTGCAATACCGGCGATCCCCTCGTCGAGGGACGAATCGTGATCCGCAATGCGGGCAACGGCGATGCTAACCTGCGCAATGCCGACAACCTCCTGCGCAGCTTCGTTGCCGTCTACAATCCCGAGAACATCGATCTGATCGAAAAAGATACCCGCCGCACCAAGATCGAGCCGCGCGAACAGCGCCAGATCGAGATTTCCATGGGCAAGGGGTCGGTCAAGACGGGGCGCAACTTCAACGGTTTCTCAGGCGGATCACTGGGCTCGCTTCCAACCGATGCCAAGGCGCTGGAAAACGATAAGGAACTGGCCAAGAAAGTGCAGCAGTTCCTCCGCGACCGCGCTTACTCCGTTACGGTAGACGGAGACTGGGGATCCGGTTCCAAGAGGGCACTTGCCGCTTTCCAGAAGACCCAGAACCTGCCGGGTAACGGTGCGTGGAATGCCGAAACCGCGACGAAGGTTTCGTCGCTCATTCCGAACCTGAAATCTTCAGGAAATATCAAGAACGACAAGGGCGAGACGCAGATTACGGTGTTTGCCGTCGTCGATCCCTACAATCTCATCGACGAAAGTGACGAGAGCAACAACCTGTTGAAGTACACGGGCTGGCTCAAGTGCGAGTGAGGCGCGCCAAGCGCATCAATTGATCGGATCAAGACCGGCCGCGGCGGCAACGCAGCGGTCGTTTTCATCGCGCAGCCGGCGGTGCCGGCGCGAAAGTCTGGCGCCATGCGATAAGCCGGCGCGCGGCTTCGACTATGTCGGGGGTGGCGCGGGCATAAGAAAAGCGCACGTATCGGCCGCCGCGGACTGGATCGAAGTCGACGCCGGGTGTGATCGCGACGCCGGCGTCATCAAGGATGCGGCGGCATAGTTCCGGGCTGTCGAGGCCGAAATCCGATATGTCGCAGTAAAGGTAGAAGGCGCCGTCGGCGGGGACGATTTTGTCGAAGCCGGCCTTGGGCAGCTCGCGCAAAAGAAGATCGCGGTTGACGGCATAGGTGCGTTTGTTTGCCTCCAGCTCCGCGCCGCCATCGAAGGCGCCGAGGGCGGCTGCCTGGGAGGCGGACGGCGCGCAGATGAACAGGTTCTGGGCGAGGCGCTCGAAGACGCGGATGCAGCGTTCAGGAACGACCATCCAGCCGACCCGCCAGCCGGTCATCGAGAAGTATTTCGAGAACGAGTTAATGACGATGGCGTCTTGCGAGTAGGCGAGAGCCGTCGCCGCCGGAACTTCGTAAGTCAGCCCGTGATAGATCTCATCGGAAATGAACCACAGTCCGAGACGGCGGCTTGTTTCGACGAGTTCGCTGAGGCGGGTGGGCTCCAGCATGGTGCCGGTCGGATTGGCTGGCGAAGCGACGAGTATACCTGCCAGTCGGGACCTGAGATCGGCTTCTTCGATGTCTCGGGATGTCGGCATCCAGCGGCCGTTTGCGGAGGTCTCGATCAACTCGGGGACCAGATCGAGGGTCGTGAGGATGTGACGGTAACAGGGATATCCCGGTGAGGGCAGCGCGATGCGCGCGCCGGCGTCGAAGAGCGCGGTGAACGCCAGGATGAATGCGCCGGAAGACCCTGAGGTGACGATGATGCGGGCGGGATCGACTTCGACATCATAGCTGTCGCGGTAGTGACGGGCGATGCGCCGGCGCAAGGAATCGCTGCCGAGCGCCAGCGTGTAGCCGAGATTGTCGGTGTCGATGGCGTTGCGCAGGGCGTTGCGGGCGGTTTCAGGGGCCGGAGTTCCCGGCTGGCCGACCTCCATGTGGATGATGTGGTGGCCGGCCTGCTCGCGGGCGGCAGCGGCGTTCATGACGTCCATCACCATGAAACCGTCGATATCACTGCGACGCGAAGTGTCAGCTGTCGCGCTGCGGTCCGGTCGGTCCGGGGCTGGCGTTACGGCACTCCTTCCGGGAGGGGGCATCTCTTTCATGGGTGTGTTTTCCAGTTCAGGTGGTCGTGGAAGGCTGCATGCATGGAACTCAAGCGGAGTTGGTGCCATGCTGGCGCCGCAATATAGCCCATTCATCTGCAATGAATCGCCGATGCCGTTCGCTCGCGTTGCCTGAACGTCATTGGGGGCGCGTTGACGCTTTTGCGGCCTGACATTACGCTCGCGGGCGATCGTTACCGCCGGTTTCGCCGCCTCAGGGCAAGGCGTGCCGCAAACGACGGGGAGCCAGCAGCCGGGGACCAGGATCCGGCATCCTGCTCCGGGCCGTAAAATCGGACAACGACGCTGGATCATTTCAGGGGAATCCGCCAGATGTTCTTCATAAGGCTTCCGAAGCGCTTTTCTCGCGGGCTGAGCGCCGTCCTGGCCGGCATAATGGCGGCGGGATGTATCCTGGCGAGTGTGAACCCGGCCAAAGCGCAGGGCTTGCCGCTGATCCGAGACAGCGAGATCGAAGCACTACTGAACGATTACGCCCAGCCGATCTTCCGATCCGCCGGGCTCGGGTCGGGGCGCATCACCATGCGCATCGTCCGCAACGAGGCTTTTAACGCGTTCGTGATCGATGGCGGCAACGTGTTCGTTCACACAGGACTGCTACTGCAATCGGACACGCCAAACCAAGTCATCGGGGTCATTGCGCACGAGGCCGGGCACATCGCGGGAGGCCACATGGCGGCGCTGCGCCACCGCATCGCCAAGGATCAGACGCGGGCGCTGCTGCTGCAGATCCTTGCTGCGGGACTGATGGCCGGGGGCATAGCTGCTGGTGATCGCGACGTCACGGCGGCGGGCGGGGCAGGTCTGGCGTCGGGCCCGAATTTCGTCATCCGTTCGCTGCTGGCCGAGCGGCGTTCGCAGGAATCGGCGGCCGACCAGTTCGGGCTCAAGGTTCTCGAAGCGACCAAGCAATCCGGACGCGGTATGCTTGAGACATTCGAGCGGTTCGCCCAGCAGGAATATATCTCGGATACATACAAGGATCCGTTCGCGCGCAGCCACCCGGTTGCGACCGACCGTCTGAACCAGCTGCGACGGAATGTCGAAGGCAGCCGCTATTACAACTCCATCGATCCCCCGGAACTGCAACTGCGCCACGATCTGATGCGGGCCAAGCTGTCAGGCTACTTGGAATCGCCGGCGATCGTGCTCAACCGCTACCCGATGACGGATACCTCGCTTCCAGCCCGTTACGCACGCGGTATCGCGAGATATTTCCAAGGTGGGCGCGGCGGGCTTGAAGCGGCACTCGAGGAAATCGACCAGTTGATCAAGGGGCGGCCCGACTACCCGTATTTCTGGGAGGTCAAAGGCGACCTGCTGATGCGCTCGGGCAAGTCGGTCGAGGCGATCCCGTTCCTGCGCAAGGCGATTGCTCTGGCCGGCAAAAGCAACGATTCGCTGATGCAGGTTCAGTTGGCCACGGCGCTGCAGAACTCGGGGCAGAGCGGGCTTGTCGGTGAGTCGGTAAAGCTTCTGAAGACCTCGCTCATCGACGACCCGAATCCGCGGGCCTACAGGTTGCTTGCCACCGCCTATTACAACCAGGGCGACAGGCCGCGGGCCGATGCGATGACGGCACAGGCTTATTTCGTCGAAGGTAACATCGAGCAGGCGCAGATCTTCGCCAAGCGGGCGCAAAGGGCTTTGAAGGCGGGCTCACCGGAATGGATCAAGAACGAAGACATCCTCAAGTACGAACCTCCACGAGGTTGACCCCGTTCAGATGTCGTTACTTTAACGTGCGCCAAAATGGGCGATGTGTTAGGGGCGGATGAAAAATGTATTCGCGCCCTGAACCGCCTGCGACCCGAAACTTGAAAAAGGACTCTCCATGAAATCGACGAATTGGAAGCTTGGCGCAGGCCTGACCCGGAGCGCCGGGCTCTTGGCCGTCGGCGTGCTTGGCTGTGCCATCGCCCTCGATGCCGTCTTCGACCGCGCGACGGCCGAGGATCCGGCAATACCGGCGGCGGGCGCCGCCACGGCGGCATTTTCATCGGACCAGAAGGCCGGCATCGAAGCCATCATCAAGGACTACCTGCTTGCCAATCCGGAAATCCTGCTCGAAGTGCAGTCCAAGCTCGAAGCAAAGATGGAAAAGCAGCAGGAAGAGCGGCTGAAAACAGCAATCAAGTCGAACGCCGATGAACTCTACCGCCGCGCCGACGCACCTTCGGCGGGGGATCCAAAGGGCGATATCACCGTTGTGGAGTTCTTCGATTACAACTGCGGCTTCTGCAAGCGCGGCTTTTCGGAAGTTTCCAAGCTGATTGAAAAGGACAAGAAAGTCCGGGTCGTCTTCAAGGAACTGCCGATCCTGTCGAAGGGTTCGGAAGAAGCCTCCCGCGTGGCGCTGGCCGCCAAGAAACAGGGCAAGTACTGGGAAATGCACAGCGCCTTGCTCACCTATCGTGGCTCGGTTGACGGCGAAAGCGCCCTGAAAATCGCCGCCAAACTGGGGCTTGACGCAGAAAAGCTGAAAGCTGACATGGATTCGGCGGAAGTTACCGGCGAAATCGACAAGGTGCGCGAACTCGCGCAGAAAATGGGGATCAACGGCACCCCGCATTTCCTCGTGGGCGACAGAACGATCGCTGGGGCACCCGAAAACCTCTACGAGCAGATCGAGGCCCATGTCACGGATCTGCGCAAGAACGGCTGCGAAGTCTGCTGAACGGGCATTTGGCGGTTCAAAGAAGCCGAAAGAGCGGCGCTGCTGCTTCTTCCCAGGCGGTCGCGACAGGCGGCCGCCTTTGACTTCATCAAGAAAACTGATAGACGCTTTAGCCGGAGTCTTCTGGAATTGACGGCTCGGACGGCCTAGCGGTAAATCATCCTCGATCGCTCGGCCAGCCCAACCTGTTTTGCAATACGTGGACATGGCAAAGCCCATCTTCGTCCTGAACGGACCAAACCTCAATTTACTCGGCAAGCGTCAGCCCGACGTCTACGGGACTGCGACACTCGAAGATGTGCGCAAGCGGACCGAAGCGCGAGCCGAGCAGCACGGCCACAAAATTGAGTTCCGGCAATCCAACCACGAAGGGCAACTGGTCGACTGGATCCAGGAGGCGAAAGAGGCGGCCAGCGCCATCATCATCAACGCGGCGGGCTATACGCACACCTCCGTGGCGTTGCTCGATGCGCTGCAGGCAGCCGAACTGCCTGTCATCGAAGTTCACCTTTCCAACATTTTTCGCCGCGACGCATTCCGACAACACTCGTATATTTCCTTGGGCGCCAACGGCGTGATCTGCGGGCTTGGAGCAAAAGGCTATGAACTGGCGGTCGATGCGCTCGCTGAAATCGTGAAAAGCCAGAACGCGTGAGAGAAGACAAAGCACGGCCCTCAAAACGGCCGAAGAGCAGAGGGCAAAGGGCCATGGGTGCTAAGGACGGCAAGGAGAGCAACATCACGGAAAGCCAGGTGATCCGCGAGCTCGCCGATCTGCTCAACGAAACGGGTCTCAGCGAGATCGAGATCGAGAAAAGCGGACTGCGCGTGCGCGTCGTGCGGCAGATCACGATGACGGCAGCCGCGCCGATTGCTGTGGAAGCCGCGCGGGCCGCCGCGACAGCTCCCGCGCCGGTCGATGCTTCGGGTGCGGATGCCGCGCGCCATCCCGGCGCGCTCAAATCGCCGATGGTCGGTACCGCATACCGCTCTCCGGAGCCTGGTGCTGCCGCATTCGTGGAGGTCGGCAGCCGCATCAACCAGGGCGATACGGTGCTCATCATCGAAGCGATGAAAACGATGAACTCGATTCCTGCCCAGAAGTCCGGCACGGTGGCCGCGATCCTGTTCGAGAACGGGCAGCCCGTCGAGTTCGGCGAGCCGCTCGTGATCATCGAATGACGGGCGCCATGTTCGACAAGGTCCTCATAGCCAATCGCGGCGAGATTGCGCTTCGTATCCAGCGCGCCTGCAAGGAACTGGGCATTTCGACGGTCGCGGTCCATTCGACCGCCGACGCGGATGCCATGCACGTGCGCCTTGCCGACGAGAGCGTCTGCATCGGGCCGCCGCCGGCGTCCGACAGCTACCTGAATATCCCGCGTCTCCTGGCGGCTTGTGAAATCACCGGCGTCGATGCTGTGCATCCGGGCTACGGTTTCCTATCCGAAAATGCGCGCTTCGCAGAGATCCTCGAAGACCACAACATCACGTTCATCGGACCCAGCTCGGAACATATCCGTATCATGGGCGACAAGATCGCCGCCAAGGAGACCGCGCTGAAGCTCGGGATCCCGGTGGTGCCGGGATCGCCAGGCGGCGTGCGCGAAGAAGGAGAAGCGAAAAGAATTGCCGAGGAAATCGGCTATCCCGTGCTTGTCAAAGCAGCCTCTGGTGGCGGCGGACGCGGTATGAAGGTCGTGCATAAGGCCAGCGATCTGATGTCGTCGATGGCGGCTGCGCGTTCGGAGGCGAAAGCCGCGTTCGGCGACGATACCGTCTATATCGAGAAGTATCTGACCAAGCCGCGGCACATCGAAATACAGGTGTTCGGCGACGGCCAGGGCAATGCTATTCACCTCGGTGAGCGCGACTGCTCATTGCAAAGGCGACACCAGAAGGTCATGGAAGAAGCGCCTTCGCCCGCGCTCAACGCGGATTCGCGCAAGAAAATCGGTGAGACGGTCGCAAAGGCCATCGCCGATCTGCGCTACCGTGGAGCGGGAACGGTCGAATTTCTCTACGAGGACGGCAACTTCTATTTCATCGAGATGAATACGCGCCTGCAGGTCGAGCATCCGGTCACTGAGATGATTACCGGCATCGACTTGGTGCTGGAGCAGATTCGGGTGGCGTCGGGATCGCAGTTGACGCTGAGCCAGAAGGACGTGACGTTCTCAGGTCACGCCATCGAGTGCCGTATCAATGCGGAGAACGCCCGTACTTTCAGGCCATCGCCGGGGCGAATCACCTACTGGCATCCGCCCGGCGGTCTTGGCGTGCGTGTAGATTCCGGCGTCTATCAGGGCTATACGATCCCGCCCTACTACGACAGCCTGATCGGCAAGCTCATCGTGCACGGAAAGACGCGCAACGAATGCCTGATGCGCCTGAAACGGGCTCTTTCCGAGTTCGTCATTGATGGCATCGAGACGACGATACCGCTGTTCAACGAATTGATCCGGCAGCCCGATATCGCCAATGGCATGTATGATATCCATTGGCTCGAAAACTTCCTCAGCAAGCCGTAATTCGTCAACCCGCCATAATCTTGGGCATGACTTCACCGGTGTTCGGCGATTGGGCAGGCGGGCTTGTCAGCCAATCGAATTGGGCGACCGCCGCAAGGGTTGCAGGCGGATTTTCCAAATCCTTGAAACTTATTACTTCTTCACGGACAATCGCAGGTTCGAAGGTTAGTGCATATTGGGGAGTAACGCGTCTCGTGGCCTCACGTGACGACATCATGATCGAGATTACGCCGCAGGTTCTCCTCAAGGCCTATAGCTGCGGAATTTTCCCTATGGCCGAGAGTGCGAGCGATCCTGCGCTCTACTGGATCGAGCCGCAGCACCGGGGGATTTTGCCGCTTGAGCGGGTGCACGTGCCAAGACGGCTGAAGCGGACCATCAAATCGACCCCATTCGAGGTCCGCGCCGACGGCGATTTCGATTCGGTCATCGATGGTTGCGCGGCGTCGCGGCCCGGTCGGCGTTCGACCTGGATCAACTCCCGCATCCGCCAGCTCTACCGGGATCTGTTCGACCTGGGACACTGCCACACGGTGGAGGTGTGGGACGGTTCGCGGCTCGTCGGGGGGCTCTACGGCGTGGCGCTCGGCGGCGCGTTCTTCGGCGAAAGCATGTTCTCGCTTGAGCGCGATGTTTCAAAAATCGCGCTGGTGCATCTTGCCGGCCGGTTGATTGCCGGCGGCTTCGTCCTGCTCGACACGCAATTTGTCACCGACCATCTTCGCCAGTTCGGCACCATCGAAGTGGGACGTGGTGAGTTTCAGGTGCGGCTTGAGGAAGCCCTGAAAGTTCCGGGCGATTTCTATCGCCTGCCGGCCGAGGCGACGCCCGAGGACATCCTGGCGCAGATCGATAAAATTGACCCAGACGCGTAATTTGCGCTTCGCCTTCGCGGGGGACCGGCTTCTCCGAATATGCCACAAGAATCCGAACGAGAGTTACCTGCGGAACAGCCTCAAGGAAGGCTGCCGGCTAGTTTGGCCATGTTGCCGGGTTAGACCCCCCTGCCCCTGATCAAGGGCCAGTAATCCGGTAGCGCAAAGTCAGGGTGGCATCCGGGTTCATCCCCCGTCCTTCCCCCAAACCGGCGGCTCCCTCCCTGGCAGCCGGCATCCGGACCGCCCGATCAGGCCCCTCGGCGCATCACGTCGGGGGGCTTTTGCTTCTTAGTCACGAGCAAAGTTAGTCACGGAGAAAAGTATAAAAGGCGCCCCCGAAATTAGGGAGCGCCTTGTCGTCTTCTGGCCGATAGGCCGAAAGGTTATGCGTCGCCGAGTAGTTTCCTCTGCCACCAGCCGCGACGCGTCGGTTTGTCGTCGGCCTCCCCGGTGTCCCGCACTTCTTCGTCCGCCGACGGTTTTTCAGCCGAAGGCGCGCCCTCGGGTGTCACGGTGATGCGGGCGATGCGCGGCTCGCTGGCGACGGGTTCGCCGCGCGGGCGCCGGGAGGCATCGGGATCTGCCTGTGCAATCGCGGGGGCGTCGCCTTCGGCATCATCTTCGACAGGCTGCATCGCGACCGTGCTGGCGGCGCGGGTTTCCTCGATTAGCGGTGCGCCGAGGGCGGCGTCTTCGGTTGCGACCTCTTCGGATTTGGGTGACGAAGCGTCCCCGCTTTCATGCCCGCGTTCGGACGTGCCGATCTCAATCGTGGTTACGTGAGGCTGGAAAAGCGAAGCCGCTGCCGCCTGATCGTCTGTTTCTGGTTCGTCGTCGTTTGCAGCATGGTGGTCGCCGGCAGTGCTGCGCGGCGGGCCATTCTCGGATTCGGAGGTGGAGTCGTCGCACTCGCCGTCCTCGTCATCCGCGTACCCGTCGTTGCCAGAGGCATCGTGGGCATCCTCGCGGCCTTCCTCGCCTTCGCGATTGCGACCGCGATTGCGGCGTCCGCCACGGCGGCCGCGGCGGCGGCGGCGGCCGGACTTTTCGTCGCCCGAATCCACGTCTTCGGATCCCGCCGAACGCACTTCGTCGCCATCGTCGTCTTCGTCGGACTCATCTGAAGCGTCGGCGTGTTCGGCGTTTTCGGAACCTTCGCTCGCTGCGCCGTCCTCGGAACGCCGCCCGCCACGGCGGCGGCGGCGGCGGCGCGAACGGCCTTCACCTTTGTCGGCGTCGTCGGAGCCGGTCGCTTCGGCCACATCGGATTTCTCCTCTGCGGCTTCAGCAACTTCGACCTCATCGTCGTCGAATCCCCAGTCGACGCTGACGGCGTCCAGCTTGGGGGCAGCCCGGGCGACGAGCGGGACGACTTCGCCTTTCTCGATCGTGAAGTTGGCGCCAGCCATCTTCGGGGAGGACTGGATAACGACCGGCATGCCAAGTCGCTTTTCCATGGCGACGACGAAGTCGCGCTTGTTGTTGAGGATGTAGAGTGCCACCTCGGCGGTGGTGTTGGCTATCAGCGAGGTGCGGGCACCTGCCATCACCGCATCTTCCAGTCCGCGCAGGACGCCGAGCGCGACCGATTCGACGGAACGGATGATACCGGTACCCTGACAGTGCGCACACTGCGTCGTCGAGCCTTCCAGGACGCCGGTGCGCAGGCGCTGGCGAGACATTTCGAGGAGACCGAAGGGGCTGATACGGCCGATCTGGATGCGGGCGCGATCGTCCTTCAAGGCTTCGCGGATCCGCCGCTCGACGTTGCGGTTGTTGCGCCGCTCTTCCATGTCGATGTAATCGATGACGATCAGGCCCGCCAAGTCGCGCAACTTGAGCTGGCGGGCGATCTCGTCGGAGGCTTCCAGGTTCGTATTGAGCGCTGTCTCCTCAATGGAGAATTCGCGCGTCGAACGGCCTGAGTTGACGTCGATGGCAACGAGCGCTTCGGTCTGGTTGATGACGAGATAGCCGCCGGACGGCAAATGCACATAGGGGCTGAACATGGCGTTGAGCTGGCGCTCGATGCCGTGCCGGGTGAACAGCGGTTCGGGGTCGTCGTACTGGATGACGTTCTTGGCATGGCTCGGCATGAGCATGCGCATGAAGCTCTTGGCGCCGCGGAAGGCCTCTGCGCCGGCGACAACGACCTGATCGACATCCTTATTGTAGAGGTCGCGGATCGAACGCTTGATGAGGTCGCCTTCTTCATAGACCAGCGCCGGGGCGGTCGATTGCAGGGTCAGTTCGCGCACGCTTTCCCAAAGCCGCAGCAGGTACTCGAAATCGCGGCGGATTTCCTGCTTGGTGCGGGCGGCACCGGCCGTGCGGATGATGAGGCCCATGCCTTCCGGCACATCGAGTTCGTTGGCGATGGCCTTGAGGCGCTTGCGGTCCTGGGGTGTGGTGATCTTGCGCGAGATGCCGCCGCCGCGCGCGGTGTTCGGCATCAAGACGGTATAACGGCCGGCGAGCGACAGATATGTGGTGAGGGCTGCACCCTTGTTGCCGCGTTCTTCCTTGACGACCTGGATCAGCAGCACCTGGCGGCGCTTGACGACTTCCTGGATCTTATAGCTGCGGCGCGAGCGGCGCGGACGCGAGGGCAGTTCTTCCAGCGCATCTTCGTTGCCAACTTGATCGACGCTATCGGTGTCGTCGTCGCCGGAGGTTGCGCCGTCGCGCGGTTTGCCGCGACGAGAACGGCCGCCGCGCCGGCGGCGACCCGCCGGAGGGCGCCCGGTGCGGCGGGCGCGGCCGCGGTTGTCGCCAGTGTCTTCCTCGCTGTCGGATTCGTCGACTTCGCCAGCATCCGCGTCAGTTGCGATGGGCGTGTAGTAATCCGGCTGGTTGTGAGAATCGGCCGCCGTGACGGAGGATTCGTCGTCTGATGCGTCAGTCGATGCTTGCGCGCCTTCTTGCCCGGTCGCTGCCGGCCCGCGCGCATCGTCGGAGCCGGCGGCTCCCGCTTTTTCGCTCTCCTGCAAGTTTGCAGGTGCTTCGTGCAGCGCGTCGTCGCGGGGCATCGCCTCGCTCAGGACTGTCGAGCGGGGTTCGCCCGCTGTGTTCTGTGCCAGGGCGTCCGGTGCGGGCGTGGGGTTTTCCGTTTCCTCGTCGGCGGAGACTTCCTCGTGGGCGGAGAATGGCGCTTCCTGCTCATCGGATCCGGCTACGCGGCTTTCGGGTATGGTTGCGGGCGCACCTGCGGAGCCAGCCTCGCGGGCGTTGTCTTCTGCTTCATAAGGGGTCGTTTGCCCGGCTACGTCGTCGCGAACGTCGTCGCCGCCGTCGACGTCCGATTGTTCATCGTCGTCGTAGGATTCGTCATCGTCGTGAGCATCGGCATGGACGTCAAAGGGGCCGGCGTCGAGTTCATCGACGTCGTCATCCTCGTCCTCATCGTCGTCCTCATCCTCATCGGCTTCGCCAGACTCATCAGAGGATTCGACCGCGTCCGCGGCGAGATCGATTTCTTCTTCCTCCTCGGCCTCAGCAGCGGCTTCCTCTTCGAGGAGCGCCAGTCTGTCGGCCATCGGAATCTGATAGTAGTCTGGATGCACCTCGTTGAAGGCGAGGAAGCCGTGGCGATTACCGCCGTAGTCGATGAATGCGGCCTGCAACGCCGGTTCGACCCGGGTCACCTTGGCCAGATAGATATTTCCGCGAAGTTGTTTGCGAGCCGCTGATTCGTAATCGAACTCCTCTACCCGGCCTGCGCGCAATACCACGACCCGGGTTTCCTCCGGGTGCGCGGCATCGATAAGCATTTTATTTTCTGACATCGATGGTCCTCGACGCGCCGTATCTTCATGGCATGGCCAGCCGGAAAGCCTTCGGCGACCGTGCGCTGCGACAGGGCGCGCGCTCTAGCGATTGAGTTTTGGAAGATTGTTGTGGCGGTAGCGGCGTTCGTCAGCGTCTGTTGGCGCAATGCGTGGCGCCGAAAACCAGCCGCTGCGAGCGACCGGCGGACAGAGCATTGAGACGAGCGTGCATTCTGCATTAGCTTTTTAGCTTTCACGTGCGGCGCAATGGACGCGAAACTTCGCGTCAACGCCCCATTCTTTTTGCCTCCGGCGAGGGAGGCGTCGGCCGTCATGCCAGTATCGTATCTGGCCCAGTATCCGGCCCTGTATTCTCGCGAACTTCCGGCTCATCGTTCGGCGACAGGTGAGTGTCTACTCACTTTTGGCTTCGGCAATGACCGGACTCCCGCCCATTCGGCGTCGAAAACGACTGTAACGGACGGTTCGTCGAAAAGGTAGGTCCGTAACGGATACCGACCGCGGATGACGCGTTCGAGCGGATTGACTGGCGGTTTCGGAAGCTTTCAGCGATTGCTGGCTTCCGGACACATCGACATATCGAGCCGATAGATTGTTTAAGTGCTCCGCAGCAGACATGCAAGTGTCACGCATTTGCGGCTACAGGGCTTACTGGCGGGCATGACTCGACGATCATCCAGTGTCGGCATTAACAAGTGGTTAACACGGGAACGGGACTGGTACGTCGCCGTGCAAAAAGGCTAGTATGGTGCCTCGCAATTGCCGACCAACAATTCGGCTGGGTTCGCAGTCGGCAATTGCGAGACAAGCGCCACACTAGGCTCATGTTTTTGCTAGTGTCCCTTTGTCTCCGAAGTGCCGATGAGCGGGTGCCGCGAAGGTGTCGGCAATTCGGAGGCGGGACACTAGTGTGGTGCCTCGCAATTACCGACCAACAATTCGGCTGGGTTCGTAGTCGGCAATTGCGAGACCAGCACCACACTAGGCTGATGTTTTTGCTAGTGTCCCTTTGTCTCCGAATTGCCGATGGACGGGTGCCGCAAAGGTGTCGGCAATTCGGAGGCGGGACACTAGTGTTCCGGTTCTGACATTTGCTTCCCATTGCGGCTATGTTCCGAGCAAGTGTCAGAACCATGAGGAACACTAGCAACTCTATGATTCTAGTGTAACTTTTTCACCTGACGTTTGGTTTCGAGTCCAGCCGTAAGCGGGTACCAAACGTCAGGTGCGCTACACTAGTATGACCTCGGGGAATGTCGACATTGAATTGGGTTGAAACCGTTGTTGCGCATCGCACAGGACGCGGAGTTGCAGCAATGCATGTGGCTGAATCCGGGACCTGAATCGCGGGACGAGGTCAGGGGAAGGGGCTGACAGGTCAGCTTTGGGGGCAGGTTTGGGGTGCATTTCGAGGCTTTGCGTGGCGGTGATCGGGGGGCTGGCGCTCGGCGGTCAGCTGGCGGCCGTGCCGGCCGAAGCCCGCGTTGTCGCGAGCGGGGCGGCGATAACGGGCGATAAAACCCGCACGGAATTCTCGATGACGCTTTCACAGGGCGTGACAGTCGAAATTTTTACCCTGGCCAATCCCTACAGGGTGATCCTCGACATGCCCGATGTGACCTTCGAATTCCCGAAAAAGGTCGGGCAGTCGGGGCGAGGGCTGATCAGCGCCTATCGCTATGGTTTGTTTGCGGCCCGCAAGTCGCGTGTCGTGATCGACACAGTGTTGCCTGTCAGCATCGAAAAGGCTGAGATGACTGCGGCAACTGATGGCGCGGTGAAATTGCTGCTGTCCCTCAAAGCGAGCGATGCGGCGAGTTTCGGGGCCGGTACGGGTGCGAGCAGAACGGCGAGCCGGCCGGTGCAAGTCGACAGCGGTCGAGGCGCGGGCAGCCAGCGAGCGTCTCGGAGGACCGGGCGGCCGGTGGTGGTGATTGATCCGGGCCATGGCGGGGTCGATCCAGGTGCGCTGAGTGCCAGCAACGTCTATGAGAAGGATGTGGTGCTGGCGGCAGCTCTCGAGCTTTTCGCAGAACTCGAGAAACTCGACCGGTTCGACGTGGCGCTAACTCGCTCTACGGATATTTTCGTTTCGCTCGACGACCGGCTTGAATTCTCCCGCTCGCGATCCGCCGATCTTTTCGTTTCGCTGCATGCGGACGCAATTGCCGACAAGCGCTACATGTCGCAGGTGCGGGGGGCGACGGTTTACACTCTGTCCGACCGGGCCTCCGACGAAGCCGCGCGGCGCATGGCCGAAAAAGAAAACAACGCCGATGCAATTGCGGGCCTGCCGGTCCTCGAGGACGAGGAGGAGGGCGGCGTTCGCGATATCCTCATCGACCTCGTCAAGCGCGAAACGGCGAATTTCTCGATGGATCTGTCGAATTCGCTGGTCAGCCGGCTCAAGCAGGCGACCCGACTTTCCGCCAAACCGCAGCGGTCGGCGGCGTTCAAGGTCTTGCGACAGACAGGGACACCATCAGTACTCGTCGAGCTTGGCTATCTCAGCAACAAGGACGACGAACAGCGGCTCAGTTCCGAGTCCTGGCGCCAGAAAGTGGCCGCATCGCTCGCCTCTGCGATCAGCGTCTACTTCGACCGCAGGACCGCATTGGCGCCGTAGTTACATGTCGCAACGGGGTTCTGGAGCAGCGCATATCGCTCATTTCGAGCGGCCATGGGTGGGATTGTGCGGAAGTGTGCGGAAAACGACTGTTGCATGGCTGTACCTCAGCCGCGAGATTGGCGGTGAGTTCCGTCCGCATTAACCAAAGCTCCTGAAACGATTGTTATTTCATGGGCAGCGTATCGCGACGACGTGATGCCACATTGCCGACTAGTGTCCCGTTTCAGAAGTTCGTGAGTCACCCGCGGCGACCTCCGGAGCGAACTTCGGAAAGTAAAGGGTACTAGGTTAGCAGGAGGCATGTGGGCGCGTGTTGCAGTGCAGCATCGTTGCCACCGCCGTAACACTCCAACAGATCCGTAATCCGGGCCGAGGGCTGATGAGAGCGCCGATCATTCCACCTCCGAAACCGCCCAGGAAGGTCAAGAAGCGCCGTCAGCGCAGTCTTGTCCTCAGCCTCCTCGGGTTCGGCTTTGCCGCGTCGGTCGTCATATTCCTGGTGGGATCGGCGATTGCCGGCTACATGCTGATGCGGGCCTCCGAAGACCTGCCGAATTACGAGAAGCTGGCCGAATACCAGCCGCCGGTGATGACGCGCATTCATGCCAGCGATGGTTCGCTGATTGCGGAATATGCCCGGGAGCGGCGCATCTTCGTACCGATCAACACAGTGCCGAAGGTGGTCATCGAGGCTTTTCTTTCCGCCGAGGACAGCCGGTTCTACGAACACGGCGGACTCGATTTCCAAGGCATTGCGCGCGCGGTCTTCAAAATGGTGCTCGACAAGGCGCAAGGCCGCAGCGGGCGCGTTCAGGGTGCTTCGACAATCACGCAGCAGGTGGCGAAGAACTTCCTCCTGACAAGCGACCGGACGATCGATCGCAAGCTCAAGGAAGCGATCCTGGCAATCCGTATCGAGCGCACCTTCTCGAAGGATAAGATCCTCGAACTCTATCTCAACGAAATTTATCTTGGGATCGGCTCTTACGGTGTTGCGGCAGCAAGCCTCAACTACTTCGACAAAGAGCTGAAGGACCTGACGATAGAACAGGCTGCCTATCTGGCAACGTTGCCAAAAGCGCCGAACAACTACCACCCCATCAGGCATACCGAGAAGGCGCTAGCCCGGCGCAACTGGATCATCGGGCAGATGTATGAAAACGGCTATATTTCGAAAGAAACGGCCGAGGAAGCGCGCGCGAAGCCACTGAATGTCAATCTGCGCAACTTCGGTGCGCAGACGTTCGCGGCAGATTTCTTCGCCGAGGAAGTGCGTCGCGCCCTGCTGGCGCAATATGGCGAGGGTGATCTCTACGGCGGTGGCATGTCGGTCAGAACGACGCTACACCCGAAATTACAGCGTTATGCCCGCAAGTCCCTGATCGACGGGCTCGTCAGCTTCGACCGGCGCAAAGGCTGGCGCGGTGCGCTCAGCAAGATCGATATTGCCGGCGATTGGGGCACGACGCTTACCGGCGTGGAGGCTCCAGGCGATTTGCAGCCTTGGCGGCTCGGGGTGGTTCTCAGTGCGGATGCGCAACAGGCCGTGGTCGGTCTGAAACCGCGCAACGGAACTGACGGCAAGCCCGAAGAAAAGCGTGAAGCCGTGCGTCTCGGGCTGGCGCAGGTTGAGTGGGCAAAGCGTGTCGATGGCGGAGCCAAGCCCAAGGCGGTGAGCGAAGTGCTGGCGGAGGGCGATGTGATCTTCGTCGCCCCTGACGATCCACTCGATCCGACCGGTACCTGGTCGCTGATGCAGATCCCCGAGGTCGGCGGTGGTATTGTCGCAATGGATCCTCACACTGGCCGAGTCCTCGCAAGTGTTGGCGGGTTCTCCTTCGATATCAGTCAGTTCGACCGGGCGATCCAGGCCAAACGGCAGCCGGGGTCGTCGTTCAAGCCAATCGTGTACACGGCGGCCCTCGACAACGGCTACAAGCCGACATCGATTGTGCTCGATGCGCCGATCGAGATCGAACAGGGGCCGGGGCAGGATATCTGGAAGCCGGAAAATTACGACAAGGAGAAATCCTACGGTCCAACGACGCTGCGTATCGGCATTGAGAAATCGCGCAACCAGATGACGGTGCGGCTCGCACAGGACATGGGCATGCCGCTGATAACCGAGTACGCCAAGCGGTTCGGGATCTACGACGATCTGCTGCCGGTCTTGTCGATGTCGCTTGGGGCTGGTGAAACGACGCTCCTGCGCATGGCGACCGCCTACGCCATTCTGGCCAATGGAGGAAAGCGCGTCTATCCAACGCTGATCGACCGTATCCAGGACCGCTGGGGGCATACCATCTGGCGCCACGACCAGCGCCCCTGCGAAGGCTGCAAAGCGACCGAGTGGCACGAACAGTCGGAGCCCGAAATCCCCGACGACCGCAAGCAGATCATCGATCCGCATTCGGCCTACCAGATGACCTCGATCCTGCAGGGCGTCATCGAACGGGGAACCGCGCGTAGCCTGAAGAAGCTGGGCATTCCCCTGGCCGGCAAGACGGGCACGACAAACGAAGAGAAGGATGCCTGGTTCGTGGGCTATTCGCCCGATCTCGTTGTCGGCGTCTTTGTCGGCTACGACACCCCCAGGCCGATGGGTAAGGGCATGACTGGCGGGCAGCTTGCGGCGCCGATTTTCGGCGAATTCGTGAAAATGGCGCTCGAAGGCAAGCCGATCACGCCGTTCCGCCAGCCGCCCGGCATCGTACTTGCGCGAGTCAACCTGAAGACGGGGCTCAGGGCCCAGCCCGGCGACAGTCAGGCGATCATGGAAGCCTTCAAGCCCTATGAAGAGCCCGATGATGCCTATTCGATGGTCGGAGTGGGGGGCGATGAAAGCGGGGACGCCTATTCGCCTGGCTCAGCGTCCGTCAGCAGCGCCGATCCACGGCCGCCTCCGCGCGGATTTGGCGGCGGCGGCGGCGGCCTCTGGTAGACAGCCAGGAGCGCCGGAAGCAGGGTTTTGCAACGGCATTTGCTTGAAATCCGCTGCCCCGGCGCAGCCGTATTCTCCTTCCCTTCGTTTACAAGCCAGGACTTCGAACCTATATCGACGGACAGATCACCATAATCGGGAACTGTGCGAGTCACGATGGCGCTCTCCTGGCGCGCTGTTTCGATCATAGACGATCCTGTGCTCCCCCAACTAACATCCTTGCTAAGGAGCTGCGCATGCGCGCCGAGCCACAAAAACACGTCGATTCCATCAAGGAGGCGATGGCCCTCCTAAGGAGGCATCTTTGACTGGGATACAGCAAAAGCCCGCCTTGAGGAATTGAACGCGCAAGCCGAGGATCCTTCGTTCTGGAGCGACCAGAAGAAGGCGCAGAAGGTTATGCGCGAACGCCAATCGCTGGAACGCGCGATCAACAGCTACGAAAGCCTGGAACGCGATCTCGACGATTGCGTCACGCTCATCGAACTTGGCGAAGCCGAGGACGATGCGGCGAGCATTTCTGAAGGCGAAGAGCAGCTTGCCAAGCTGGAACAGGATGCGCAGCGCCGCTCGGTGCAGGCATTGCTGTCGGGGGAAGCCGACGGAATGGATGCGTTCGTCGAAGTTCACGCCGGAGCGGGCGGCACGGAGAGCCAGGACTGGGCGCAGATGCTGGCGCGGATGTATTCGCGCTGGGCGGAGAAGAACGGTTACCGTGTCAACCTCATCGAAGAGAGCGCGGGCGAAGAAGCTGGCATCAAATCGGCGACGCTGGAAATCAAGGGCGAAGATGCTTATGGCTGGCTGAAGACGGAATCGGGCGTGCACAGGCTGGTGAGGATCTCGCCCTACGACTCCAACGCGCGCCGGCACACGAGCTTTGCGTCCGTTTGGGTCTATCCGGTGATCGACGACAACATCGAGATCGACATCAACGAAACCGAGTGCCGGATCGATACCTACCGTGCGTCCGGCGCCGGCGGCCAGCACGTCAACACCACCGACTCGGCGGTGCGCATCACGCACATACCGACTGGAATCGCGGTGGCGAGCCAGCAGGAACGCTCGCAGATCAAGAACCGCGTGATCGCGTGGGCGATGCTGAAATCGCGGCTTTACGAACTCGAATTGAAGAAGCGGGAGGAGAAAGCCAACGCGGAAGCCGCCTCCAAGACCGAAATCGGCTGGGGCCACCAGATCCGTTCCTACGTTCTGCAGCCCTATCAGATGGTCAAGGATCTGCGGACCGGCTCGCAGAGTACCGATCCGCAAGGCGTGCTCGACGGCGATATCGACCAGTTCGTCGAAGCAGCCCTGGCGCAGCGCGTTACCGGAGCGAGCGTCGAGGTCGAGGACGTTGAGTAGACAATAAGGGGCGGTTCATTAAGCTGAAGGCTGAGAGTTGAGCTCAAGGGGGTTTAGCGCCTACACTTGGAGCAAATCTGCATCCCAGCAATGCCCGGATGACGCCCATGACCGAAAATCCGCAGTTTGATTTCTCCCTGCTGGCGCAAGGCAACATTCCGGTCAAGCATTTCGCCGCCGACGAGAAGATCTTCCTTGCCGGCGATACCGGTTCGGCGATGTTCATCGTTCGCACTGGCAAGGTCGCGATCAAGACCGGCGGCATGGTCCTAGAAAACGTCGGGCCGGGTGGGCTTTTCGGGGAAATGGCGCTGATCGACGGCAGCCCGCGTTCGGCAACGGCCGTCGCACTGGAGCCTAGTGAAATTGCCGTGGTGGAACAGCCGGGGTTGCTCGGACTCATCCAGCAGAGCCCGAAGTTCGCGCTGACGGTGATGCAACTCATGGCGCAGCGCATCCGGCGCACGAACGAGAGCTTGTAGGACACTGAAGGCTGGCTCGACGCCGGTGTTGCCTTCGTGCTAGAGCATCATCCGACCATCCGCGACCGTAAAGAGCGATCGGATGGTCGGATAAAGATGCTCTAACATTATGATTTTAGAGCATCTTTATCTGATTCCGGAATCGCCTTCGGCGGTTCCGTCAGATCGGATGTTGCTCTAGTGTGATGATTCAGACTAGCAACTTTCTGATTCTAGTGTCCCTTTGTCTCCGAAGTTCGCTTGAGTGGTTGCCGCAGAGTGGAGGCGAACTTCGGAGACGGGACACTAGTGTGATGATTCAGAAGTTCGCTGCCACCTGCGGCTAGGTTCAGAGCGAACTTCTGAATCTGAATCACACTAGCAACTTTCTGATTCTAGTGTCCCTTTGTCTCCGAAGTTCGCTTGAGTGGTTGCCGCAGAGTGGAGGCGAACTTCGGAGACGGGACACTAGTGTGATGATTCAGAAGTTCGCTGCCACCTGCGGCTAGGTTCAGAGCGAACTTCTGAATCTGAATCACACTAGCAACTTTCTGATTCTAGTGTCCCTTTAGTCTCCGAAGTTCGCTTGAGTGGTTGCCGCAGAGTGGAGGCGAACTTCGGAGACGGGACACTAGCTGGCTACTTCCTTTTCACCGAGCATCCCGAGCGGCATGGCGCTGGCTGTCCCTAAAACCTACCATCTGATCGAAACCCAAGGCTTTCCCGGGTACGAACTTCTCGACTCGGGCGCAGGTCGGAAGCTTGAGCGGTTCGGCGACATCGTCGTCGATAGGCCGGAGCCGCAGGCCTTATGGCAGCGGCGGCTTGCGGACGAGCGCTGGGCGACGGCTCATGCCGTTTTTTCCGCAACTGGTGATGACGAGGACAAAGGCAAGTGGCGCGTCGACCGCGCCGTGCCTGACAGCTGGCCTGTATCTCTTTGTTTGACCAACACTCAGCAGGCTGGTGTCACTTCAGCTCCCAACACTCAGCAGGCTGGTGTTGGGCGGGTTGACACAATCACCATGTTGTGCCGACTCCAGGGTCTGTGGCACCTGGGGCTGTTTCCCGAGCAGATGCCGCACTGGCAATGGATGCTGGAAAAAATAGCGGCGGCGAAGGCCGCGGGTGTCGAACGTCCGCGCGTTTTGAACCTGTTCGGCTATACGGGCGCGGCTTCGCTGCTTGCTGCGGCGGCAGGCGGGGAAGTCGTCCACGTTGATGCGTCCAAGAAAGCCATCCAATGGGCGCGGGACAATCAGGCGGCCTCGAAGCTCGACCCCGCTCCGATCCGCTGGATGCTCGATGACGCGCGAAAATTCACTGCGCGCGAAGTGCGCCGTGGGCGCGACTATCACGTGCTGCTCGTCGATCCGCCGAAGTTCGGGCGAGGGCCCAAGAACGAGACGTGGGAGCTTTTCACCGACCTTCCGGCTCTGATGGACGACTGCGCGGCACTTGCCGCCGACAAGCATGCCGCACTGGTGATGACCGTCTACGCCATTCGCGCTTCCGGATTGGCGTTCGCCGAACTGGTCGCAGAGAAGATGGCGAAGGCTGGCGGATCAATGGACGTCGGCGAATTGGCGATCCGCTCGAAAGACGGGAAGGCGATGGTGCCGACATCGCTTTTCGTGCGGTGGTCGCATGCGTGATCTGCGCCGCCATAGGACTCGGGAAAAACCGGCTGCCCCTTCGCAGGCGAAGCCGATCTCCAGTCTGCAGAACGATCGCGTCAAGGCGATCCGAGCGCTCGAGATGCGCAAGGTGCGCCGCGAAACCGGGCTGTTCGTGGCCGAGGGGGCGTCGGTGCTGATCAGTGCGCGGGAAATGGGCTGGCGGCCTGAAACGCTGGTGTTCGAACCGGGCGGCGCCGGGGTTGCAGCCGTTAAATCGCTCGTTGCCGAAGCGCTACGGGACGGCGTCGAGGTGCTCGAAGTCACGCCGGCGGTCCTGGCAAAGCTGGCGTCGAAGGAGAACCCGCAGGCGGTGCTGGGCGTCTTTCAGCAGCGCTGGGTGGACGCTCCGGCAGGCACCGCGGTTGGCGAAACCGATCTCTGGCTGGTGATCGAGGAAGTGCGCGATCCAGGCAACCTCGGGACCATCATCCGCACCGTCGATGCTGTCGGAGCGCGCGGCATGATCCTCGTTGGCAACTGCTGCGATCCCTATTCGCGCGAGTGCGTCCGGGCAACGATGGGATCAGCGTTCGCGGTGCCGGTCGTGCGGATGACGCGCGAAGCGTTCCTCTCGTGGCGGGCGGATTGGCCGGGCGATGTTGTCGGGCTTCACTTGAGCGGGCCGGAGGATTTCCGGTTGGCGCAGTATCGCGAGCCGGTGCTGGTCGTCATGGGCAGCGAGGGACCGGGCTTGTCGGACGAACTGACGGCCGTCTGTTCCAAGCGCGTGAAAATCCCGATGGCGGGACGGCTCGACTCCCTCAATCTCGCGGTCGCAACGGCACTAACGCTCTACCAGATCCGTGGCCGCTACCTGTCCATGTGAAGGCACCCCAGCAATGCGCATCGAATATCACCGGACGCTGATTGCCGACCATGTGCGCAACCGCGTTCTGTTCGAGGCCTTGAAGCGGGTCATCGTCCCCGGAGAAACGGTTGTCGCCGACATCGGCGCGGGGACGGGGCTCCTCGGCTTGATGGCGGCGAGGCTCGGGGCAAAAGAAGTTTTTCTCTATGAAGCCGCCGAAGTCGCAGGCGTTGCCGAAGAGGTGATTGCGGCGAGCAGATTCGAGAACTGCATGGTCATGCCATGTCATTCGTTGGAGATGGAGGAACCGCCGCCGGTCGACGTCATCATTTCCGAGACGCTCGGCAACTACGCGTTCGAAGAAGACATCATCACGACTCTGAACGATGCACGGAGACGCTTCCTCAAACCGGGCGGGGTGATCCTGCCGCGTGCGGTAGTGCAATTTGCCGCCCCGGTAATCGCGCCGCGTCTCAATTCCGAACTGCGGGCTTGGGGGGAGACGGGGGAAACCTACGGCCTCGATCTTTCGCTGCCGCAGGTGATGAGCCTCAACAACGCGTATGTGCGGCGGATATCGGCGGACGAACTGCTGGCCGGCTCGGCGCGGGAATGGGACCGGGTGGATTTCAGCGAAGCTTCCGATCCAGGCCGCAAGGGATTGCTTCAATGGGAGATCGCGGAGGCGGGGACCGTGTATGGGTTCGCGGTCTGGTGGGTGGCGAACTTTGGTGAAGGCCTGGATCTCTCGACCGGCCCCGGTGCGCTGGCGACGCACTGGGAGCAGCTTTACTTTCCTCTGGAGAGCGAATTGTTGATCAAGCCGGGGGAGCGCCTGCTCGTCGAACTCAACTCGTGCAGTTCTCCAGAAAGCGGGACGCATCTGGCCTGGGCGGCGGAACTGCGTGCAGCCGACGGGACGATCGCCTCGCGCCAGGAGATGGACCTCGACAAAGGCTATCTGCCCTAGTGTTCCGGTTCTGACATTTGCTTCCCATTGCGGCTATGTTCCGAGCAAATGTCAGAACCATGAGGAACACTAGCAACTCTATGATTCTAGTGTAGCTTTTTCACCTGACGTTTTGTTTCGAGTCCAGCCGTAAGCGGGTACCAAACGTCAGGTGCGCTACACTAGAGCATGTTCAGCAAAAGCGAGCGCGGTGTCTTGCCGAAGCGAGTTGCACAGTTGCGGTTCGAACATGCGACAAAACAAAGAGTTTAGAAGCGCGGCTGCAGTCCATGAAGAGTGAATGCGCCCTAGAGCATCATCCGACCATACGCGATCGCAAACAGCGATCTGAGGATCGGATAAGGATTCTCTAACATTATGATTCTAGAGCAACTTTATCCGATCCAGGAATCGCCTTCGGCGGTTCCGTCAGATCGGATGTTACTCTAGTTCGATACCCACCTCATGCGTGGCGATACGGGCTCGGGCGTGACTGCCGCGTCGACCTTGCCGGCGATTGTCGCGGTGCGTGCATTCGAGGCGAGCAGGTCCTTGAAGCCCTTCGGCAGGCCGAACAGGATTGCCGCAACAATCGAGATGATGAACGCGGTGACGGTAAATGTGATGACGACTGATGCCGTCTTTCGGAAGAGATTCGAGCGGCGGCTGCGACGAGTCGATTTCATCCACCTGTCGCGCGTCGAAGAATCGCCGCTGTTGACCGTTGCAAATTCGACGTCGCTGACCTTCCGAGCGGCTGCTTTGCGTGCTGATGGTGGTGCTGCGGCTTCGTCGGATTTGGCGGGCGTGCTGTCGACATCGTTGCCTGTGAGCGCCAATGGAGCTTCATCGTCGTGGCCGGCGTCGGTGGCCGCTGTCTTCTTGCGGTGCCTGGGCTTGCGGGCAAGGAGGACAGCCAATTCCTTCTCGATGCGAAGGGAAGTGTCTTCGTCGACGTCTGTTTCCGCGTCGATGGGAACCAATTCGATCGCGCGAGACAAATTCTCGCGACGCCCCGCGCTTCTCGTGCCGGTGGCGAAAATCTGGAACATCATTGCATACGCTCCCCGCCGGCAAGGCAGGTTAGGTTCGTCCATGTCGGCAGGCTGACCTGCCGATTATGGGTCACTGGAGCACTCATACACCCTCCATCGACCCCAAGCCCGCCGCTACTCAGGCTCACTTCCCCGTTTCCGCGTGCACTTATGACGCTTTTGACCGAACCCGCCCCGGTCAGTTATCCACAATATATTGCCTGTTGCTCCAAGGCAATATGTTCCGTAGGCGTCTGCTCCAAATTTGACCGGCCGGCGGCATAGGAGTGTGTAGCCTGTCAGTAGCTGGCATGGCATGAAGTCGCATCGATTTTGCCGCGAGTGTCGTCATGGGATGCTGTTGCCCATGCCGAACCGAAATGGGGGGTTACGTTATGGTGCTTTTGATTGTCGGGTTGGTCGCGTTCTTCACTATCCATCTCATTCCCGCCAACCGGGAACTTCGCAACGGGCTCATCGCGCGGTTCGGCGAGGGCCCCTACAAGGGCGTCTTCGCGGCGGCCTCGCTGGCGGCGTTCGTCGTAATCGTGATGGGCTACGGGAGAATGCAGCACTATCTCGGCTCGAAGAATCCGGTGCTGTTCGAGGCACCGGTGTGGAGCAAGCATCTGGCGCTGGCGTTGATGCTGGTTTCGTTCATTTTCCTCGCCGCCGCCTACATTCCTTCGCGGATAGGGGCTGCGCTGAAGCATCCTATGCTAGTGGCGGTGAAAATCTGGGCGCTTGCACACCTGATGGCGAATGGGGATGCCGCCTCCCTCGTGCTGTTCGGCTCGTTCCTGGCCTATGCGGTGTTCGATCGGATCTCGCTAAAGCGGCGCGGCGATATGGGGCGGAATGCTGAGGGGGTCCCGGTGCTGAACGACGCAATTGTGGTCGGCGTCGGGCTCACTGTTTATCTGCTGATGGCCTTCTACGGGCATCCCTACCTGATTGGCGTGCCGGTCATAGGATAATGTCTCCATGGCTGATGAACCGGCAAGATCTGCTCGTTTGGACCGTCGGACTGGTGCCGGCTGATCCGGTTGCCAGGATGAACCTCGCTTAGATCCAGTCTTTCGAGACGACCTGCTGCAACAGGCGAGGCAATTGCGGTTGCAGGCGGTGCCAAAGTTCCTCGGCGGCGGCTATCCGTTCGGCGTCGGTCTTCGGCAGGCGGTCGAAGATGAGTCCGAAGCGGCGGCGCTCGGCGTAAAATCGGCGGCATTCCCGGTTTTTAGGCTATTGGCCGCTCGTCGTCGTACCGAGAGTTGGAGAAAGGGATATTCCTGGATGATCGGCGTATTGGCGATGAACCTGTCGACCGATTCAAGCTGTGTCAGTGCGACGTAGCAAATGAACGCCACTGCGGAATGAACGAGATAATGGATCGATTGGAAACGCGACATCGGATCTCGCAAGAACGTGGCGACGGCCGCGCGAACCACTCCACGAGCAGTGCAAACAAAACCCCTCGTAGCGGCCGAACTGCGGTAGCGACCGGCGGTCCTCAGTTCGTGAGAATGATCAGATCGGTGTACTTGCCGGTTTCGTAGCTTTTGCGTTCGTCCGTAACGATGATGGCTGAGCCGGGTTTCAGCAATTCAGCGAGTTTATCGCGGACTTCGTCGGGCATGCTGACGCGGTCCAGACCGTTACCTGGCGTCTGCGCCGGCCAGGCGGAATCGAATGCCGGTCCCGTGTCGGCCTTGCGGGATTTGCCCGTCATTCTCGACTTGGTGACCTTCAGGTTTTTTTGGGCTGCCGTCACGGCCTGCCACCTGAGATCCTTGCCATCGTCCGAGTAATCAACGGCGTGATAGACTTGCGTGCCGACGGGGGCCTGCGGATTGTCAAAGCTGATGTCGGCTTCCAGGACGGGGTCATAACCTTGACGCACGTACATCTTATTGGAATGCTTGGAAAAGAGGACCGTGATCGGTAGCTTGCGGCGCTCGAAAGCCTTCTTGGCGGTGTCGAGGCGCTCGCGGGTATTGAGCAGCGCCGACTGCGCCGTCGCGTAGCGGCTTTTCAAGGTGTCACGGAGAGCGGTCGCCGCAACGACGGCCGCCTTCCGCTCGGCGCGGATCTTGTCAAGCGCTTCGAGGTCGGCGCGCGCCAGATCGAATTCATTCATATGTTGAAGCGCTTCGGCTTCGAGCGCTTCTTCTTCGTAATGGGCCTGAGACCGTTCAACGGGAGACTGAAGCGTTGAAGCCCGCAAGATGAAGTCGCGGAACTTTCGCTTCGAAGCGGCCATGCCGTCCTCGGCGTCACCGAGGCGCTTTGCAATCCTGCCGGCTTCCGGCCGCAGCAGATGTTCCGCCTTGATTGTTTCCTGCAGGTCGTCGTTTGCGACCTTCAACTCGCCGGCCATATCGCTGTGCTCCGTTTCGGCCGTTGCGATTGCCGCTTCAAGCATCGCGATTTCGCGCTCACGGTAGGCCTCGACGGCTGCTCGCGTGCGCTCCAGACCGTCGGGTAGCCCTTCATATTCGCTGGCGTGAGCGGGGGAAACGCCGAGCAGCATGTTGGCGGCGCTGGCTGCTTTTTGTTCCGACTTCGACTTGTCATGCGTGACGGCAGCCGGATCTCCAGGCGGCAGCGGGCGCAACAGTTTCGCATGGGTGAACGACTGCGGCACGGCTTCAGCGTTCGTGACAATGACGCGGTTTCCGAGACTGGTCAGGCCAAAGAGCGATTTTGAAAAGCTGTGCGGCAGCCTGATACAGCCATGCGAAGCGGGGTAGCCAGGAAGGTGGCCAGCGTGAAGGGCGACGCCCGACCAGGTGATGCGCTGCATGTTTGGCATCGGCGCGCCGCCATAAAGGTTCGAAAAGTGGCGGCGGCGCTTCTGAAGGATGGAGAAGACACCGGTCGGTGTACGATGGCTCTTCGTCCCGGAGGAGATGGGAGCGGATGTGACCTGCCCGTTTTTGTCGTAGACGACGACGCGCTGGCGCTGCAGCGATACCATCAGCGTCAAAGGACCCTCGGCCTTCGGGGCAGGCGCGCTGGTTTTGGTCCCGCGCTTGGCCGCATCGGTTGGGGCTGTGCCCGCGATAATGGCGAAGCAGGCCAGAGCTGAAACGGCGAATTTTGCTGAAGTAGCGGCGAAGCCGCGATAATTACTCAATGACTTGATCATGAAGCCTATACACCCGTTCTGTCGACTGCGGTAACATCGCCCGCTCGCCATAAGAGCCTGATCCTAGGCGTGAGGCCAGTGGTCCGACTCCGACACTTCGTTCCCGTACCGTCGTTCCCGTACCGCCGCTCCCCTATCGCCGCTCCCCTATCGCCACTCCCCTATCGCCACCGGCGGAAAGCCAGCCAAATTCCTGTTTGCGTCCTGGGTTCACAGCCGGTTAACGAACGGCACCAAGGAATTATCCAGAACACTAGCGTGAAAATTCTAACCAGCACTTAGGCTGTGACCAAATATTCGTTACCAGACACGATTGGTTGCTTGCAACCGATCCGAGCGTCATCGGAACAGTTCAATTTCCTATTGTTGCAAGAGGTCAACTGCGTTGGCTGGAGCCAAGCCATCAGCGGGCGGCAGGACGCGGGGTCGGCAAGCCGGCATGGCGAAGTCGCCGCTGTATGTGTAGGGTTGGCGCCCGCGGCGGAAGTACGGTTCTGCCCGGCCACACAACTCCAGGAGAACGTTTCCGTCCATGTCGTCCCAATCCACTCCCGGCGCGCCGGTGCAAAAACGCATGATGGCGCCTGATATAGCTGCCAAGAAGGGCGTCGAGCCGATCGTCTCGCTGACCTCCTATCACGCCCACACCGCAGCGATCGCCGACAAATATTGCGATTTCCTGCTGGTCGGAGACAGTCTCGGCATGGTCATGCACGGCTTCGAGACCACCGTTCCAGTGACGCTCGAGTTGATGGTCATGCACGGCAGAGCGGTCGTGCGCGGCGCGCGGCGTGCGCTCGTCGTCGTCGACATGCCGTTCGGATCTTACGAAGAGAGCCCGGAAGTCGCCTTCCGCAATGCTGCGCGGGTGATGAAGGAAACCGATTGCGGGGCCGTCAAACTCGAAGGCGGACGGCGCATGGGAGAGACGATCAGGTATCTGGTCGATCGCGGGATACCGGTCATGGCCCATATCGGCCTTACGCCGCAGTCGATCCACGTGATTGGCGGGTTCAAGGCGCAGGGGCGCGAAGAAGTACAGTGGGCGGCGATCGAGGAGGATGCCAGGATCGTCGCCGATGCGGGTGCGTTCGCCGTGGTGCTCGAAGCCATAGCTGAGCCGTTGGCGCGACGCATCACGCAGGCGATTTCCATTCCCACGATCGGGATCGGCGCGTCTGCCGAATGCGATGGCCAGATCCTCGTCATGGAAGACATGCTCGGCTTGTCACCGCGGGTGCCGAAGTTCGTCAAGGAATTCGGCCACATCGGCGAATCAATCGATAAGGCGATAGGCTGGTATGCCGAAGAGGTGCGCAAGCGCAGTTTCCCGGCCTCGCAGCACACTTATGCGATGAAAAGCGAGGCAGGCGGCGGCGAAGGCGCGCGCGCCAACAAGGGCGTGCGGGACACGAAAAAGCCGAAAACGGGCAGCACCTGAACGGTGAAGTGCGGCGGCTTTGGCGGGTGGGGGTTGCCCGTTATGGCAGGACGGACAGTCAGGGATTGGCTCCGGCGGACTGGATCGGGCATTGCTTTGAGGGCATAAAGCGTTATCAATCACGCGGTTAGCCGGATCAATGAGCGTTTGGCCTGCGAGGAATAGCCGCCTGCATATGGCAGACGGCATCCGTTGGAAAAAACCAAGAACGAGAAAAGCAAGCGACATGGTCGACAGCAACGACAGTTTTCTGCGGGAAATCAAGCAAGAACTCGACCGTGAGCGGGTGGAGAATATTTGGAAGCGTTATGGCGTGCTGATTGTCGGCGCCGGCGCATTGGTCGTCGCTGCGGTGGCCGGGTTTCAGATCTGGACTACGATGAACACGCGGGCCGCCCAGGAAGCGGGCGCGTCCTACGAAAAGGCGCTTGACGCCGTCTTCGACAAGAATTTCGACGAAGCTGCAGCGAAGTTCTCCGAAATCGCAAAGTCAGGTCCGTCTGGTTATGCCGCGCTAGCTGAAATGCAGTATGCCGCGACGCTGATGGAGCAGGGCAAGCCGCAGGAAGCTGTCGGCGCATTCGAGAAGGTGTCGAAGCGCGATGGCGCCGATGAGTTGATCCGTGGCTTCGCGGAGCTGCAGGCCTCCGCGCTGCGCGTTGGGGAAGCCGACTTTAAAGAGATGCAGAATCGCCTTGAACCTTTTATCAAAGACGGCGAGCCGTGGCGTTTTAATGCATTGGAGCTGCTCGCAGTTGCCGCGATAGAGGCGGGGCAGCCGGACGAGGCGAAGGCGGCCTACGAAAAGATTCTCGCTGAGCCCAATGTGCCGCCGGCGATGCGGCAGCGGGCGAACCTGAGGATGCTGCAGATGGCAAGTGGCGAGGGTGCAGCTGCGGCCGGCGCGGCCACGCCGGAAAATGCCGAAGGCGGTGAAGTCCCGAAAGGCGAGGCGGCCGCGGGAGTCGACGCGGCTGGCGCTGAAGCGCCGCCGAAGTAAACCAGACGGGGCCGGCATCGTGCCGGATATGACCGAGGGGAAACGGTGATGACGAGAACACGACACCGGGTGCGAAGACGATTCGGCGCCGCTCTGTTCATCGGCGTTGCTCTTTCGCTTACCCTCACAGGCTGCGCCGACAGCCTGCCAAGCCTGCCCAAGATCGGCGATCTCAATCCCTTCGCCGAAAAACAAGCCCCGCTGCCTGGGCGCCGTTTACCGGTTTTGCAGCTCAACGAAACGCAGCCGCAGGAACTGGCGGCTGCGGATACGCCGATCCTTTTGCCGGCTCCGGTTGTCAACGACGACTGGTCGCAACCCGGCGGCACCGCCGGCAACGCGCCGGTCCATCTGGTGCTCAACACCAGCCTGAAGAAATCCTGGACGGCCGATGCAGGAACCGGCTCGAGCAAGGCCGGCCGGGTGACAGCGACGCCGGTTGTCTACGGCGGCCGGGTGTTCACGCTAGACGCAGCAGGTCAGGTTTCGGCCTTTTCGGCTTCCGGCGGTTCGGCCGTCTGGCGCACGTCGCTGGTGCCCGAATCGGAAGCCAATGCAGGCACCGGTTTCATGTCCTCAATGACGTTCTCGTCAAGCGCGAGCGGCGGGTTCGGCGGCGGAGTGGCGGCCGAAAACGGTCGGCTCTACGCGGTCAGCGGTTTTGGACGCGTTGCCGCACTCGATCCGGCAACGGGCAAGCCCCTTTGGGAAAAGAACCTCGGCACACCGGTTCGCGCGGCTCCGACGGTTTCTGGTGACCGCGTCTTCATCATCAGCATGGAGGGCCGGTTCTATTGTCTCAACGGCGTCGACGGCAGCGAACTCTGGGTCGTGCGCGGGCTGCCGCAGAACTCAAGCCTCGTCATGAATGTCAGCCCGGCGGTCGATGGTGATATCGTTGCGGTGCCCTATCCGTCCGGCGACCTCCTGGCGCTGAGCGTTGCCGACGGCTCCGCGCGCTGGTCGGAAAACCTGTCGCGCAGCCGCACCATGTCACAGATGGCTTCGTTGCGTGACGCGGCATCACCGGCGATCAAGGACGGGGTGGTGTTCGCGGTTGGCCATTCCGGCCGAATGGTTGCGACTAATGCGGCGACCGGGGAGCGGATCTGGCAGCTCAACGTGCCGGGGACCCAGCGGCCCTGGGTGGCCGGAGATTCGGTTTTCGTCGTCGATACTGGGGGCCAGCTGATGGCGGTCGACCGGGCCACCGGCAACACCCGCTGGACCATGAACCTGTCGGGCGGCAAGGTCTGGTCGGGACCGACGCTGGCGGGCGGGCTGTTATGGCTGGCGTCCGGAAAGGGTCAGTTGATCGGCGTCGATGCGGCCACCGGGCGGGTCGTGACGCAAAGCGACCTTGGCGGCGAGGTCTTCATTCCGCCGGTAGTGGCGCAAGGCCGCATGTATGTTTTGCGTGACGATGCGACGCTGGTAACCCTTAACTGATCGCGAATGTGCGCGACGATGGCGGATTACGGCGAGCTGCCGCCAGCTTCTTGCTGCGGTGTAGCGTGAAGATTGGTGGGGGGGCCTGTTTACCTGCCCCACTGGAACGATTGTGCGGCCGGGGCGTGCCGTGCCATAGACAGTCATGTCCTCTTCTTCAATCGACGATGATTTCGAGCCCGACGGCTCGGCGAGCGACGACAGGATGCCGATGATTGCAATCATCGGCCGGCCTAATGTCGGCAAATCGACCCTGTTCAACAGGCTGACCGGCAAACAGACGGCGCTCGTCTCCGACCTGCCGGGGCTGACGCGCGACCGGCGCGCGGGCGAGGCAGAGCTTGGTCAGCACCGGGTGGTGCTTGTCGATACGGCGGGGCTTGAAGAGGCGGCGGCCGGTTCGATCCAGGCGCGGATGCGCCAACAAAGCGAATTGGCCATCAGCGAGGCTGACCTCGTGTTGTTCGTCATCGACGCGCGCGACGGCGTGACACCGGCCGACGACGTGTTCGCGCGCATCGTGCGCAGCTCGGGCAAGCCCTCGATCCTGGTCGCCAACAAGTCGGAAGGCCGGGCCGGGCAGGATGGCTTCTATGAAGCATTCGAACTGGGCCTGGGAACGCCAATTCCGACATCGGCCGAGCATGGCGAAGGCATCGGCGAACTGATCTCGGACATGCTGGCGGCGTTGGGCCTTCAGGAGGAGTATCAGAAACGAGAGCGCCGGCGGCGGGGCGGCGGCGACAAGAACGCGCAGCGCAAGCTCGAAGAGGCGCGACGCCAGCAGGTACTGGACCGGCCGCTGCGGGTTGCCGTGGTCGGGCGGCCGAATGCGGGAAAATCGACGCTGGTCAATGCGTTGATCGGCGAAGACCGCATGATCACCGGGCCTGAACCCGGGTTGACGCGGGACTCTGTGTCCACGGACGTTACCATCGGCGGGCGCGAGCTACGGCTGTTCGATACCGCCGGGCTGAGGCGCAAGGCGCGGATCAGCGAGAAGGCCGAGAAGCTGTCGGCCAGCGACTCCATCCGCGCCATCCGCTTTTCGGAAGTCGTGGTCCTGATGGTTGATGCTGAATGCCCGCTTGAAAACCAGGACCTGACGATCGGCGATCTGGTGGAAAGCGAAGGGCGCGCGCTCGTCATCGCCGTCAACAAGTGGGACCTCGTCACCGACAAGCAGGAACGGCTGAAAGCGATGCGGGAAAGCCTGAAAATCCGATTGTCACAGGTCCCCGGGGTCAAGCTTGTGACGATATCGGCGCTGGCTGAAAAGGGCCTCGATCAACTGACGAAGGCGATCTTTGAAACCTATGAGCTTTGGAACCGGCGCATTTCGACACCGGAATTGAACCGCTGGTTGCAGGAGGCGGTGGCTAAGCATGCGCCGCCGGCTGTCGGCGGCCGGCGCATCAAAATCCGCTATATAACGCAGCCGTCGGCTCGTCCGCCCACCTTCGTTGCTTTTTGCTCGCGACCCGAAGAAGTGCCGCGCAGCTACCTGCGCTACCTGACAAACAGCTTGCGCGACGCATTCGACTTGCCCGGTGTGCCGATTCGTCTCAATCTACGGAAGGGCGAAAATCCCTTTGCGTCATCGAAGCGTCGCAATCGGTGAGCATCGGAGGCAGTTCGATTCGCCACGAAATGCTCCAGGCAGTCATTTCGCAGGTGGGAGGTAGGGTGCGCTCGGTTCCTGATCGCAGGCGCGCCGTGGTGGTCATTATGTGCAAGAGGTCTTGCAACCCATGAGACTAATTTCAACAACCGGTCTTGTTCATGCGGGCCTGAGTGTCGCGTTCGTCGTCACGCTTGCGCTCGTCAACTGGATTTCGGCCAGTGAGGCGACGGCGAAGCGAGCTGTACCGGATTCGGTCAAAGTGGCTTGCAGCGGCGACTACAAAAGGTTCTGCCCCGGTTACGAGATCGGTTCTTCGAAACTCGACCGATGCATGCGCTCGAACGGCAAACGGCTTTCCAACGTGTGCGTGCGCGAACTGGTCGATAACGGCATGGTGCCGCGCAGTCTGCTGAGCAAGGCACGGCGGCGCTGATCGGCGCTGGAGCGACATCCGATCGCTCGAAGCAATGGATGTCGGTCATGCTGTGGGTTTGCTGTTTCGGTCAGGATCGCGAACTCGCTCATGAGCCAGCGGCGAGCCAGTGCGTATCCCGCAGTCACCGCGCAACGTTCCGCTACCGCGCCAGGTTCGCGGCAGGCATGCGGGGAAGCGTAGGTCGAAAGTGACTGAAGTCCTGTTCTATCATCTTGAACAGCAGCCGCTTGACCGCGTGCTTCCAAGCCTCCTTGAAAAGACACTCGATCGGGGCTGGAAAGCGGTGGTGCGTTCCGGCAACGAAGAACGCCTCGAGGCGCTCGATACGGCGTTGTGGACCTACCGCGACGACAGCTTTCTGCCGCACGGAACGACAAAAGATGGTTCGGCCGAGATGCAGCCGGTCTACCTGACCACCGGAGATGAAACGCCAAACGGGGCACGCGTCGTGTTTCTCGTGGACGGCGCGGAACTTGATAATTTCGAGGGCTTTATACGCGTCGTCCACCTGTTCGACGGGCACGACAAGGACGCCTTGGCGCGAGCGCGAAAGCAGTGGAAGGCGGCGAAGGACGCCGGCTGTGCGGTAACCTACTGGCAGCAGAACGCGCAAGGCCGGTGGGAAAAGAAAGCATGAGCGTTTCTGGCGGAGCCGACTACATACGAGCCGGGACGCCTGTGCGGCATCTCGTTCGGGTCGATCGATGAACTACCGCCACGTCTATCACGCCGGCAACTTCGCCGACGTCCTAAAGCATCTCATCTTAACGCTGGTGATCACCTACCTCAAACGCAAGCTGACGCCTTTCCGGGTGATCGATACGCATGCCGGGGCGGGGGTCTATCATCTCGGTTCCACTGAAGCGCAAAAGACCGGCGAGTGGCGTAACGGCATCGGGCGGCTGCTGTCAGCGGAACTGCCGGAAAATGCCGCAGAGGTGCTGAGCCCTTATCTCGACCTCATCGTTGGCATAGACGAAGACATGCGTGGCGCCGGAACAGGGGAGGAGCGGCGGGGCGAGTTGCTGCACTATCCCGGCAGTCCGTTAATTGCGGCGCGGCTGCTGCGCGCGCAGGACTTTCTCATCGCAAACGAACTGCATCCGGAAGACTGCAGGACCCTGCAGCGTGTGCTCGGGCGCTTCGAAAATGCCAAGGTGATGGGGGTTGACGGGTATATTGCGCTGAAAGCCGTGCTGCCGCCGAAGGAACGGCGCGGTGTCGTGCTCATTGATCCGCCATTTGAGGAACCGGGCGAATTGGACCGGCTACTCGCGGGCCTGCGTCAGGGCGTCAAACGATTTGAAACCGGCACGTTCCTGATGTGGTTTCCAATCAAGGATCCGCGAACGATCAGCCGGTTCAAGCGCGAGTTAGGCGGGCTCGGCCTCGGCAAGCTGATGGCTGTCGAATTCTATGTGCGGGCGCCAGACGACGTCGAGCGCCTCAACGGGCATGGGCTCGTTATACTCAATCCCCCCTTTACCCTCAGCGACGATCTCGAACGTGTGCTGCCGGCACTGGTCGGCGTTCTCCGCGAAGGTGCCGGTGCGGGCTTCGAAATCACGGCCTTATAGTCTGGCGGAACAAATTGGATCGAGAAAAATACAATGCCGGGTCGTAGCGCGGCGGCAACGGCTGAGAGTGAAAAACGCTACTTGCTGTTGATTGACATTGAAGCCCGATAGGAAAGTTCCTTCCGATACGGCAGGGTATTCGCCACGAGGACGTTGCCTCGCGGGGCAGGTGTTAGATTCAGGAGAAGATACCATGGGGACCAATATGCGTCGTTCGGCGATGATCGCTGTTGCTGCCGTTCTGCTGAGCGGGTCGGGTTTTGCAGCAAGCGCCGGGGAATGCTTCATGAAGGCAGGCCAGGGGACGGCCGGTACACTTGAAGGGGCCAAGTTCCAGGTTGACGAAGTCCTGTTGCAATCGACCGACTGGGGCGCCTGGGCGGAGTGGATGGCGACCGGTAAGACGTCGGGCTACGACTTCGGCAAGCGCAAGTACAAGTGCAAGGAAGGCGGGCTTGGCTATGAATGCACGGGCCAAGCAAAGATCTGCAAGAAGTGACATGAGCAAACCGGCCTCTCACACCGCCCGCGTAACGGTCAGGCCGGAAAGGCGGATCCTCCGGCGAAATGCCGCCGGGGTCGGCTTTGCAGGGAACGCCGGGGCATCCTGGCACTATTGGAGTTAGTTGATATGAGATCTCTCGTACTTACTGCCGCAATCCTCGGTGCAGTCGCCATCTCGACGGGCGCAGAGGCTGGATCTTGCGTCAAGGCAGGCGGAGAAGCCACCATGCTGACCGAAGATCTGGCACAGTTCATGGCCAATGCCGCGCTCAATAACCAGATCAAGGCCAACGGCTGGACGGCCTCCGGCAAGGTCACGATGAAGTGCGAGGCAGCGACCTTTGGGACGCACTGTGTCGCGCATCAGAAGGCCTGCAAGTAGACCGATCACGCAGCCACACCCGGTTGTGCATTTACTTTCGGTTCACCATGGGGAAAGTTCAACGTGAACTTTCTTCACAGTGGAGTAGTTTATCAGCCTCAACCGGTTTGCGGGGTCAGGAGTCAGGTCATGAAGCGTTTGTTGGTCGGCGTTGCGGTTCTCGCCGGCGTATTTGCTTTCGGCATCGAAGCCAACGCGGGCAGCCGCGGCTACAAGGGCGAAGGCGCGCACCCAAGTTCGCAATACTATCGCGGTAGTCCGAAAGTGAAAGGTTACGTCAAGCGACGTGGCGGCTATTCGTACACCTACGAAGATTCGATCAACACGTACGGAGACTCAAACAGCCTTTACGGCGGCACGAGCGCCTACAGTGATCCATATCTGGACCGTCAGACTAAATCCGGTCCTTTCGACCACGGTTACTTTTTCAGCACCCCGTCCGGCCCGCAGGGCGGCAGTTCGCCGTACATGCACTAGTGTCCCGTCGCGCCTAAATCGCACCATAGCCGCAACCTCGTTCGATTTCGGCGCGACATGAGGGCCACTAGCAACATCAATGACTTCGTGAGGCGTTTACACGCCTTAATTGACACCGGCCTCGCCGCACCGCCGGTCAATTAGGGCGCGACGCCTCACTAGGCGGTACGACTGCTTACGAGCGCATCGGCATTGGACACTGCATAGGCCGCCTCTCGGGGCGGCCTTCGTTCATGACGCGGTTCCAACTTACTTACAGCTGGTGTGATCTCGTCGCACGGCGGCAGCGGAAAACGGGTTTTCGGCTCTAGGCAGGCCGGAGGCTGGCGGGTATGGTCCGACATAGTTAACGTCCACCAATCATTGTCGGGTAGTCCAATGCGCTTTGCACACATGATCGCCGCCGCGCTCGTTCTCGCCATCACCTCGGTTGCTGCCGTTCAGCCGGCTGAGGCCAAGTGCACCCGCCTGGCGTTCTCAGTGAACGATTACGGTAAGGAAGGCCCCACCAAAGATGCCAAGGAGCTTCTCGACAAGTACATTTCCGAGTGGACCGCCGAGCGCGGCATCACTAACTACACGACCGGCAAGAAGGACGTGACGTGCGAGCTGTTCCTCGACTTCATCGTGTTTGATGAACATACCTGCCGCGCCGAAGCCAACGTCTGCTGGTAAGTGGCCTGGTCCGCGCACGGCCCGCTTTGATGGCGGGCTTTTAGGGCGCGGTTCACCTTCTATACCTCGCGGCCGCGCTTAGAGGGGCGTTCGCACGTTAAGACTGCACCGCTGAAGCTCGCGTTCGGGAAGACGCCGCGCGTATGCCGGCCTTTCCGGGGCAGGCTATTTGGTGGACATGTGCTAGACCTTGGACGGCGGGTGAAGGCGGTCGAGCCGCAGGCGGTGGCGTGCGTCGGTGATGAGCAGAACGGTTGCGTAACCAGCGATAACAACGCCAAGTGCCGTTGCGCCGGCAATCACGAACATGATCATTATCTGATATTTGGTCGCCTCGATCGGATCCAGTCCGGCGAGTATTTGGCCTGTCATCATGCCGGGCAGCGACACCACACCCGAGGCCGCCATGGCATTCAGAATCGGCATCAGGCCAGTTTTGAGTGCAAGCCTGAGCGTTGCGGCCATCGCCGTGAAGCGGTCGGCACCCAGCGACAGACGGGCTTCGATCGCAGGGCGCTCGCGGGCGGCGGTTTCGAGGAGCGTGCTGGCGGTGAGCGCTATACCCGTCATGGCGTTACCTAGAACCATGCCGAGGACCGGCAAGACGTAGCGTGGCTGGTACCAGGGATCGGGACCGATCAAGCCGGCGACGGTAAAGACCGTTGCGAAGGTTCCAACGACGAGAAGTGTGCCCGATCCGAGCAGATAGACCTCGATGCCCTTGGGGCGACGAGACAGGCGCGAGACGATCTCATAACCCGCCACCAGAACCATGATGAGGGCCAGCGCCACGGTCCAAAGCGGCGAAGTCTGCTCGAAGATCCAATTCAGCACGAATCCGATGAGTGCAAGCTGGATCGTCATCCGCGTCGCGTTGATGAAAAGCGTGCGCCCGAGACCGAGGGCGAATGCCCAGGAAACGGCGCCGTTGATTAAAATCAGCGTGGCGGCGAGTGCGAGATGGGCGACATCGAGTGAAACGTAGGTCATGATGCGCCCGCCCCGCCTGCTTCAGCTTCATGCAACGGTGCCAGTTGCAGTCGCAGGTCGCTCAATCGGTCGATCTGGGCGCGGTCGTGACTGATGAGGAGGATGCTACAGCCGGAGAGCAGGCGGTAGCGCAGTAGTTCCTCGACCAGTGCGGTGGTTCTTGGATCGAGTGCAGAAGTCGGCTCGTCGAGAATGAGTACGGGAGGATCGTCGATCAGTGCGCGGGCGAGCGCAAGGCGCTGGCGTTCGCCGGTCGAGAGCAGGGAAACAGGCCTGTCGAGCAGGCCGGGGGCGATGTCGAGGCTCGCCAGAAGCCGCTGCAGGGCCTTTTGCGAAGCGGCAGCAACGGGAAATGCTTCGCGCGCTGTATCGCTCCACCAGCCGGGCTCGGCGGACACGTAACGGACCAGACGGCGCCACTCGGTCGGTGGCGTCTCCAGGCGCTCGGCACCGTTGACGAAGATATGGCCATGCGCCGGCTCAAGGTCGGCAAGTGCGCGCGCGAGGCGCGTCTTGCCGCTTCCCGATCGCCCTTCGATCCCCATGCATTCGCCATCGGCGACTTCAAAGCTGAGTGGCGGCAGGTTGGCGATCTTGAGTTTATCGACGCGCAGCACGGCTGCTTTACACTCCATCGGAATCGCGGCGGCCGATCCGGTAAGGGCAGCGATACCTTAGAGCGCGTGCGCTACTGAGGGAATCGCGACCTTGTGCGCGCGGGTAATGCTGCCCGGTCGAAATTGCGGTGGCGTCAGACGAGTACCGCCGAGATTTTATCGAGTGCTGCAAGCGCGTGTCCGAGGGTTTGGCGATCGTACGGCTTCAGGATGTGGCTGGCGATGCCGCAGCGGTATGCGCGCGCCAGATCGTGCGGATCTGCTTCTGTGACGGCGTAGATAATTTGCGGGAATCTGTCGGAATTCACGTTGCCCAGTTCGGCGAGAAAATCCATCGAGTTCATGCCTGGCAGTTGCCAATCGAGCAGGATAATGTCGGGCATCGAGGACTGGCACAGGCGCAGGCCTTCCTCGGCCGTTTCGGCCTCAACGGCAATGTGACCCACGCCCTCGACAATCTTGGAGGCGACTTTGCGAATGACGTCTGAATCATCGACGATGAGGCAAAATTTCATGGGTTTGGGCTCCCGGGCAACGATAATCCGACCGATGGCCAAAGCCTCGGGCGGCCACTAATGTGTTCCGGGAACGGTTAAGAGGGCGTTTAGGGATGACCTGGAATGCGCTGATTGCTGAAAATTTCTCCAGCCGGGCGGGGTTTTCCAGCTGGCATCGCGTCAATCAGCGGGGGGGTGGTGGTCAAGGTTTAACAGCCAGGATGATGTCGTCGTCATCCTGCAGGATCTCGATGCGCATGCCCGTTGAAGCCGCCAGACGCCAAGTGTAGTAGGCCTGGATGTTCATGGCGTGGAGTTCACCATCGGTGGTGCCAGCGACGATGTCCGTCAGGTATTGGGGCGGGCGGGCGGTCTTGCCTGCGCAACGGATCTCGAAGGTTGGCTGTTCGAGGGTGCCGAGGATTGAGACCGTGAGCGTGCCGCCGCGCGGCAGGGCGGTGACGGCAGCGGAAAGCAGGTTCAGCAAAAGTTTGACGTAGTCTTTCGCCATGTGGCCGGCGGGGCCGTTCCACACCAGGGTGTGCTTGCCCGATCCGAGATAGCCGCGGGAAATCTGCTCGGCCATGGTGAGGTCGATCTGAGCGCCTGCCGATCCTGCGGCGCCAAAGGCGAAACGGGCAAACTGGAGGCGGGCGGAGGCCTGTTCGGTGACGTTGCGAATAACGTCGAGGGCGTAGCTCTTGGCTTCGGGATCGTCGTCCTCGTCGAGAATCTCAAGCCCATTGTAGATGGCACCTACCGGACCGATGACGTCATGGCAGATCTTGCTCGACACGAGCGCGGCGAATTCGAGATCGGAGGGTGCTTCGAGTTTCATCGTCTTTGCCTCATCGCCCGGCGTTGTGGCCGCCGGTTTTGCCTTGCACTTACGGTCGTTGTAGCTGATTCACGTGCCCTGTGGCTCAGGTCGGGGGAATTGCAATCCTTTCGACACGACAAGCGATGCTACCCGCCGAGCCCGTATCTTTCGTTAAAAGCCATGTTAAATCGCTGTAGTCGCGTGAAAAACCTAACTAAGCACCTGCAACTCATTGTGCTTCAAGACGGGTGTTGCGGCCACACTTTGGTAACAACTTCAGAGCAAAGGTAAACTTTAAGGATCACGATTCGCGTCCGCCGACGCGCGGGCAGCCCGTCTGCCGGCCGCCGCCGGAAAACGGTGAGCAACGATCAACATCATGACGATAACCACAACGACGCGCCTGCCGGTCCTGTGTCTTCTCAGCACCGCCTTGATATTACTTGCCGGCCTTGGCGGGGCTTGGCCCGCCGGGGCTCAGGAAAATCTGCCCTGGAAGGAGCCGCCGCGCGGCGATTACGACGTCTATCGCGAGGTGCCGCAGCAGGCGCCCGGCGAGAGCCGTTACGAAAACGACCGGGACACACCGCCAAGTTATGTGCCGCCGCGCGCCCAGTACGATAATGAAAGCGGTTATGGGGCGGGCAGTGCGTATAACCGCGGACCCGATGTCGGTGGGCGCACGGATTCTGCCTTTGACCCGCCGCAGCAGGGCGTTGCTCCAGCCTACCGCGACGACGCCAGCAGATCGTATGCTCCGCCGCGGGCGCAAGACCCGCGCACCTACGATGAGCGTGCCTATGACCGCGCCGATTACGATCGTGGCGGGTTGCCGCGCGATCCGGTCGTGGGGGACGATTATGGTTCGCCGCGCGGCGCTCCCCCCAGTTCGTTCTCGCAGGATGAGATCGTCCAGACCGGTCACCAGTTCTTCGGCTCGGTCAGCCAGGGGCTGGCCAAGGTCGTCGAGAAAGCTTTCCGTGAACAGGGGCGCCCTAATGGATATATCCTGGGCGAAGATGCCGGGGGGGCATTCGTTGCCGGATTGCGCTACGGCGAAGGAACGCTCTACACGCGTGATGCGGGTACGCACAGAGTCTACTGGCAAGGACCGACGATCGGCTATGACTTCGGTGCGGAGGGATCCAAGACGATGGTGCTGATCTATAACATGAGATCGCCAGAGGATATCTATCAGCGCTTCGGCGGCGTGCAGGGTTCGGCCTACATCGTCGGCGGTGTTGGATTGCAGGTGATGAGGCGCGATGATCTGACGCTGGCGCCGATTCGTTCGGGCGTCGGGCTTCGGCTGGGTGCCAACATCGGATATTTGAAGTATACCCGGTCACCGACGTGGAATCCATTTTGAGCCAGGATGCGTGATCGACGTTCCGTGCGGGAGGGATACCCGAGGGGAAAGGCGAAGGTCGATTACCCGGCGCCGCATCAAACACGTGGAGAACTGCGGTTGCTTTATTGGTGTGAGAAGAAGGGGACGGGCGCGCGATGAGCATCGAAGCGATCATGCATACGATGCTCGGACTGTTGATCGCCGCTCTCGTCGGGCTGCTGATCCTGCCCGCCTATAAGCGCCGCACCGTGCGTTTGACGACGGATGCCATCAAGCGCTCCATGCCGCTGACCGAAGCCGAGATCCGCGCCGACAAGGACCGGTTGCGAGCCGAATATGTCCTGGCGCTGCACGAACTGGAAAGCAAGCTCGAGAAGGCCAACCTGGCGCATGCCCGCCAGCGCGTCGATATCAACCGGCGGGATGCGGCGATCGTGGCGCTCGAGGAGGATATCGAGCGCATGCGCTCATCCCTCGAAGAGCATGAGAACGCGCACCGGGTCCTGGAGCAAACCATCATGGACAGGCTGCCGCGGGTGGAAGCGCGCCTTGCGGAGGCCCGCCGTCTCGTGCTTCAGCGCGACCGGGAGATCGCGCAGCTTGCGCAGACCGCCGAACGGCAGGGCCGGGCGCTGGAAGAGGCAAACCAGATCAACACCAAGGGCCGCGACGAGATCCTGCGGCTCAACGCGGCACTCGCAACACGGGCTGCACGCGGGCGCGACAGCTATGGCGACGACCGGCAGGACGGCGAAATTGCACTGCGCACCGAGCTCGAGGCTTTGCGGGCAAAATCACGCGAGCAGGCCTCGATGATTGCGCGGCTGCAGGGGCTGCTTGGACGGACCGGCAGCCGCGTCGGGATCGGCCGGACCGGCGAGGGGCTGAGCGCGCAATCATTTTTGAGCGAATCCGGCAACGAACGGCTTGCCGCGTATAATCCCGACGAGGAAATCGCGCGGTTGCGAAATGAGCTGTCGGAGGCCGAGGCAAGGCTGCGCTCGCTGCAGAATTCGGCCGAGAGCGGTCACGAGACGGCGGCGCGGCTCGATCAACACATCGCAAACCTCAAGTCCGGGAACGAGGACAAGGAAACCGAGTTAAGGCAGCTGCGTGCCGAACTGTCCGCCTACAAGGATGCCGAGCGCGACGATAAAGGCTTGCGCGAGGGCAAAACGGCGATGCGCGCAAGGATCGCTTCACTCGAGTCACAGACCAAGGAACAGACCGAAACGATCCAGCGGCTGCGCGCCGAAATCGCGGCGGCCAACGAACGGACGGCGCGGCAGGCGGCGCACTTTACCGATGAGCTTCGCAGACTTGGGGCAGGCTCCTACCAGACGACCGCATCACCACGGCGCGGCCGCAACGAGCTGCCTGGTCGCAAGCCGTTGAGCGAGCGCATCAGCGAGCCCACGTCCGGCGACAATTCGACGGGCCGTACCGGTTCGCGCGCTGAAGAGGCCGGCGTCTCCGAATTTCGGGTCAAGCACAGGGCCACAGGCTTTTTGAGGGCGCTGGGCGGCGGCAGCGGGGCATCGACTGCCGGCGAAGCGGTCGCTGTCGGCGGGGATGGCGCGTCGGCGACGGGACGCAACGAGACGCCGGCGGACAACGGCAACGGCGCAGAAGGCGGCGCAGCCAATTCGGCCGCAACGATCCTCCCGGACGATGCAACGCAGACGGCCGAGGTTGCCAGCGAGCCGGCTCAAAAAGCGCCGCGTCGTGGCGGCTTGCTGGAGCGAATTATCCGCGCTGACAACGCCGATTAGCTGTGCCTTTGTGCCCGCCGGGGCTCGATAGCGCTCGCCCCCTGCGAGAAATGCGGGTCCAGGAACGCTTTTCCCTCTTTGCCTACACCACTTTCGGCCCGTAAATGATAATCGGTCATGGACGATTTCCTGGTTGCGGGGATCCAGGGTCATTCGGCTTTGTGTTGAGTTGACGCCATGTTCTTCGATTTACCGGGAACACTTTGGGGGGGACAGAATGCAACAGGCCATCAATCAGCTCGTGCAGATCCTGCAGCAGGTCATCACGGCTCTGGTAAAGTTTTTCCAGATCGTTTGGACGTGGTCGTTCGGTCAGATCGTAGCGGTGTTCCAATCGGATTGGCAGTCACTGCCGGTGTGGAAGATCGTGCTGCTCGTCGCGGTGTGCGCTGCGATCGTCTACGTGCTTTACAAAGTGGTCATACAGCTCTGGGGGGCTGCCGAAGCGATTTTGAAAGCATTCATTGCGCTGCTCGGGGTTCTCGTCAGCATCCTGCCCTACATCGTTATTGCCGGCGCGATCGCCGCGGGCGGAGGGTGGGTCATCCAGAACGTGAATTTTTGAAGGGTGAGGTTGCCGGGCTCACGCTTGGCGATCTGATCGTCGGAATGGTCACTTCGGCAGCACACACGTCCACCCCCCTTCGCCGGGGGCAGGCCTTTTGCTGAACGTACTCTAGTGTAGCGCACCTGACGTTTGGTGCCCGCCTGCGGATACTGCCGAAACCAAACGTCGGATGCAAAAGCTACACTAGAACCATGGATTTTCCAGTGTTCCTTATGGTCCTGACATTTACTCAGGAGTTCGCCGCACAGGGAAGCAAATGTCAGAACCGGAACACTAGTGTAGCGCACCTGACGTTTGGTGCCCGCCTGCGGATACTGCCGAAACCAAACGTCGGATGCAAAAGCTACACTAGAACCATGGATTTGCTAGTGTTCCTTATGGTCCTGACATTTGCTCAGGAGTTCGTCGCACAGGGAAGCAAATGTCAGAACCGGAACACTGGTCAGTTGAGTTTGATCGAGCCAAAAACCCTTAGGTTCGCCCCTGGCAGCAGTACGTCCTCGCGGCGCTTGAAGGATGCGTGGTTCAAGACTTCATCGTTGGCGAGATTTTCGCCCTTTATCCCGATGGTCATGGACGGTCCAAGGCCGGTTTCAGCATCGAGTGCTACGCTGTAGGACAGTTCAGCCGACACCAGCGTGTAACCCGGAGTGACGATTTCATTTTCGCCAATTTTGTCTTGATCGAATGCGTGCAGCACGCCCGCGCGCGCAAACCAGTTGGAATCGCGATAGAATATTCCACCGCCAATGCGATGTGGCGGAATACGCGGCACGTTACCGCCGTCTTCAAATCGCGCCCGCACGAAGTCGTACTGCCCTTCGATGCCCCACACCCCACGCCAAATCGCCGTGACGTCATACTGCGCTGCAATCTCAACGCCGGTGAAGTTCGCGTTGCGCTGGCCGAATAGGACCTGATCGAGTGTCTCCTCGGCATCGGGCGCGACTGCGCCGCAAGATGCAAGGGTTCCCTCACATTCCAAGCCGGTCAATTCCCGAAAGATGAAGCCATCGTACTTCGTATAGTAAGCCGTCGCGTCATAGCGCAACGACCCTCGCGCATTGCGCAAACCAAACTCGACCGAGGCTGCCTTTTCCTTTTCCAGGTTGGGGTTACCAGTTTCGAAGGTGCCTGTTGCCTCATGGATGCCGGCCGAGAAGAGTTCGGCAGCATCCGGCGCACGCTCGACGTATTGCCCGTTCAAACTCATGACGCTGCCATTTGGTAGCCTATAAAGCCCGCCTGCGCTGGCGCTGAAAGGTGCGTAATCCCGGTTCAGTCCAACGAGTGGCGATGAAGCATCGAGCGGCGTCACGCGTCCGAAACCCTCGACTTCGGTTTTCTCCAACCGCAGGGCAGCCTGCAACGTCAGCTGCCGGGTAAGGTCGAGTTCCTCAAACCAGAAGGCAGCCACGCTCTGGGTTTGAGCGGGAGCCAACAACGAGTCTCCCTCGAAGCTTCGTCCGCGCATGTTTGCGTCGACCACTTGCACCCCAATTGCGCCGCGCAATTCGCCAAGGCTTGACGCAAACGGAATGTGCTGCACCTCAAGTCGCGTTTCATAGGCTTCACTGGTGAAGCGCGAGCCGATCTCGTCACCCTCTCCTTCGTCAACCACCTCGTTGTGAGCATATTCGGATGCACCGAACCAGAAGCGGACCGCTTCGACGCCTAGTCCGCCGACACGCCATTCGCCGCGTGCCTGAACCTTGTCTTGCTCGAGATCGATACGCGGACGCAATTCCAGCGCCTCTTCTCCGGGGATTCCATAAAAGCTTTGATGGCGGGACAACGATACGCCGATAAAGCCCTGATCGCCAACGAACGATGCGCCAACAGCACCGCCATCAGCTTCGACAAACGAGTTGAATTGCCGTCCGCGTGGCGTGTCGTAATCCTGTGTCCGCCTTCGGAAACCATCGGCATGGACGACCACGCCTGAACTCCCCGCCGTGGCGCGGAAGGCACCATTTCGCCCCTCATCGACCGAAGTCGCATCGCCTTTGATTTCGGCGGTGAAACCGCCCTTGGGCACAAACGTGGGGATGCGACCGTTCTCGACCGCGACCACTCCGCCGATGGCCTGACTGCCGTAGCGAAGTGTCGCCGGGCCGCGGATCACCTCCACCTGATTGGCGGCAAAAGGATCGATGGGAACGGCATGGTCTTCCGAAAGTGCCGAAACGTCGTGGGAGCCGATGCCGTTCTCCTGCACACGAACGCGATAGGAATCGAGACCGCGAATAATCGGCCGACTGGCTCCGGGGGCGAACGTCGACCCCACGATACCCGGTCTTCTTGCAAGAGCATCGGCGATACTGGCACCGCTATCGGCTTGAATATCACGAGCGGTAACAACGGTGACGGGCACAAAGGCGTCGTCGACGACGATCAGGCTGCCGATTGGCTGGTCGCTCGCATCGCCCGCGACTGACCCGGAAACGATCGGTGAAGGGGCTGAGATCACGATGCCCTCCAATTCAATGACACCTTGAGCATTAAGAGGATGGGCAAGGGTGAGGAAGCCGATCGCCGCCAAGGGCATCGGTCCGGTGAACTTCTGCGCACACATGTTTGCGCTCCTGACGAACTCGAGTGGAATGGACCCAGGCGCAGCCAGAGCGTCTCAGCCGACCGGCGAAGCGCGGCAAACCCGGGTGAATCTGCGGTTCACACGAGGATCGTATGCGGTGGGCCGCAAGGCAGATTGGCCCGGCTCAGGCGGTGGAGGGTACCGACTGTGACAGGAGCTGGGATTTGCTGCTGCGTTGCGAAATAGCAATGCGGAACGCCGTGAAAGCCCGGTAGGACCAAGCCGGCCAGGGTGGAAAGAGACCAGCAAATCTCGCACGCCTCATTCGCGCCGCGCGAGGGTTCCGGTAAATGCCCTTCATGGACATCTTCACCGACATGAGAAACTTCGCCGCGACGATCGTCATCACGGATGTGGCCGACTTGATACTCATGGTCCGCCGCAAAAGTGCCGATCGAAACAAATGCGGGTACCGCATGCGCAGCATGGCCTGTGTCGTCGGCATGGTCGTGATGATGGCCAAACGAGATGGCATACTGGATCGCCAAAGCGGCCAGTCCAATAATTACCAACCATCTGTTTTGCCTGAACCGGCGCAAGCCGTCCTCCCATCTGAGCCTCGCAGCAGGACAGGATGTTATATCATTCAACAGGTCGAGCTAGATGCAATGGCGTCTTTTGTCGAACGTTGTTGCAAACACGTAACGCAGCGCCAACCACCTGGTATTTGGCCGTACATTTTAGCTGTTTTGTGGTCTGCGGACGGTGTGGAAGCCGAATGCGTTGTCCGCGCGCATGGCGTCCCGTACGGGAGTCGAACCCGTGTTTCCAGCGTGAGAGGCTAGCGTCCTGACCACTAGACGAACGGGACGGAAGGTGGAAGTGTGGTGGAAACAAGCAAGTGGGGAGGAGCCCGATCGTCTTCAAGCTGGCTGTCGATACTCCATTTCACAGCCCGCCTATCCGTCAGTTGGCGGAGGGAACGAAACGCCAGTGCCTGCGCACTGCTCCGCTGTCGGCGTCAAAGATCATCAAGCCGGTTCCCCGCGCGTCCTTGAAGCGTACCATCAGCGAGCCATCGTTCATGGGACGGAGGTCTTCGACGATGGCGCCTGGCGGCAGTTCGATGAGTTGTTCGAGCGCCGCGGTGGCGGGCGGGACCGCCATCCGCATCGTTCGCGTATCGGTTGCAACCGAGGCAGAGCTGTCGCTATCTGACTGGTAGAGTGTGAGATATGCGATCCTGCCGATGACGGTGGCGAAGCCGGCGATGACCAGGATACCAAGCACGATGACCAGGATTTGCAGTCGAGCCACCGTTCTGGGATGATTGATCCAGGACTTGAAATCGGGCTCTCCCGGCCCTGATGGCGATGCCTCGTTGCTGGTTTTGGCATGAGTCTCGGCGCCGTGCTTCATCATCGTGTGGATGGCCTGTCGTTCTTGCCGTACTCGATTCATGGAAAGGATGCCGCGGTTGCACCAGACGTCACGCGAACTCGTCGCCAGCGAGGACGAGGCCGGAGAACGTATCGACCGTTGGCTTGCCGCGAAAATCCCGGAACTCAGCCGGTCGCGCATCCAGGCCCTGATCAAGGCGGGCGCGGTGACGTCCGGCGGCGGGACGATAGGGGAGGCTGGCTGGCGGGTCAAACCCGGCCGCAGCTATTCGATAACCGTTCCCGAAGCCGAGGAGCCGACGCCGCGGGGCGAGGAAATAGCCCTCGACGTAGTCTTTGAGGACGGCGACCTGATCGTCATCGACAAGCCGGCTGGTCTTGTCGTGCATCCGGCGCCCGGCCATGAGACGGGGACGCTCGTCAACGCGCTGATCCGGCATTGCGGGGACAGCCTGTCAGGTATCGGCGGCGTCAGGCGTCCCGGAATCGTGCACCGCCTCGACAAGGACACGTCGGGGCTCCTGGTTGTTGCCAAGAACGATGCCGCCCACAAGTCGCTGTCGGAACAGTTCGCCGATCACGGCCGCGATGGTCGCCTGCACCGGGCGTATCTGGCGCTGTGCTGGGGCGTGCCGGACCGGCCGAGCGGGGTCGTCGATGCGCCGCTGGGGCGCAGCCAGGCCAACCGCAAGAAAATGGCCGTCGTATCGGAAACGTTGGGGCGATTTGCGAGGACGCATTATCACGTGGAGAAGGTATTCGCCGACGTCGACGGGCATGATTTCGTTTCGCTGATGCGGCTGGAGCTGGAAACCGGCCGGACGCATCAGATCCGCGTACATCTGGCCCATATCCGGCACCCGGTGCTCGGCGATCCTGTCTATGGCACCGGGTTCAAGGCGAGTGCGCGGCGGCTCGGCGAGGGGGCCCGCGAGGCGCTTCATCATTTGCGCCGGCAAGCGCTGCACGCAGCCGAACTGGGCTTCGAGCATCCAGTCAGCGGGCAAGAGATGGCGTTCGAAAGCGAATTGCCGGCGGATATGGCGCACTTGATTGCGGCGCTGGAGGCTCCCGAGACTTGATTGCGCCGGCAATTTCGGCCGAGACAGTGCGGCCGGCGAAACAGTCGGCCCGATTGGGAACCAAACTTCAATTTGTTCCGTTCAACACCATAAGACGGCACTGTGAAATCGCTGAAAGGTGATCAGCTGTGCTTTGAACGCGTGGCTCACCGGCGGTAAGCTGCTGCAACAAGTCGTGATCGTATTGCCACAATTGGGTGGCCATATGCCCGGCTGATTTCGGCACTGATACCTTGGCTGCAAGGAAAGCAGGCCGGCAATTGCGCATCTGGCCCGTGGGGTTGCAGCCCAAGTGAGGTTCAAAATGGCATCGAAATCGCTACCTTCCGTTGGATCCGGCTCTGTCGGACTGTCACGATATCTCGACGAGATCCGCAAATTTCCGATGCTGGAGCCCGGCCAGGAATTCATGCTCGCCAAGAGCTGGCAAGAGCACGGCGACAGCGAAGCGGCCCACCAGCTCGTGACGTCCCATCTGCGACTCGTGGCGCGCATCGCTATGGGCTACCGCGGCTACGGCCTGCCGATAGGCGAAGTCATATCCGAAGGCAACGTCGGTTTGATGCAGGCGGTGAAGCGCTTCGATCCCGACAAGGGTTTCCGGCTCGCGACGTATGCCATGTGGTGGATACGCGCCTCCATCCAGGAGTACATCCTGCGCTCGTGGTCGCTCGTAAAGATGGGCACGACCGCTGCCCAGAAGAAGCTGTTCTTCAACCTTCGCCGCGCGAAGTCGCAAATGCAGGCTCTCGAAGAAGGCGACTTGCGGCCCGACCAGGTCAAGGCGATCGCAACGAAGCTCGGCGTGCCGGAAGCCGACGTGGTGTCGATGAACCGCCGGCTCGGCGGGGATTCTTCACTCAACGCGCCGCTGCGGGCGGATGCTGAATCGGGGGGCGAATGGCAGGATTGGCTGGTCGACGACACACCCGACCAGGAAGAGCAGCTCGTCGAGAGCGAGGAACTGGTGCGTCGCCGCGAATATCTCGCCTCCGCACTCGGGTCGCTGAACGAACGCGAGCGGCGCATCTTTGAGGCGCGGCGGCTGGCGGACGATCCGTTGACGCTTGAGGACCTGTCTGCTGAGTTTGGGGTCAGCCGGGAACGTATCCGCCAGATCGAGGTGCGCGCGTTCGAAAAGGTGCAGAAGGCGGTGCAGTCGGAAGCAAGGCGCAGTGAAACCCCGACCCATGCGCAGCCGTAAATCGGGCATTCTTATTTGGTGCCGATGCAATCCCGGGGAGCTATCTCTCCGGGATTTGTTTTGACGGAGCTGTTGCTGGTGAGGACTCCGGCAGTCTAGTGAAGCGTCGCGCCTTAATTGACCGGCGGTGCGGCGAGGCCGGTGTCAATTAAGGCGTGATAAACGCCTCACTAAGTCATTGATGTTGCTAGTACCCACTTTCCGAAGTTCGTGAGTCACCCGCGGCGACCTCCGGAGCGAACTTCGGAAAGTAAAGGGTACTAGCGAGATATTGTTTCTAGTGCCGCTTTTCGATCAGAAGTCCCTGACGGTGCTTGACTGGCATGATGCAGGGAGTTCTGATCGGCGGTACTAGTGGCCCTCATGTCGCGCCTAAATCGAACGAAGTTGCGGCTATGGTGCGATTTAGCCGCGACGGGCCACTCGCCACCATCGTGCCCGGGGCGCGGGCAAGTCGGTGCCGGTATTGCAAACATGCAACGTGTGGAGGCGTTCAGGCACGTTGGCGGCCCCGACTGTCACGCTCCCATCGTGCGAATCACTTAACCTTTACGGTGTGAGGGGTTTGGTCCTCTCCGGGGTCGCGGCAATCGCGCTCAACTTGCGTGATCGATTGAAGCCCTGCTGGTGCGCGTAGGACCGAAAGGGGCATCATGCCCTTACCGTCTTTTAAGCCAGGCCGACATAGCGCCGGCGCACGCGGGATGGAGTTCGAACGGTTTTGGATGGAACCGTTCGGCCAAGGCTTCTCCAGCGGGGAAGATGGTCCACTTACGCTAGAGCCATCCCGGACAATCCTGGCATCGCCCGATTCTCGATTCCATCGCAATTCGACCGCTGGCCACGCATTGTGGGGGCGATTTGTTGCGCCGGGTCCTGAACGAAGTCGCGTTTGCGGCGCTGCTGCGTACCTTTGAAGAAGATGGAGCGGCCCATGCTGAAGCGCCTCCTTCCTAGAACGATTTCGGTCCAGTTGTCGCGAAGGTTGGTTGAGTATTCCGCCAATGCGCAAGATCCGGATCGAAGGTTTCTCCTGCTCTGGCGCCTCAGACTTCACCATCCCCCAAGTCCCGCCTGACCCGGCTTGAGCCAGCGGCTGAGTGCGACAGCGACGCCGGCCACAAAAAACGGCCGCTCCTTTGACTGAGGGAGCGGCCTTTCTATTTATTGTAAGCGCTCGCTGGACCAGGGCTTGGGTCTGAGTGTTTGCTGGTCAACACTCGGCAAGCCGGTGTGATTCTTGTCAGTCAGCACTCGGCAAGCCGGTGTGATTCTTGTCAGTCAGCACTCGGCAAGCCGGTGTGATTCTTGTCAGTCAACACTCGGCAAGCCGGTGTTGAGCAGCTACTCCAGCCCCGCGAAAATCGGCAGTCGGGAGGCGTTGTTGCTGAAATAATTGTCGATTGCGTTTGCGATGCCGCCGGAGACCTCGTTGCGCCAGCTTTCGGATTTGAGGCGGGCCGCGTCGGCCTTGTTGGTGACATAGGCCAATTCGATCAGCACCGATGGGACGAGGTGGGTCTTCAAAACCTTGAAGGCGGCGGTACGGTGCGGCTTGGCGCGGAAGCTCGTCTTGCTGCCCATGAACCGGATGACCGAACGGGAGAACAGGTCGGAGCGCACAGTCGTCACTTCGGCGTCCTGCTGGGCGAGGTCGGAGAGCCAGTTTTCGACGACGTTGCGATCAGCCTTGTCGACAGTAGCGACGTTTTTCTCGGTGAGGTCGACGTTGCCTGCCGTCTTTATTGCCGACCGCTTCAGCTTGCTGGCAACAGACGGGCGCAGCGAATAAATCGTGGCGCCGCTGGCTGAAGACTGTGCGTAGTCGGCGTGAATGGCGATGAACAGGCTGGCGTTGTGGCGCTCGGCGAAGTCGCGGCGTTCAGAGAGCTCGATGAACTCATCCTTGTCGCGCGTCATCAAAACAGTGTAGCGGCCGGATGCTTCCAACTTCTTGCGCAGCGTCTGCGCGAATTCGAGGACCACGTCCTTTTCGACGGCGCCATTCTTTATGGCACCGCTATCGTGTCCGCCGTGACCTGGATCGAGAACGATAATCGGCTTGGCCCGGCGCTTGGCAAGGGCCTGACGCGATTCGGCATGCTGCGGCATCGGGGGCTGCAGGCCGGAAGCACCGAGGCCGCTCGGCGCGTCGAACGGCGCGTTGGCGAGTTTGCGCTCGGGTGCAGGTCCGGCGATCGGAGCAATCTCCACGTTGAGGTGGTAGGTCTTGCCGACCGGTTCGATCTTTGTCGACGTCACGACGACCGGTTCGGTGACGTTGATGACGATGCGCGACTTGTGGGCACCCGATTTGCCGCCGTGGAAGCCACTGACGAGACCAACAGGGCCGTTTACCGGTTGCGGCGGGAGCTGCAACTGGACGTCGTCCAGCTCCACGACCACGCGGTTTGGATTGGTCAGCGACATGATATTGAAATCAGCGTGGCGGTCGATGCCAACAATGAAGCGGGTCAACTTGGTTGCTGGGGGTTGGACGGGAACGGATGCCGCCGGAGCAGCGAGCGCTGTTCCACTCTCAGCCGCGAGGGCTGTTCCGTTGCCGGTTATCAGACCGGAACCGATAAGGACGGATGCGCATAATAGCCTAGTGAACGCGCGCCAAAGCACACGCTCTGTCATCGGACCCATTCGGTTGACCCCCGTCTACGCGATAGGTTGCACTGTCTCTGGGTAACCACAGTCAACTCACAAGATGGCGATTTCCAGGACGCCATCGGGCATGTGTGTGATTTTGACGGGCAAGGGTAAAGGATTCGTTAAACTTAATGGGGTCGTAATCCGGTGAATTGGCCAAATCAGCCCTTTTCGAACGCACTCGATTTCCAACGCTGCATCGCCTCGGTGTCGGTTTCGCGAGCGTCAACCCACCTGGCGCTGCCGTCGGGGCGGGCTTCCTTTTTCCAGAAGGGCGCGCGGGACTTGAGGTAATCCATCAGGAACTCGGCGGCTTCGAATGCGGCGTGGCGGTGGGCTGAGGCGGTAATGACCAGGACAATGTTGTCGCCTGGGTGCAACTCGCCGATCCGGTGGACGATGAGGGTCGCCGACAGCGGCCAGCGCGCGTTGGCTTCAGCTTCGACGCGAGCCAGCTCGGCTTCGGTCATGCCGGGATAGTGTTCAAGGGTCATCGAGGTGATTGGCGCATCACCGGCGCTGCCACGGACCGTACCTGTAAACGTGACGACGGCACCGATATCGGTACGCCCGCCGGTCAGGGCCGCGATTTCGGCGCCGATGTCGAAGTCCTTATGTTCAACGCGGACAGCCATTGGTTCAGCCCCCGGTGACGGGCGGGAAGAACGCGATCTCGCGGGCGCCGCCGATTGCCGCATCCGGGCGGACGTGGTTGTGGTCGATTGCCGTGCGGATGACCTCCGGCCTGGCGAAAGCTGCGGCATAGGTATCGCCGCGTTGGCCGAGCCAACTCATAAGATCTGCAACCGTTGCGACATCGGCCGGTAACGTCACCCGTTCCTCGGCGAGGCCGACCTTTTCGCGGACCCATGCGAAATAGCGCAGCGTAAGGGTCGCGGCAGGGCTGGCGCCCGTGTCATGCAATGGGGTGTCCTGTGCCGGTCTCATTATGGCGTCAACTCCCGTTGTCGTTCGAGGCGTGGTGTATGGCGGCACGGAAATAATCGCTGCCGGTCCAGAGCGTAAGCAGGGCCGCGACCCAGAGCAAGCCGACGCCGGCTTCGGTGAGCAGGGGCAGTTGCGTTGCGGCGGCCGGTCCGGCGATCAGGAGGCCGATAGCCAACATCTGGATTGCGGTTTTCCATTTTGCAAGCGTGGTGACGGCGACCTTGACGTTAAGGGTCGCCAGGAACTCGCGCAGACCGGACACCAGAATTTCGCGTGACAGGATGATAAGGGCGGCAAAGACGTGGGGACCGGCGATGGTGCGGTCGGCAACGAGCATCAACAAAGCGGCAGCAACCAACAGCTTGTCTGCGATCGGATCGAGCATGGCGCCAAAGCGGGACTGCTGCTGCCAGGTGCGGGCCAGATGGCCGTCGAGCCAATCGGTGAACGAGGCCAAGAGGAAAATCGCGAAGGCCGCCCAGCGGGCAATAGCTCCGTCGAGGAAGTAAAGGACCAGAACGAAGACTGGAACGGCGGCAATGCGCCCGAGCGTCAGGGCATTCGGCAGATTGATGTCGGAGCGTGGTCGCTGCGGGGCGGTCAACATTGAGTACGTGGCTTTCGGCTCGGCTCGGGTTTGCCTTGGGTCAATGCCACAGATCGGGGACGGCGTCAGGCTTGTCAGGTATCTGGACCTCAGAAAAAGCGCCTCGTGGGAGTGAGACGTCATGTTTTATTGTGAACGCGCCGTCGTTGGTCTACAGCGAATCGCCCTGGTCAGCGCGATGCTTGCGATCACCCCGGCGGCAGTGGCGGCGCAGCAGCCGGGCGAACCGGAGGCAGGGACAATGCGTGAACTGGCGCTCGCCGAGGGGAAGTCGGAATATATCGTTTACTGCCGCACATGCCATGGAGATGCCGGCAAGGGCGATGGCAGCATGGCAAAGATCCTGACCAAGAAGCCGGCGGATCTAACGTCGATTGCGGCAAGGAACGGCGGGCAGTTTCCCTATTGGCGGACGTTCAACATCATCGCGGGCGATGTCGAGACGGCGGGCCACGACATGTTCCAGATGCCGCGGTTCTGGTCGCGTTTCGAGAAGCAGGCAATGATGCCGGGATATGCACCGGCGCAGATGCGGCTGTTGGCCCTGACGCACTACGTCGAGAGCCTGCAGGTGCCTCCGCAGCCGGAGGCGAAGTAGCCAACCAAAAGACCCCCGGACTGCGGCGGCAATCCGGGGTGTCGAATACACTCAGGACGGTTTACCAGCCGCGGCGCATGCATCTGCGATAACGCCAGCCGTAGCCGTATTTGCCGCGGCAACGGTAGTGACGGCTGCCGTGGTGACGGCGGCTGCAGGCGCCGCGATGACGGTGCAGCGCGCTGTAGCCGAGGCTCGGAACGTATCCGCGACGAACGCTGCAGTGCCAACCATGGGTCTTGTGAACGAGGCCGGCAGCGGCGCTGCCAACGATATCACCGGTGAGGAGGCCTGGAGCCGAAATCGCTCCAGCTTGTGCGGGGTTGTTGGCGGCGAACGTGAACGACACGACGACTGCCGCGAAAAGAAGAGCGAATTTCTTCATCAGTGGTCTCCAGGCTGTGGTGTTCTTCCGTACCCCGATCTTGGGCAATGGGCAATATGCTGTGCGATCCGCGACTTAACTGAACGCGATCATACCGTAACGGACGTTGAACGTGGGATGAACAACCTTGCAGCATCGTTTCGGATTCGTTGCCCGCGGTGTGTGGTTTTCGATGGAGCGAGGGTGCAGTGGCGGGGCCAGTAGGCAATGCTGTTGCCTGATTCAGTCCCGCTTCTCGTGGAAGTGGTCGTAGATCTTCTGGGCCATTTCGGCGGAAATTCCGGCAACGGCCTTGAGATCCTCGATGCCGGCACGCGAGATTGCCTTGGCCGAGCCGAAATGGCGAAGCAGGGCGCGGCGGCGTATCGGGCCGATGCCCGCGATCTCGTCGAGCGGGTTTGCTGTCAGCCCCTTGGCGCGCTTGGCGCGGTGCGTGCCGATGGCGAACCGGTGGGCTTCGTCACGTAGGCGCTGAATGAAGTAGAGGACGGGGTCGCGCGGCTCCAGCATGCGCGGGCGGGGATCGCCGGGGATATGAAAATGCTCGCGCCCGGCGTCTCTGTCGGGGCCCTTGGCGACGCCGATCAAGTTAATGCCATCGAGGCCGACCTGCGCCAAGACTTCGCGTGCGACAGCGAGCTGGCCGGCGCCACCGTCGACCAGGACCAGATCGGGACGGTCGGGGACCGATGTCAGGTAGGCGTCGTCGTCGGCGCTGGAGATTTCTGCACCGGCCTCGACACTGCGATCCGCCTCAGGCGGTGATGAGGCAGCGACGGGCAGATCCGCGTCGCCGGCGGCGGGTGCGTTGGTACCGGCAGCGAGGCGTTTGAAGCGCCGGGTCAAAACTTCACGCATCATGGCGTAATCGTCGCCGGGGGCCAACTTCTCGGACTTGATGTTGAACTTACGGTACTGGTTCTTGGCGTAGCCTTCGGGGCCGGCGACGATCATGGCGCCGACGGCATCGGTGCCGGAGATGTGGGAGTTGTCGTAGACCTCTACGCGGCGCGGCGGGCGCGCCAGCCCGAAGCGTTCGGCGACGGCCTTCATCAGGTCGGTTTGCGAAGCGGTTTCGGCCATGCGGCGCAGCAGGGCTTCGCGGGCGTTGGCGGTGGCGTGGGCAACGAGGTCGGTTTTGGGACCGCGTCTCGGGGTGGCGATCTCGACCTTCCGGTCGGCCTTCGTCGTCAAGGCTTCGGCCATCAGTTCGCGCTCGGGCAGATCGTGCGAGGTGAGGATCAATCGCGGCACGGGCTTGTCGTCGTAGAACTGGGCGATGAACGAACCGAGGATCTCGTCGGCGTCGAGCGAACGGTCGGCTTTGGGGAAGTAGGCGCGATTGCCCCAGTTCTGACCAGTGCGGAAGAAGAAGACCTGGATGCAGGTCTGGCCGCCGTCCTGGTGGGCGGCGAACACGTCGGCTTCTTCGATGCCGGTGGCGTTGATGGACTGGTCGGCGGTGACGTGGGCCAGCGCCCAGAGACGGTTGCGGTAATCTGCGGCGCGTTCGAACTCGAGTTTGTCGGCGGCTTCACTCATCAACTGCTGGTACTTCTCGCGAACCGTCTGGCTCTCTCCGCGCAGGAAGCGGTTGGCCTCATCGACGAGCTTGTCATACTCCTCCAGACCGATCTCTCCGGTACACGGGCCCGAGCAGCGCTTGATCTGCCACAGCATGCAGGGGCGCGTGCGGCTCTCGTATTCGCTGTCCGAGCAGGTGCGCAGAAGAAAGACCCGCTGCAGCATGGCGATGGTGCGATTGACGGCCCCGGCGGATGCGAACGGGCCAAAGTAATCGCCTTTTTTGTTGCGGGCGCCGCGGTGCTTGAGGATGCGAGGTGCGTGGTGATCGCGGGCTATCAGGATGTAGGGGAACGATTTGTCGTCGCGCATCACCACGTTGAAGCGCGGGCGGAAGCGCTTGATGAGGTTGGCTTCGAGGAGCAACGCCTCGGCTTCGGTGCGGACCGTGACGAATTCCATCGACGCGGTCGAGGCGATCATGCGCGCGATGCGGTTGGTATGGCCGCCGAGACGGGCATAATTCGACACGCGGGCTTTGAGCGAGTGCGCCTTGCCGACATAGATCACCTCCTCGTCCACGTTCAGCATCCGGTAGACGCCGGGGGCGGTGGGCAACGACTTGAGGTAACCGGCAATGATTTCGGGGCCGGTGCGCCGCTCCTCGGGCGCGTCGCCTGCGGGTGGCGTACTGGTGTCGAGGGCCACGTCTTCGGGGTCTTTCTGTTTAGGCATGGGTGGAACATTGGTTGGTGGCGAGATTCAGTCAAGCGATCGTGACGCCATGCCATCGAGTTGGCCGTAAAAGGGCCGGATTGCGGGTTCTTGTGGGGGGGAAGAGTACCGCGGCAGGATCGGTTTCCCGACTCCGAGGCTTCATTCCCAGACGGTCTTTCCCGGGAAACCAGCAAGCGTCGACGTTTGCTATGGATTGGCAGCCGCTTGACAACCTCCGCCTGGCAACCAAGCGTTTCATCTAGAACACTAGCAGGGTTCAATGACCCACGTGCGACTGACAACAGAAGGGTTTGCCGTTCTGCTCGCCGTCGTGGCGGTTGGGCTTGTTTCGACCGGTGCAGCCCGCGCGCAGAGCTATAGCCTTGCGCCGACGAGGGCGGCGGACCATGCCGCTCAGTTGGAGACCAAGGCCGCGGACAAGTTCGTCAAGGAAGACGACGTCCTGCGCTTCATCAACGACTACCGCGAGAACAAGACACCGGCGCAGGTGCCCGGCCTGGTCAAGGCAATGGTGCGCCTTGGCGCTCTCAGCGACCCGGAGAAGGCCGGCGTCTATACCGGCTTCATCGCCGGTGTGATCGGCGAGAACCAGCTCAAAGCGCCGGAACTTATCGCCGAGATGTTTCCAATGCCGCCGGTGCAGCAGGTCGTGCTGATAAAGGCGATCGCGTTTTCGGGGCTGCCGGACTGGAAAGAGCTGCTGGAGCAGTTCGTCGAGAGAATGCCGGCGCGCAAGGTTCTCATCGGCAAATACCTCTACGGCGACGGCAAGACGCTTGGCGAACTGTCGATGGACGACCCGTTCGTGATCGATGCGCACTGGGGTAATTATTTCGCGACGGGGGCGTGGGAGCCGGGCATCCGGATCATCTCCGCGCTGGCGTGGGCGGAGGACCAGAACGACATCGAGAAGCTGACGATCGGTTCCATGGCGAAATGGACGCTGGCCAGCAACGCGGCACGCGACAAGAACCTGCTCGATCTCGCCAAAGTGCAGATGAACCACCAGGACGAGACGGTGCGGCGGCAATTGCGCGAAGTCATCGAGGCTGCAGAACTCTACGAAATCGGCCGTTTGCGCGAAGATGCCCTGAAGCGCATCGATGCGTTGCGGGCTGGCGGTCCGCAAAACGCGCGAGATTGGAGCAAGTGGGGCAACTACGGTACGACTGCGCTGGCGCTGGGCTGCGTTGTCGCCAGCGTTCTCGGGCAGGTTCAGTTCGGTATTCCGTGCGTCGTCGGCGGGGCGTTGTCGACGGCGGCGGTCAACTATCTTGGGCCGGAGAGAACTCGATAGGAGTGCGTTTCCGGTGGCGTCTGCGTTCTTGGCAGCCGCCGCATTCCCTCACTCATGGCGGATCAATATCGGAGTCCGCATCCGGTTCGACGCCCTTACCGCTACTTGTCCGGGCAGAGCTCGAAAGCCTTGTCGAGTGCCGCGTTCGGGCTGGCAAACTCGCCGATCGTTTCGCCACCCTTGGCGTAGGCAGCGATATAGGCATCGGCCTGACGCTTTTCCTTGCCGGTGTGGACGTCGAGCACGGTGTAGTTGACCATACCGTCGCCGGGGGCCTTGATGATGATGGCCTTCGCGCCGCCGTAGCTCGCGGTCCAGACACGGCATTTGCCGGGCACCGGCTTGGCTTCGACCGACTTCGCCTGTCCGGCGGCCATCGCGGTCTTGATGGGATCGGGCTGCTTATCTTCAGCGGTGACGCTCGCGCTGTCGCCGGCCTTCTCGTTGATGATGGCCGGTGGAGTCTGTGCGGCGGCGTCACGGGCGGTCTGAGCGGACTTGGAGAGGCCGACCAGCGATCCGGCGCCGAGGCCGGAACGGGTGTCGGAATTTTCCGGAGCCAATACTGCGGCGGTGGCGACTGTTTCGACCTTCTTTGCCACCGGGCGTGCGGAATTGCTCGCGGTCGAGGTGGTGGCGCGTGCGAGCGCGACTTGCTCGGGACGGGGGTCTGGGGCGTTGCAGAAGGAAGAACTGAATTCGTCGGCGATAGCCTGGATGTCGTCGGAGTATCCGCGGTCGCTCGGGGCCCATTTGCGGCCAAGCTGGGTGAAAGTCATCGGGCCGGACAGCGAACGCTGGTAGGGGACGAGAACTTCCCATTCCTGAACCTTGCGGGTGCGTTCGGCGACGGGACTGTCGATGCGCTTTCCGGCATACATGGCGACGTGCTCAAGGTGGGCCTGGACACCATCGGAGACCGTTTTGAAGTGCTCGCCCTTGACGCCGCCGCCGGTTGCTCCCAATCCGGCGAAGTTGAACTGCTCGGCGCGCACGTCACCGGTGTATCGTAACGTGTTGGTCTCGACGACCATCTGATAGAAAGCCATGTCCCAGCGGATGTTCAGATTTTCTCCGTGGCGCATGTAGTAGACGCCGAGATCCTCATAGCGCTGGTGAAGAGATGGGTTGCGCGATTTAAGAAAGGCGCCGATGCGGCCCGGTGTGACACACGCCGGAACCCGGTTTTTAGCCGAGGTTTCGATCTCGGGAAGCGATGCTGCCATCGCAGGCGAGGAGATTACGACGATCGCGATGGCGAAGGCGTAGACTCGGGTTCGGCTCAGCATGGGGCACCTTCGGAGGGAGGCTGACAGTCGTGACAAGACGGCGATACAACGTTTGGCACATGTCATAATTTGTTAAGATTAACGACGGGTTAAACCCTGCGTTTCACTGCTGATTCCCCCCCGCCAACGAGATTCTTGCAGGATCAATGGGGCGCTAGTGCGGGCAGGCCGGGGACGAAATGTGGCGAATGGCCTTCGAATGGATGTTTAGAGGGCGGCATCAAGCCGTTTTTGCGCCTGCGGGGTGTTCCGTTGGAGCAGCTTCCAGGTTCCGATGCACCGTAAAACCGTGCCCCGTTGCGAATCTGCTAGATTTACTGACGCTTCCCGACCTCCGCCCGGAAGCAATGGTCAGATCTAGGACCCTGGCGTCAAGCCAAGTGCTGGCCGCTGTCGAGCGTGATCAGCTGCCCGGTCATTGATGGCGACGCCAGAATGAAACGAACGGAATTGGCGATCTCGTCTGGAGGGCAGGCTCGTTTCAGAAGCGTACCGGCAATCTCTGCGGCGAACTCGGTATCGCTCTGGTGAACGCTCTGGAGGACGGGCCCGGGGCCGATCGCGTTGACGCGAATCATAGGCGCAAAGGCCTGGGCCAGCGTCTGCGTGGCCGTCCAAAGGGCTGCCTTGGAAATTGTGTAGGAGAAGTATTCGGGCGTCGGGCGTAGAACGCGCTGGTCGATGATATTGATGATGTTTCCTTTTGTGCCGCTGGGAAGCTGGCGGGCGAACGCCATTGAAAGAAAAACAGGTGCGCGCAGATTTGCGTGCATATGCGCATCCCAGATCTCTGCACTCAGGGTTGATGCGTTATCATCGAAGAATGCAGAAGCGTTGTTGATTAAACAGGTCGGGCGGCCAAGTACCTGCTCGCATTTGTCGAGCAGCATTTCGACCTTGTCCTGCTGCGTCAGATCACATTGCAGCGGTACGGCGCGGCCGCCGCTGCGTTCGATTATTTCGGCAAGTTTATTGGCTTCGGCAGAGGACGCATTGTGGTGTATGAGGATCTGCCAGCCATCGGCGGCGAGCCCGAGGGCAATTGCGCGGCCGATGCGGCGAGCCGCTCCCGTGATGAGTGCGATTGGTGGATGCGTGGCGTTCGAGGCGGTCATCGTCGCGGTCGATCTCGTTAAATTTGGTTTCCAGAAGCCCATAACGCACATCGTTTGCGGCAGGACCAGTTCGGCCCGACGACAGGACATCTTATGCCTCCCACGAACTGCTCAGAATTTAAGCAAACCGCCTAGTTTTGAATCATTTTTTAAGTATTCAACAGGCGACTTTTCAGAGCATGTTGCGTGCGATTTGTTCAAAAGCTTCGTTTTGTTGCCCTTCGACTACAACCACGCTCAGTAGAGCGACCTTTCGGCCAATTCCGATTGTGTATCGCCGACTAATCCAGTTTCTTCAATCAACGGCGCGTCGTCGTCAGACGGTCACATCGCAGCGGGGCATCCGTGCAGCGGTGAACAGCTACCAACACGCATGTCCTGAAGGGGGGTTACTCTAGAAATGAAAACGAAACTGGGGCTCATGAGTTCTGCGGTTGCCTTGGCTCTCGCTGGGGCAGTCGCTGCAACGCCTGCCAACGCAGGTGACTGGTTCAACCGCGATGCGGCTGGAAGCATCAAGGATGCACCGATGGCCGAGAGCGGCCGTTCGCTGGAATGGTCCGTAAACGGTGGATACATGTCGGATTACGTCTTCCGCGGCTTCTCGCAGAGTGACGAGGATTCGTCATACTTTGTCGGCGCCGACCTGGCCTACGGGATCGCGTACGTGGGGATCTGGGGCGCGAAAGTCGACCAGTTCTTCACCGCATCCGACTTCGAATACGACATTTACGGCGGCATCAAGCCTAAGCTCGGCCCGGTCGAGTTCGACTTCGGCGTCATCTACTACGGCTATTCAAACCAGACCGTGAACGTCAACGTCGACTATTGGGAATTCAAGGCGGGTGCCAGCACCGAATTCGACAAGCTGTCACTTGGCGTCAAGTACTTCTACTCGCCGGACTACACGTTCGAAACAGGCGAAGCGCACACTGTCGAAGGTTCGATCGGTTATTCCCTGCCGCAAGTATGGGTGTTCGAACCGTCCGTCAGCGCGCTAATAGGCTACAACGATGTCGATCTGGCCGGCGACTACACCTACTGGAACGCCGGTATTTCGCTGGCTGTCGAAAAGCTGACCCTCGACTTCCGTTACTGGGATACGGACATCGACAACGACGGCCTCGGTCTCAACGGCAAGAACCTTGCCGACGAGCGCTTCGTGTTTACCGCGACGGTTGCACTTCCCTGATCCCCTCGATGAGCAGCCGACACGTCAAGTGGTCGGCTGTTCATTCGCCTGGGCTTTACTCCCCAGACAGACCGCGGAAGCGGTTGTTGTGTCCCCCACATCCCGTCTGAACTGAACCGGAGCCGCAAGGCTCCGGTAGAGTTATCCACAGGCTGCAGGCGCATAAGTTCTTGAAAAGCACCCAATCAATCGGTGTCGCAATGCCTTCATATCATGGCGCTATGAATCGCGGCGAGAAAGGCCGCAAGCGCTGGACGAGTTTGTGTTGCGCGGTCCTTGTCCCTTCGAGCGCATCCGCCTGTCAGCCCTCTTTGGCGTCGCTCGAATAGAGGCCAGCCAGATTGCCGAGACCGGCGCACCCCGCTGCCGAGCCGTCGTCCCTGGCTGGCCTCGTTTTCTTCGCTGGCGGACTTGCCGACGGGCGGCGTGGTCGGGTCACCCTGATGGCGTGGCCTGTTAGTTTCAGCGTTTAGAGCATTTATCCCCAGCAGGGCCGCCAACGTTGTTCCCAAGTCCGCATGACTCAATTATGAGCGGGAAGTGGTGGTGATGAGGGCCGGGATGACGATCCTAATCGGTTTGGCCGCGGGAATTCTTCTGATCGTTTTTGTGGCGTCGGTGCAGGCCGAACGGGGTGATCGTGCTGGTCGTTTCCGTGTTGAACACGAGCCCGATTCACCGAAGTCTTTCGGCTACAAAATGGCTTGGCTCGCGGTGCGTACCGAGGATAGTGCCGGGCTTGCGCGGGTACTCGGTCTTGACTGCCGGATGGCGGCCAACTGGAACTCCGGAATTGGAACCGTGTACGACGACGTGCTCGGCGGGTCGCATATCTATGTGACACCCTCGGTCGATGGCTGGACGTTCGTAATCGGGCTCGGTCTGCCGCATCCTGTGGGGGCAGCGTTCGTCGACAAGCTAACGCCGCTGCTGCTGTCTCTCAGCCGGCAATATCGCGACGTGCAGTACTACTTCACCTATCCGCTGATCGATTTCTTCGCCTGGGCCCGAGCCAAGGATGGAAAGCTGGTGCGGGCGTTTGCCGTCAACGACGAGGGTGTCGTCTGGAACAAGGGTCGGATTACGAAAGAGGAGCGTGCGCTCGGCTTGCGCCTATTCGAGTTGCGCGGGGTTCGCGAGCGCCATGGCGATACAGGCGGCGAACTGGTGATGTATCCCACCGAGGATCAGGTCCTGCAGGTGGCCAGGGGATGGAGCCTCGATCCGACGTGTATCGAGGCTTCGAGCGATGTCGGCGGGCCGGGGATCATCGCGCCCGCACTATTAGCTTGGAGCGCGGAGCTGCGGCGAAAATCGGCCGCCTGATCCGTGTCTTTTCACTCGGTGGAAGGTCAAGCCGTTAGGCTGCTCGTGCCAACTTGTCGTCACCGACCTGGACAGGGAAGGTGATGACGACGGCGCTTTGCAGACCTACTCCATGAACCGGCATTGCGGTCTTGCTTGGAACGTTCCAGCGCATTTCCGCAGATCGCAGGGTTTTGTCCTTGCGCGGTGCCGGGCGAATGAATTTCGGTCGGTTCAGTTGTGTGTTGACCGAGAGGCGGGCTGAAAGCTGGAATTCTCGCGCTTTTTCCCAATCAATCGGTTTTTCCAGTCGTTTGAGTGTAATGAGGCTTTGCGACCTGGTTACTTCTGGCGCCGTTCCAGCAGGTTCAGCAGTGGCTAATTCAGGACCGCTTGCGATTGCTGTGGACATTTCAACCGGTTTGCCTGGCTTTGCCAGGCCGACAGTGAACAATGCCAGGAATGACGAAAGCCACCCAAGCTGGCGACTCGATTTCATCGTAACTACCCCGCCTTACATGAGTCCCACCTCTGGGACAGTTGACCAACGGCATTATGTTCGTAGCAGGGTTAACAACGCTTGAAACGGAGTGTCGATTTGAGCAAATAATTTTGTATCGAGGAAATTTAACGGTCGCGAAGTTGTTGATTGCGTCAGCAATTGTACGCAGCGTAGCATTTTAATGCGGGTAACCGGTGTGAAATTGCAATCAAAAGGCACAAGGCGTGCCGAACTGCGATTGCTTCCGAGCGGAACGGGATATTGCAGGCGGTTGAAGAATAGGGCCGAGTCAGGCTGCCGGCCGGCCGACGATCGCCGCCATCTGCAGCGCAATCAAGCGGTCGATGAAACCTTCAAATGGAACCGTGAAAATGCTGAGCCCGCGGACATCTTCGCTCCAGACCTTCAAGCCTTGGGAAAAGCTGGCGGGCGGGTCGGCCTCACCGGCGAGTTGGCGGACGGTCGCCTGGAACGCATCTTCTCTCATCGGAATAAAGGGAATGGTGATCGTATCGATTTGACCTGCCGGTCCGGTCCGAGGGGCATCTGTTACTGAAAAGCAAATGATGTGCTGGCCATCCCCGCAAGTGGCAACGGCTCCAATTACGATGCGCGAATCTTCGAATCCCGCAGGCGTCTTATAGGTCCACAGCTGGCCTGCCGCATACGTCATGACAATTCCCCGCTTGTCGCTGCAGTTGGATCCGGACCAGGATACACCCTGCACTCCGGACGGGCCAGACGGCGCATGCAGCGACATGTGGACCGAAAGGATCAGGGCGCCTTGGAGACAGCCGGTTGCCAGGTAATTCCCCCAGGTGTCGTCAGGACAGGCGGGGCATCCCTGCGATCGTCAACGGGGGCAGGGGCGCGGACTTGCGGACGAGCGGGCATCGCGGCGTCCGCCGAGGGTGAGTTGATAGATCCGGTGGTGACGTTTTGCGGGGCTTGCCAGGCATCGACATCGGCGGCAGTGGGGCGGCGGGCGTGATCGCGCAGTTTCTCCTCATCGAACGCGACGACGGGGGGCGGCGCTAAAGCACGGTCCAGGGGCTCGGTGCGGGCCTCCAATCGCGGACCCGAGAACACCGCATCATGCACCAGGGTCCAGAACCCGACTGCGTGCCAGAAGACGACGCCAGCTAAAAACCCGAGGGTGGTGTAGGCGATCGCCGCGCCGGAAGTGCGTGCGCGCGCGGGAGCCCGCGTGTTGGCGGCATGTGGTGCGGGTTGATGGGGCTCACCGGGTGCGATACCGGGTTCGGCGTCCAGATCCACGGGTAGTTGCTGCAACGGCCAGGGCTGCGGACAACTCAGTTGTGGCTGCCGGGGCAGGGGCGGAACAGCGTGCGGAGGGCGGCGGCCGCACTGAGGAGCGGGCTGGCCTGCCGGTCTATCGGCTTGGCGGCTCTCAAGCCAGCTGGGGCCAGGCGGATCATCATAGTCCTTTCCTGGCAAGTATGGCGGCATGCCGTGCTCCCCGTTGAGGTGAAACGAACGCCAACCGCATCCGAGATCCACCAGAATCATTTTGGGCACAGTCTGCGGGCTGCAACTTCAAGCGACAAGTCTCTGAGGGTCACAATGCATCCGCGATGCCGGCTTTCCACAGTTGGTATACTGCTGAGTACAGCGGGCAGGCAGATAGAGCTGAAAAAAACTGTTGTGGATAGCGGTCGGGAACCCGCTCCAGGACAAATGTCCAGTGCGGGCCCGACCGGATTCTTGCAGATGGCAGAATAGCCTCAGGACCGTCCGAGATTGATGCGCACACCGGGTGCCGGGCGTTCCATGAGAACCTCCCTGCGGAAGCGGAACAATTTCGCCGGCCGTCCACCCGTGCGCGTCTTCACTTCGCCGGTCGGCTCCACGAGGCCGGCGCTCTCGACGAGCCGGCGGAAGTTCTGCTTGTGCAGGTGCGGGCCGAGAATTGCCTCGACGTGTTTTTGCAACTCGAAGAGCGTGAATTCTTCCGCCATCAATTCGAAGATCACGGGGCGGTATTTGATCTTGGCGCGCACGCGGCCAATCGCGGTTGCCAGGATGCGGCGATGGTCGAAGCGCATAGGGGCTCCGATCGGCAGAGCCGTGGTGCCGGTGGCGGCTGCCGTTTCAGGCCGATCTCGTCGGGCTTCCGTGACGAGGCCAGCTTCATACAGTAATTCGTAGCGTTCGAGAACTTTTTCTTCGTCCCACGTAGCGCCGTCGAGGCCGAAGCAGATGCGGATACGCTGCTGGCGGTCGAGCGGTCGGGCCGGGGCGGGGCGGACGTTGGGGCTTTCGGCCCAATCGGCCAATTCGGGGGCGATGACCCGGTCGATGACCTCAGGGCGGCCCTTGCGCCAGTCCTCCCAGGGGAAATAGTGATACCAACTGCGCCACCCGCCAGCACGCAGATCCTCGGCGTCGCCGGCTCTGGTCAATGCGAGATAGCCAATCGACACAATGTGCGGGTTCATGTCGCCGGGCTGGGCGTGGCGGCCGCGGTCGCCGAAGGTGTAGAGCTGCTCGACGTAGCCCAGATCGATGCCGGTCTGCTCACTGACCCATGAACGCAGACCGATTTCGAGAGTGCGATGAGCCAAAGGGGAGAACGGACCGAAGGGTAATCCTTCGGTTGCGCCTAACTTGTCAGGCTTGTCGCGGACAACAAGGGCGACGGGTTCGTCGTTCGATACCGAAACGATCGCGGCATTGAGCCCGATTTCCACGGCAGCTGTATCGGGGCGCGTCCCTCGTTTCAGCGATTCCGTAGAAGGTAGGTCAGAAAACTCGGAGCTAAAGTTCATGCTAGAATTCACGGCGCAACCTCCGTGCCGGTAATGAGGGTCCATTGTGATCCCCAAGTCCGGCCAAGCTCGCGATTGTGTCCGCTGTCAGCGGCCTCCCCCAACACAATCACCCCCCAAATGATTGATCTATATCCGCTTTCCCGTCCGAGCTGCGGTGCCGCGCATAATTTTCTCTATGAGTTGATCATGGCGTTTTTCGGAACATTAAAAGTTCGAAATGAGAAAGGCCGGGTTCGGATTTCGCCACTTTTCGGATTTTCAGGTTGCTGAAGCGAGTTCCGCGAAGCGGCTCAGTAAACGCTGCTGGGCATCGCGGGCGGGTAGCGGCTGCAAGGAAGACATTTGTTCGGCGAGCGCTGGGGAGATGCCGCCGGGGGCGCCGAAAAATGCCAGAGCTTCCTCGACTTCAAAGCCGGCTAGCACGGTTGCCTCGTAGAACGCGGCGATCGAATCTGCCGCCTTGATCTCGGCGGATACCGGTGCGGGCAGGGTTGCGGGAAGGCCGAAACGCCGATGGATGGCCTGCAGCAGACGAACTTCAAACGACTTGTAATCTAGGCCGATGGCGTTCTTGAAGGGTGAGATGAGATCGCCAACGACATATTCGGCAGCATCGTGCAGTAGTGCTGCAAGACGCCATTCGGATTGCCAGCGGGGATTGCGCTCGGCGGCGATCGACTCGACGATGAGAACGTGCTGGGCCACCGATAGGGCATGGTCGCCGAGCGTCTGGCCATTCCAGCGAGCAACACGTGCAAGGCCGTGGGCGATGTCGTCGATCTCGATATCGGCGGGCGAGGGGTCGAGAAGGTCGAGGCGGCGGCCCGAAAGCATGCGCTGCCAGGCACGCGGGGCACCTTCCGCCTGAACGTCGCGCGCAATTGAAAGCGATATGTCATTGCGTTTCGTCATGCCGGCAGTTTAACCCGCTGCTGGAGTTTCGCACATGGCTCGTGACGGTGGCAGGAGACGAGGTGGTCGTTGACCATGCCGACGGATTGCATGAAGGCATAAAGCGTCGTCGGCCCGACAAAGCGGAAGCCGCGCGCCTTCAGTGCTTTCGACATCTTTTTTGAAAGAAGCGTTTCGGCAGGCACATCGGCAGAAGTATCGCAGCGGTTGTTGATTGGACCGTTTTCGAGAAACCCCCACAACAGGTGAGCGAAGCTTTCCTTTTCAGAGACTTCCAGGAAGGCCTTCGCATTGAGAACAGCGGCCTCGATCTTGGCGCGATTGCGGACAACGCCGGTGTCGGCCATCAACCGGGCGATGTCGTTTTCGGTGAAGCGGGCAAGCTTTTCGGGATCGAAACCGGCAAAGCCCGAACGGAAGTTCTCCCGCTTGTGCAGGATCGTCAGCCAGGAGAGCCCGGCCTGGAAGCCCTCAAGGACAAGCTTCTCGAAAAGAGCGCGGTCGTCGAGTTTCGGAACGCCCCATTCCGTGTCGTGGTAGGCAGCGTAGATGTCGGCTTCGATGCCGGGCCAGGGGCAGCGCACGGGCGGCGGTTTCTGTCGGGCGGCAATCACGCGTGGTCCACGCTAGTGGACGTCAACGAGAAGGTCGCCCAGGGAGGTATCCTTATTTCAACGGCAGCGTCACCGGCCTTCGGCGTTTCACCTTTGGCGATGGCTTCGGCTGCGCGGTCGATTCGAAGCATCGCCAGTGCCTGAGTACCGTCGACGGTTCCCAGCGTGCCGATGAGCGAGGACCCCGCGCGCACTTGCGTGCCCGTTTCCGGTAACGGGCTCTCGGCCACGACACGGACAACGCGCTTGCGGGCCGTTCCCCGATGCTGCATGCGGCTGACGACTTCCTGGCCGACGAAACACCCCTTGGTGAAGGAGACGCCGGCAAGCTGATCGTAGAGGGCCTCGTGCGGAAAAGTGTCGCCGAGCAAGAAATCCTTGCCGGCTTCCGGCACTCCAAGCGCAACGCGATGCGTGTCATAGGCTGGCTGGCTGGCGGCGTCGGCATCGATGTATTTGAGCACGCCGTCGTTGGCGAGCGTCAGGAGGAGGCGCACGCCCATGTCAGGTCGGCGCGGGTCGATGAATGCGATGCAACCGACGTGGCCGGAAATCGCAGCGGAGTTTGCCCCCCAGACAGCGGCGACCGAATAGTCGGCGCTGACGTCGACGATTTCAGCGGAGGCGCGAAGCTTATACATGGTCAACCGCTTCACGAGATCGGGGATCTGGGCCTTGCCGGTCTCGATGAGGTAACCGTCGCCGTGCGGGACAATGAAAAAGTCGAAGAGGATCTTGCCCTGGGGCGAGAGCAGGCCCGAGTGCAGGGCATCTGATGCGAGCCCAAGCAAATCCATATCCGCTGTGACGACGCCCTGCAGCAGCTTCTTTGCGTCAGGGCCGGATACGGCGATAACACCGCGGTTGGGCAGCAGCGCGCATTTCAGATCGGACAAGATACCGCCCTCCTAATTTGTGGGCCGGGGCTTTCGCATTTGGCGGCCTTGGCGTTACGTATTGCGATAGGTAATGCGGATGAGGGGGTAGGCGCAAGCCGCATGATCCTTCGACAGCCGCCACTATACAGGACAGCGCGACATGGCAGAAACCTACGAGATCCTCATCAAGGGCGGCACAGTCGTCAATCAGGACGGAGTCGTCAAACGCGATATCGCGGTTTCGGACGGGCGGATCGCTGCACTGGGCGATATTGCAGCGGGTTCGGCGGGCGAAGTCATCGATGCCGCGGGGCTGACAATCATCCCCGGCGTGATCGACAGCCAGGTGCATTTTCGCGAGCCGGGGCTGACGCACAAAGAGGACCTCGAGACGGGCAGCCGCGGTGCGGTGCTCGGCGGCGTCACGACCGTGTTCGAGATGCCCAACACCAACCCCAGCACGACGACGCCGGAGCGGCTGGGCGAGAAAGTCGCGGCCGCCCATCACCGCATGTTCTGCGACTTCGCGTTCTATGTCGGCGGGACGGAGGACAACGTCGAGGACATCCCCGAATTGGAGCGGTTGCCCGGTTCGGCGGGCATCAAGGTGTTCATCGGGTCGTCGACGGGGACGCTGCTCGTAGACAACCCGGCGGTGCTCGACCGGATCATCCAGAAGATTTCGCGCCGCGCGGCTTTCCACGCCGAGGACGAGGGCCGCCTCATCCAGCGCAAGGATCTGCGCGTGGCGGGCGATCCGTCCTCGCATCCGGTGTGGCGGGACGAGATCGCAGCGCTGATGGCGACGCGGCAACTCGTCGGGCTGGCTGAAAAGCACAACAAGCGCGTTCACGTTCTGCATATCTCGACTGCGGTGGAGATGGAATTCCTCAGCGCGCACAAGGAGTGGGCGTCGGTCGAGGTGACACCGCACCATCTCAGCCTTGTTGCGCCCGATTGCTACGAGCGGCTCGGCACCTACTGCCAGATGAATCCGCCGGTGCGGGACGCGAAAAACCAGGCGGGCATCTGGGCCGGGATCGCCAATGGCGTCGTCGACGTGCTCGGGTCCGACCACGCGCCGCACACGCGCGAAGAAAAGGACCACACCTATCCGGATTCGCACTCGGGCATGACGGGGGTGCAGACGCTGCTGCCGATCATGCTCGACCACGTTGCGGCGGGCCGGCTGTCGCTGGAGCGACTTGTCGATCTGACCAGCCACGGTCCGCAGCGGTTGTTCGGGATGCGGGGCAAGGGGCGGATCGCGGTTGGCTATGATGCGGACCTCGCGATCGTCGATCTGAAGCGGACCGAGACCATCACCAATGCCCAGGTGGCGAGCCGCGCCGGCTGGACGCCCTATGATGGCCGCGAGGTGACCGGCTGGCCGGTCGGCACATTCGTGCGCGGGCGGCGGGTAATGTGGGAAGGTGAGATCATCGGGCCGGCGAGCGGCGAGGCGGCGCGATTTTTTGAGGGCGGTTGATGGGATGGTGGCGTGTCCGCGGGTGGAAGCGGACATTGCCCAGGCAGTGGCTTGCGACGCGATGGGGCAGGCGGACATCGGGCAACCCGCGCCCCCATCCACCCTTGTCATCCTCGGGCTTGTCCCGAGGATCCATCGCGCTGCAATTCCGCACGGTCGCAAGTGACCCCGAGCGGCCCTGAGCAAGTGCAGCAAGCGAAGTATAACGTCGAGAACCGTGCAGAGTTTGCAGACTTAGACTGATATTTTTAACAAAGAAAACGGAGCATGGAGGGCTCGACTGCTGGTCGTCGCACTGCGGAACTTGTTGGTCAGATGCCGCCTTTCGGTCATCGTCGGGTCCATAATAATTCGCTGACCGAGAAGTCCTGAACGGTGGAACAGCAAAGGGCAGCGCGAGGGTGTTTCGCGCCGCCCTTTTTTTAACTTGCGAGCCGCTTGCGCCAGCGTAGGTGCCAGACCCTGTGCAGTTTAGCCGGCGAGAACTGCACTGCCGCAGGCAGCCCCGTGGACCCTCACATCGACCTCGCCAAGATGGACACCCAGCGTTTCAAGCACGGTTGCCAAGACCTCATCGAGGGGCTTTGCAACATTTGACAGAGTGTTAGCGACAACGTCTTGCACACCGCCTGGAAGCCCCAGGCCAAGGCCGCCGACGTCGGCGTGGAGATGCAGGTTCCGCAACAGGGAGCTTATGACTGTCTGCCCGATGTCGGTGGTGTCGACACGCTTGATCGCTCTGTTCGCAACGTCTTCATGTGAGAAGTTCAACAACGTCTCATTTGTGTTGGTGGCTTCAATGAACGCACTGCCCCGGACCTTGAGGAGCGGCATTTCGACGATTTGAGCCGGCCCGACCGCTGGAGGTGATCTCGAGGTGCGCCAGTCGTACGTCGGCTCGCCGATCCAGGCTGAAAGGATGCCGGGCTTGGCTGCAATTGTCACGGCGGCGCGGTTGGACGATCCATTCACGCAAGCGACACTGTTGAGTCGCGCGCTGGCGGTTGCCACGTCGAGAAAGACCGGGAGCCGTAGGGCTGCTCCGGAGAGCGAACCCTCGCCGCCGACTTCAGCGATGAGCCGCAACCGCGTCTGCGCGGTATATATTGTGGCTTGTGGCAGCCCGACCGACGCCCACCCGCCAAACTGCGGCGGTTCGCCGATCGCAATATCTAACGAGAGGTTTGCTATACCCGGCAACCCGGCATCGATCTTCAGCGACACTTGATGGTCGACGTTGGCAATCTGCGCGGCAGCGGTCACCAACTCAAGGGCATTGAAGACCGCGGTAAGCCCGTGACCATGCTCGCCGACTGATGCCGACCCAAATGGACCGAGAGATATGAGCTTTTCAAGTGGTAGTGACAGGCTTTTGGTATCTGAGCCAGCCAACAATTTTTCCAGCGTGGCCTGCGCTCGGGTATCGCCATTTCTGCCAGTGACGGCAGCGGCGGCGGCGATCCAGTTTTCGACCGTCGCATCCGCCTTTAGGACCTCGCGATAGGTCCCGGCCGTAAGGTTTAGTTCACCGGCGATGGCATCCATTTGATCGCCAAGAGAAATTTCGGCTGAGGCAAGCGCATTGTAGTCCATCACAGATAACTCAAGTTTGCCGCCGATTAGAGCTTCCAATAGTTGGTTTGGCAGGCCATCGCGAACGGCCAGCAGCCTACTGCCAATCGAAAAGGTTGCATGACTCGATGTTGCTGCGATTGCCTCGGCTGCGACATCTGCTGAGCCGTCGAGGAACGCTTTTGCGAAAAAGTATGGCCGTTCAGTAACGAGCGAGACTTTCACCGCGTTCGCCGGAGTAGCGCCCACCGTGAAACGTTCGGTGTACTTGAGCTGTGGATCCGGATCGAACCGGCCTGGCTCAATTCTTAGCGACTTGATGGTGCCGACTGCGTTGGCATCCAATGTCTGCAAGGCTGCTTGTTCTGCGTGTCCAAGGTCCGCGGCCGCAGCGATAGCGGCAAGATCGACAGCCCCCTGTACCTGACGGCGTTCCGTGTAGAGCGAACCGACATCGATGGCCAAGGCGGCGCAGGCGACAATCACAGGACACGATCCTGCGAACATGAGGGAGATATTGGCGGCGCGGTCCTGGCCGAAGGCGGCGATTGGACTGACGATAATGTCGTGGAACTTATTGCGAAGGGTCATTTCAGAATCCTCCACGCTTGATCGAGGCGACCTTGACGATGGTTCGCTCGGGCAGAGGGATGAGCCCGCTGAAAATCCAGATCGGCAGCGCAGAAGCGTCATAGCTGACCGCAATCTTGAATTGAGTCGCGTCATCCTGGGCTGGTCCGGCTTCGACGCCGATTTCGTCGGCATTGAGAAACATATAATCGCCAGCGCGTTCGCGAACATGCGACGTTGCAATCTGAGTACGCTCGCTGTCGCTGAGACCGGAAACAGATGCGCGCGCGGCGTCCGCTGCAAGCTGGGCAACGCCATGCGACGTTGAGAAGTAGAGACCGTAGCTCAACACGCCCACAAGGATCAGCAAAAACACCGGAGCCACGACAGCAAATTCGACAGCCGATGCCCCCTCTCGATCAGTGCAAAAACTCCGCAAAAGCAGCCGCGCCTTGCGACACGTATTACGATTTGTAGTCACGCCTTCGCCGGAGTGTACCCGCGTATAGGATCTGAAACTGTTATTCATTTCGCCCCTCATACTCGTTGCATCGATCTACTGTGTGCAAAGGGGAACATTCCGTACAGTTGTCCGCAATTACTTCCGTAAAATGTGGGTAACCGTTCGCTAAAAATGGTGTCATCGCGGTTCGTTACGGCATCGTCATTGATCATGCAATTGAAGACGTCGCCGTGCGGCCGTTAAGCAAACGCGCAGCCGAAGATTTGAGAGTTGCCGCAGGCACACTGGCAATTTTTCTAGTGCGCAAAAGTTATGCCTTGGACGGAAAGATGGTGAGTATCAGGCGAGCCTTTACTACCCTTCCGCAAAATTGCCGGTACTGCATCAGAATGTCATGACGCGCAAGTTTACTGTACTGCCTCAGACGGTGCCGCAACTTTGTGCGGCGCACTGTCCGTGAAGATGCCTTCGGCAGCAATTGGCCCATTACGTAACGCGGCGACTGCGGCACGATGGGTCCTCGGGACAAGCCCGAGGATGACAGCTTTGGATGTCGCGGCAATGGAGGCAATATCGGCTTCGGGTCAAAAGGGAACTTCGGAAGTGAGGGTTCGATTTCTGGTGCTGGTTAAAGCGGATGTCGACGTGGGTTCATCAACGGCTCGGTGACGGCCGGTTGTGCGCGGGCAATTAAGCTAATCGCTATCGAGTGGAAGGTCGGCGCGCCTAGGCCCGCCTCGGGGCGACCCAGCGTCAGTTGAGGCTTGCGGTTGTTTCTGATTGGAGGCGCGGTGTGCCCTACCCGCCCCGCCGCGTCATAGCCAGCGATTTGCTACGGATTGATGAAATGCACTGGAAATTTCCTGCAGGTGCGCCTATGTTTAACACCAGTAAACAATGCTCTAATGGAGCATAACGAGTTAATCAAAGCGGGCTGACGTGACTGGAATACGGTCCTGGAGATGGCCGGCAGGAACTACGGCCCAAATATGCTCATTTTGAGTATATTTAAGCCAACGGAAGGAGTTTCGCATGGCACATCTTGAGGCGACGAAAAGCCCGGACCACCGCGAACCCCGCTCGTTCGCGCCCTTGCCGCGACCGAACCTCGAATTCACGCCCGAACTCGAAGCGGAGATGCGCCCGCTCTACGAGAAGGTGAAGCACGTCGTGACGCCGATGGAGTGGCCGCACTACGCGCCACTGATCAAGGCGATCAATACGCTGAAGAAAGAGCGCAACGCCGTGATCCTGGCGCACAACTACATGACGCCGGAGATCTTCCACTGCGTCGGCGACTTCATGGGCGATAGCCTGGCTTTGGCGAAGGAAGCCGCGCGCGTCGACGCGGACGTCATCATCCAGGCCGGCGTGCACTTCATGGCTGAAACCTCAAAGCTGATGAATCCGGACAAGACGGTGCTCATCCCGGACTTGAAAGCGGGCTGCTCGCTTGCCGAATCGATCACGGCCGAGGACGTCAGGCGGCTGCGTGAAGCCTATCCCGGCGTGCCTATCGTCACCTACGTCAACACCTCGGCTGCGGTGAAGGCCGAGTGCGATATCTGCTGCACGTCGGCGAATGCGGTAAAGGTGGTCGAGAGCCTGAACGCGCCGCGCGTGCTTTGCATTCCCGACGAGTACCTGGCGAAGTACGTGCAGACGCAGACCGACGTCGAGATCATCGGTTGGAAGGGGCGCTGCGAAGTGCATGAGCGGTTCACGGCCGATGAGATCAATGCGATGCGCGAAGCCGAGCCCGGTCTCAAGGTTATCGCACATCCGGAATGCCCGCCGGAGGTGATCGAGATCGCCGACTTCACGGGTTCGACGACGGGGATGATCAACTGGACCAAGGAGCACAAGCCGGCAAAGGTGATGCTGGTGACCGAGTGCTCGATGTCGTCCAACGTTGCCGTGGAACTGCCGGAGACGGAGTTTATCCGGCCCTGCAACCTGTGCCCGCACATGAAGCGGATCAGTCTGGAAAAGATCCTCGAGTCGCTTCTCTACATGCAGCACGAAGTGACGGTCGACCCGGACGTTGCAGAGCGCGCTCGCCGCGCGGTGGAACGGATGGTCAACCTGACGAACTGATTGCCCACTTCCCCTGCGCCCGGCCAGAACCGGCGCAGGGTCACTCTCAGCAGCGTACAAGTTGCAAGCGAGGCACGGATGACCAAAGGCTCTGATACGAAGTCGATGATCGCCGGTTTTGGCGACTGCGAAGGCGACTTTGGTCCTGGCGACATCGTCGTCATCGGGGCTGGCCTCGCCGGGCTCTTCACGGCGCTCAAGCTGGCGCCTCTTCCCGTCACGGTGGTTTCGGCCGCCCCGCTGGGAGAGGGCGCTTCAAGCGTCTGGGCGCAGGGGGGAATCGCGGCTGCCGTGGGTGAAGGCGATACCCCCCAAGCGCACGCGGCAGACACCATTGCGGCCGGCGCAGGACTTGTCGACGTGGCTGTGGCCAAGACAATCGCTGGCGAAGCGGGTGACCGTATCCGCGACCTGCTCGCTTATGGCGTTCCATTCGACCGTTCGCTCGAAGGCAACTTCGTGTTGTCGCGCGAAGCAGCCCATTCGGCCAAGCGCGTCGTGCGCGTCTCGGGAGACCGGGCAGGTGCCGCGATCATGCAGGCGCTGATCGCGACCGTGCGCAAGACACCATCGATAAGGGTTCTAGAAGGCTATGAGGCCGAGGACCTCATCGTGGAGGATGGCCGCGTTGTGGGAGTGCGCCTGATCCGGGGCGAGGAGCGCGGGAACGGCGCCTACACGCTGATGCCGGCTGCGGCCGTCGTGGTAGCGACCGGCGGGGTTGGAGGACTGTATGCTGTCACGACCAACCCTGCCTACGCGCGCGGCGAAGCCATTGCGATTGCTGCGCGCGCCGGCGCGGTAATCGCCGATGCCGAATTCGTGCAGTTCCACCCGACGGCTTTCGACATTGGGCTGGATCCGGCGCCGCTGGCGACAGAAGCGCTGCGTGGCGAAGGGGCGAAGCTGGTCAACGGCGACGGCCATCGTTTCATGAGTGATCTACACAGGGATGCCGAGTTGGCGCCGAGGGATATCGTGGCGCGAGGCGTGTTCGCAGAGATCGCCGCTGGACGCGGTGCGTTCCTCGATTGTCGCCAAGCCATCGGGGCGGACTTTGCAAAGAGGTTTCCCACCGTCTACGGCACGTGCATGGAGGCCGGTCTCGATCCGGCGCACGACCTTCTGCCGATCGCGCCGGCGGCGCACTACCACATGGGCGGCATCGCAACGAACCTAGACGGGCGGTCGAGCCTAGATGGGTTGTGGGCCGTCGGCGAAGTTGCCTGCACGGGGCTGCATGGTGCCAACCGGCTTGCCTCGAACTCGCTGCTCGAAGCTGTGGTCGTTGCAGCGCGTGCTGCCTCAGACATCGCTGCCCTTGCCGAAGGCGCGCGCGATCTCGGCCCGGTCGAACCGCGGCGCATCGCCGACGGGGTCGTGGCCGACCGAAGCGTGCGGGCGGACTTGCTGGACGATATCCGCCGCACCATGAGCCGGGACGTCGGTGTCGTTCGCGACCGGGCGGGCCTGCGCCGCGCATTCAACGCGCTGACGCAAATCGAGCGTGCCGCCGGGGGCGATACAATTCTTTCCAACATGGCGCTTGCCGCGAGGTTCATTGCCGGTGCCGCACTGATGCGTCGCGAAAGCCGCGGCGCCCATTTCAGAAGCGATTGCCCGGCTGGCGGCAAGCCTGCCAAGCACTCGTTGCTGACGCTCGCCGAGATCAACGCGCTCAGCCAGTTGACCAACCCGGACGAAGCCATCAGCGATGCTGCGAGTGCCGCGACGCCGGCGGTGACGCCGTGACGTCAGCCGGTGGCGCGAAGCTCAATCTTCCCAGTCTGCCGCGCGGGCTGATAGACAAGGCCGTCGCAAGTGCGCTGGCCGAAGACCTCGGACTTGCCGGTGACATCACGACCGATGCGACGGTTGGGGCGGCGGCTACAGCTCTTGCGGTGATTTCTGCACGCAAGGACGGCGTGGTCAGCGGATTGGTGCTCGCGGAAGCTGCATTTCGTGCGCTCGACGATGCAGTTGACTTCAAGGCGCACGTTCGCGACGGCGCGGCCGTCACGCCCGGCACGAAAATCGCCAGCATCTCCGGCAGCGCGCGTGCCATCCTCACAGCCGAACGGGTTGCCTTGAACTTCATGGGGCGCATGAGCGGGATCGCGACCCTGACTCGGGCGTATGTGGATGCCGTTGCGGGGACCGACGCGGCAATCGTCGACACTCGCAAAACGACGCCGGGGTTGCGGGCCTTCGAGAAATATGCGGTGCGGTGCGGTGGCGGCGGCAATCACCGCACCGGCTTGTTCGATGCGATCCTCATCAAGGACAACCACATCGTTGCTGCCGGCGGAGCTGCACAGGCCGTCAAAGCGGCACGGGCGCATGCGGGCCACCTGGTGAAAATCGAGGTAGAAGTCGATACCCTCGATCAGCTTCGCGACGTGCTGGCGCTCGGTCCCGATGCGGTGCTCCTCGACAACATGACCCTCGGGGAGCTTCGGCAGGCGGTGGCCATGACCGATGGCCGGGTGCTGTTGGAGGCCTCGGGAGGGGTCAGCCTCGACTCCGTCGGGGCCATCGCAGAAACCGGCGTCGACCTGATTTCGGTCGGCGGGCTGACCCATTCGGCCCCGGTGCTCGATCTCGGCCTCGATTTCGAATCCGCTGGTCGCTGAGGGTGGCCGGTTAAGCCGTTTGACCTGAAGCGCTTGTGTTTGCCACAATTGCACGCCATCTGAGACCGGGATGTTGTAGGAAATCAGTAACGGTTGGCTGCCGGGAAAGTTAGGACAGTTGCAATGACCGCAATGACCTGGATTGCCGTATGGGGCGTGACGGCGATCTTATCGTCGGTTATTGCCGGCGGTCTCGCAGGCTACAAGAACCGTGACTATTCCTTCTGGATGGGCTGGTGCTTTCTGGTTCCTCCAGTGCTTATCGTGTTGATCCTGCTGCCGCATATCGAGGGGCCGCGCCCGAAGCGCCCCAGTCTCGATGAGGAAGACAAGCACTGGTACTGAGGGCACTGGTACCGGGGGGCGCTGGTACGGAATGCTGTGATTTTGGCGGTACCGGAGGCGACTGTAGGCCTGCGAGCCGTGTCTGCGTCAGCGAATAACATTCATTTTATTCTGGTATAGATCGACCATTATCGAGGGGCTAATTCGCCCCCGTCGAGCCCAGTTGAAGGGCAAGGTCACGAAGACTGATTTTCTGATGAACGGGATTGTCGGGGAGCCGTCCAGCCGCGATTTTCCAACTCCGGACATGCGAGGCAGGCAGATTAAGCTTCATGGGTTGCGACAGATCGGACAAAACCGTTCAGATCGGCGGCAATGCGTTCACCATCTCGGGTGAGCGCACCGCTGAGGGAAGCCTGCGCTTCACGGTGCATGACATGGATTGCGCGCTTCCCGATCGGGACGACGAGATCGCCCTGCGGTTCAGGGACGCTTTGAAACGGCGCATCCAGAAGTCGCGCCGGGAGCGCGGAGCCGCCGATGCGATCTTTAACCGGAGGGAAAACTAGCTACTCTATCGTTCTAGTGAGGCGTCGCGCCTTAATTGACCGCGGTGCGGCGAGGCCGGTGTCAATTATGGCGTGATAAACGCCCCACTAAGTCATTGATGTTGCTAGTGGCCCTCATGTCGCGCCTAAATTGAACGAGGTTGCGGCTATGATGCGATTTAGGCGCGACGGGCTAGTTTTTCGCGCAGGGCAGCCTGGGCCGCGGCGAGACGGGCGATCGGCACCCGGTAGGGCGAACAAGACACATAGTCGAGCGCGGTGCGGTGACAGAAGGCAACCGAATCCGGATCGCCGCCATGTTCTCCGCAGATCCCGATCTTGAGACCCGGTTTTGCGCGGCGGCCGCGTTCGGTGCCGATCTCGACGAGTTCGCCGACTCCCGATATGTCAATCGACACGAAGGGGTCGATGTCGAATATCTTCTTCTCGATGTAGGTCTGGAGGATGGGACCGGCGTCGTCGCGCGATAGGCCAAGGCAGGTCTGCGTCAGGTCGTTGGTGCCGAAGGAGAAGAACTCCGCACCAAGGTCGCCTTCGGCGATTTCGCCGGCTTTCAATGCACAGCGTGGCAGTTCCACCATGGTGCCGATGTCGTACTCTAGTTTCTCGCCGGTCTCTTCTTCGACAGCGGCGGCGGCCTGTCGGATGACGTCGGCGAGGATATCGAATTCCTTTCGGTAGATGACGAGCGGAATCATCACTTCGGGATGTACGGGCTTGCCGGATTTCCTGCCGGCATGAACAGCGGCTTCGAAAATCGCACGCGCCTGCATTTCGGTGATCTCGGGATATCGGATCCCGAGCCGGCAGCCCCGGAAGCCGAGCATGGGGTTGAATTCGGCCAGTTCGCCAATGCGCGCCTTGAGCATCGCCGTCTCTATCCCAAGGGCTTCGGCGACTTCAGCGATGTCCTCGTCTTCGTGCGGCAGAAACTCGTGCAGCGGCGGATCGAGCAGGCGGATCGTGACCGGCAGGCCCGCCATGATATCGAAAAGTTCCACGAAGTCGGCGCGCTGCATCGGCAGAATCCTGGCGAGGGCCGCGCGGCGCCCGCTCTCGGTTTGCGAGCAGATCATCTCACGCATTGCGAGGATGCGGTCGTGGTCGAAGAACATGTGTTCGGTGCGGCACAGGCCGATGCCTTCGGCACCGAACTCGCGCGCCTGTCTGGCGTCCTGTCCATTGTCGGCGTTGGCGCGAACGCCGAGCGTCCTGAATTCGTCCGCCCAGCCCATCAGCTTGCCGAATGCGCCGGATAATTCCGGCTGGCGCATGGCGGCGAGGCCTTCGATGACCTGGCCTGTCGAACCGTCGATGGTGATGGTTTCGCCTGCCTTGAATACCCTTCCGGCGATCGTCATGGTGCCGGCCTTGGCGTCGATGCGAAGCGCCCCGGCACCTGAGACGCAAGGTCGGCCCATGCCGCGCGCGACGACGGCGGCGTGGCTCGTCATGCCGCCGCGGGCGGTAAGAATGCCGGCTGCTGCGTGCATGCCGTGAATGTCTTCGGGGCTGGTTTCGACGCGAACGAGAATGACAGACTTGCCCTGCGATCTAAGCTTCTCGGCGTCATCGGCGTGGAATACGATCTCGCCTGCGGCCGCACCAGGCGAAGCGGGGAGCCCGATTGTCAGGACGGTTTTCTCGGCGTTCTCGTCGATGCGCGGATGGAGAAGCTGATCGATGCCCGATGGCGAGACGCGAAGTATGGCTTCCTCTTTGCTGATAACGCCTTCCTCGGCCATAGCGATGGCGATGCCGAGACCGGCTTCGGTGGTGCGCTTTCCCGAGCGCGTCTGCAGCATGTAGAGCTTGCCTTCCTGGATCGTGAACTCGATGTCCTGCATGTCGCGGTAGTGGGCTTCGAGGCGGCCGAAGATCTCGATAAGCTCGTTGAAGGCGTCGGGCATCAACGCTTCGAGTGATGGCAGCGTCTCCTGCGCCTCGATGCGCGCGCGTTCGGTCAGCGGTTGCGGCGTGCGGATGCCGGCGACGACATCCTCGCCCTGCGCATTGACGAGATATTCGCCGTAGATCTCCTTGGCTCCCGTCGAGGGGTTGCGCGTGAAGGCGACGCCGGTTGCGCTCGTCTCTCCCATGTTGCCGAAGACCATCGCCTGCACGTTGACGGCGGTGCCCCAGCTGTCGGGGATCTGATTGAGCTTGCGGTAGGTCTTCGCACGCTGCGTCTGCCAGGAGCCGAACACGGCGCCGATGGCGCCCCAAAGCTGCTCGCCGGTGTCCTCTGGGAAGGGCTCCTTCAGCGCATTTTCAACGGCTTTCTTGTATTGGCCGATGATATCCTTCCAGTCGTCGGCTTCGAGCTCGGTGTCCGAGGAGACAGCGTTGAGGTTCTTGTAGTTGTCGAGGATGTCCTCGAAGATGCCGTGGCTGACGCCAAGGACGACCGACGAATACATCTGGATGAAGCGGCGGTAGCTGTCGTAGGCAAAGCGTTCGTCACGCGCACGTCGGGCGAGGCCCTCGACGGTTTCATCGTTGAGACCGAGGTTGAGGATGGTGTCCATCATGCCGGGCATGGAGGCGCGGCCTCCGGAGCGCACGGCGACGAGGAGAGGATTGTCCTTGTCGCCGAATTTCGCGCCGACGGCGGCTCCAACCTTGTCCATCGCGGCGTCGATTTCGGCCCTCAGCCCTTCGGGCAGCTTCGCACCATTCTCGTAATAGTCCGTGCAGACTTCAGTCGTGATGGTGAAGCCGGGGGGCACGGGTAGTCCGAGGTTGGACATCTCGGCCAGGTTGGCGCCCTTGCCACCGAGAAGGTTACGCATTTCGGCGCCGCCTTCGGTGACGCCTGCCGCGAACAGGTAGACGCGTTTGCCAGGGGTGTTGATCGAGGTTTCGGCCATGGCACGCTCCAATCGGTCGGTGGCAAGGCTCGCGGCGAGGGCAAGCCTTCGGAAGTGATGCTCGTGTTCCGATTCCGAGAGTTGGTTCCCAACCGTCTTCGCCGGACCACTAATTAACTTTATGCTATTGTTCAGGATCACAGAGGCTTGACGACCTGCGCCCGGAGTCACGCGTCTGATCCAGAACACCAGGGGCATAACAGCCATCAAGCTTATGCGACAGTTGGCACTTCGAAGCACTGGAGAAATGACTAAGAAGCCTTTGACAAAGGAACTCCAGTTCCGACAGTCTGCCGCGTGCTGCAATTTCCCGCCGATACCTACCGCCCATTCAAGCGCCACCGGATCTCATGACATCACACCTCCCTCAAGTGCTGAAGCGGATCGATGCCGCCAATGAAGAGAGCCTTGCCCGCCTTTTCGAACTGCTGGCTATACCAAGCGTTTCAACCGACCCGGCCTTTGCGCCTGACTGTCAGCGTGCCGCCGACTGGTGTGCGAGGACGCTGAACGACATCGGCTTCGCCGCGCAGGTGATCGCGACGAGCGGACATCCGATGGTCGTCGCACAGGACCGCGATAAGCGCGACGCCGCAAAGCCGCACGTGCTGTTCTACGGGCATTACGACGTGCAGCCGCCCGATCCGCTGGAGTTGTGGAAGACGCCGCCGTTCGAGCCGCGCATTGCCAACGAGAAAGGCAACGGCAAGGTCATCGTCGCGCGCGGCGCGGAGGACAACAAGGGCCAGTTGATGACCTTCTTCGAAGCCGCGCGGGCGTGGAAAGAAGTTGCGGGCGAATTGCCGGTCAACGTGTCCGTGATGCTCGAAGGCGAAGAGGAGTGCGGTTCGCCGTCGCTCCCGGGCTTCCTGAAAAAGCATGCAAAGAAGGTGACGGCGGATTTCGTACTCGTCTGCGATACGGGGCAGTGGGACCGTGATACGCCAGCCATCACGACGATGTTGCGCGGACTTGCCGGACTCGAAGTCATCATCGGCGGTCCGAACCGGGATCTGCACTCGGGCCTCTATGGCGGACTTGCCGTCAATCCGATCCGCATTTTGAGCCAGATCTGCGGATCGATCCACGACGGCAAGGGCCGGATTACGATCCCTGGCTTCTACGACGGCGTCAAGAAACCGTCGGCAAAGCAGCTGCGGCAATGGCAGGAGATTGGATTCGACGCTGCCGCCGCGCTCGGCGCGGTTGGGCTGTCGAAGCCGGCGGGTGAAGATAAGTACGGGCCACTCGAACAGTTGTGGTCGCGGCCAACGCTGGAATTCAACGGCATAACAGGCGGCTATCAGGGCGCCGGGACGAAGACGATCATCCCGGCCCAGGCAAGCGTCAAGATCACCTGCCGGATGGTTCCGGGCCAAGAACCCGATGCCGTCATTGCGGCGGTCAAGGACTATTTTGCGGCGCGGGTTCCGGAGGACTGCACAATCGAATTCAAGGGCGGACACGGCTCGGCGGCGATAGGTTTCGACACCGACACGCGAGCCATTGCGGCGGCGGCGAGGGCGCTCGAAGAGGAGTGGGGCAAGCCGGCGGTGCTGATGGGATGCGGGGCCTCGATCCCCATCGTGACCGATTTCAAGGCGCGGTTGGGGATGGACAGCCTGCTCGTCGGGTTCGGCCTCGAAGACGACCGCATCCATGCGCCGAACGAAAAATACAACCTCAAGAGCTTCAGGAAGGGTGCGCGCAGCTGGGCGCGCATTCTGCAGGAGCTGGCGGCAATCTGACAGTCGTCGCCTGCCAGTCGTGCGGGTTCGACAAGGCAGTTTTGCAGTGCCGCTGCAGTCGCTTGGTTGCTTTGCCTGCTTTGAGCGGTATGTTGGCATTCGAACGCTGCGACGCAGGCGGATAATTCTGGAGCCCAACGAAATGATGAAGTGGATGCCCGCCGGTCTGAGCGCCCTATCCATGGCCATCATGATCATGATCGCGGGCGTTGGCGATATTGTCCAGGCGCAGCGATACGGCGGCAGCAGCAGCCATGATCGTGGACGCCCGGACCAGGGTAATAAGCCGGGACAATTCGATTATTATACGCTCGTTCTGTCCTGGTCTCCGACGCATTGCGCTTCGCAGCCCACGACCAAAGCGAGGAACGATCCGCAATGTTCGCCGAAGCCCGGCGGGCGGCCCTACGCCTTCGTTCTACACGGCCTCTGGCCGCAGCACATGAAGGGCTTTCCGGAACGCTGTTGGACCGACTTCAAGCCGTATGTCCCCAAGCCCGTCATCAACGGCATGCTCGATATCATGCCGTCGACGGGTCTCATCATCCACCAGTACAAAAAGCACGGGACGTGTTCGGGGCTGAAGCCGGAAGAGTATTTCGGGCTGTCGAGCCGTATCTTTCACAGGATCAAGGTGCCGCAGCGTTATGTGCTGCCTTCGAAGCCGCAGATGGTCGCGCCAGATACGCTGATCGACGAGTTCATCGCCGCCAACCCGGTGCTTGGCCTCGGACATGACATGATCGCCGTTTCGTGCGGAGGCGCGGGCAACCGGCTGCGCGAAGTGCGGATCTGCGTGAACAAGGACGGCGATCCGCGGTCGTGCGGAAGAAATGAGGATCAGCGGCGACTGTGCAACGCGAACCGCATGTTTGTGCCGCCGGTGCGGCTGCCGGCCAGCCCTTGATCAGGCCAGCCATTGGTCGGGCCAACCCTTGGGATTGCAAGGACGCGGAACAAAGAAGCGGCGGCTGCCTGCAATGGCAACCGCCCGTTGTTTCGTTGCCATTCTTGCGCGTCGTCGCGTCCCGCCTATCAGCCGTTAGAGCCGGCGGCCGACGTTTTAGCGTAGCCCTTGCCGAGGCTGCGAACGACGTGAACGGTGGTGCCGACGCCAGCAATCTTGGAGAGGTGGGCGACATGATTGTTGGACATGCGGAAGCAGCCGGAAGACGATGCCGTGCCAATCGAAGAGACGTTGTTGGTGCCGTGAATCCGGTAGAGCGTGGAACCCAAATAAAGAGCCTTTGCGCCGAGCGGATTATTGAGTCCACCCGTCATAAGTTTGGGTAGGCCCGGCTTGCGCTTGCGCATTTCTGGCGGCGGCCGCCAGTCGGGCCAGTCCTTCTTGCTGGAAATATGCTTGACACCGGCCCATGAAAAGCCAGGCTTGCCGACGGCGATCGGATAGCTGTAGGCGCGGCCTTTGGAGAGCACGTAATAAAGCCGGCGGCCGGCAGTATCGATAACGATGCTGCCGTTCTTGTAGCCGCCCGAGAAATTCACGACCGACGGCTTTTTCGGTGCGATGTACGGCTTGGCACCACCGCTCATCACGTCGGGTGATTTCTGGTAGGACTTTTTGGCGGTTTTCTTGCCGTAGGACGGTTTACTGGGTTCCGTTTTCTTGCCGGCGCTATATCCGTAGCCGTATCCATAGGGCTTCTTCTTCGCCTCGCGCTTGGCCTTGTTCTGCTCGGCCAATTCGCCCCAATAGCCATCTGCCGGCGCTGCAATGGCGTGCATCGGCGCGGCGAGGAGGACCGCAACTAGTGACACTAGCAAAAGCCTGATCATCAGCTTTGCCCCTTATTCTGTTACTGGACGCCTACGCTCAGACGCTCCTGGAGATGTTGTGCGATTGAAGTTAGCAAACACACTTAAGGCATCAAGGCAAGTGCGTCATCAGCCAGTGAAAATCCGCCACACTCACAATTGAATTCGAGAGTGAAACAAGGCTGGCAAAAGATAATTCCTGTCATTGATACAATCATTTGGCGATTGGGAAATGGATCGCTCCAGTTAGTTTGAGAAGATATGCCAAGTGCCATCAGAGCCAATTGCGAGGCGATACCACGTCCATTTGTCGCGCTTCATAACGGCTGTCGCTTCGGCAGCCGGCATAAGGCGATATAGATCCACCTGCTCGGCTGGCGTCAGACTTTGCGGAGGCAGTTCGGACAGGTAAGGCCACACATAAACGCCGTTGTTTTCGTGATCGGGGCCGATCGGCAGCTGGGCTGGCGGTTCGGTCAGCAGGTTTGCAAGGATCGCCAGGAATTCGCGGCCCGTCCCATCGTGTGAGAGCTTGCGGAATTGTTCAATCGGATCGAGGTCGCGGGAGAAACCGAACTCGGGGGGAAGTTCGTTCCATTCGATAGCGGTGCGCAGGTCCTCGATTCTGCCGCTATGGATGGCGATCAGAATGGCATCGCGCATCTCCTGGACCGGGATGGGCAGGTCCTGGAGGGCGACACGCGTCACGGCAGCCTTGGTTGAAACCGCCGCTTTGCTCGTCTCGTTTCGGGCCGGCTGTTCGGCGCCGGTCTGGGCTGCCGGGCCCAGGCATTGGACAAGACTCATCAGTGTGATTACCAATGCGCGGGCCGGCGTGGACAGCGGGGACCCGCGGCACAACTTGGGGAGGAACTTGCGTTGGGGGCCATGATCTGGCTGCGAAGCGAGGGGGGTGTGAGCAATGGTTGCCAAAAGGAGCACGCGCCGGTTCTGAAACATCATGGTGATCCCCTGAGCGTCGGGTGGTTGCCGGAAGGGATGACTGCATATCCGGCAGACACTGATGTTGCGATCATCCGCAGCGGAGGGCGAAGATGATTTTCTTGCCGAACCCGCTGGTGGTGCCTGTCGGTCTTATCATCGGCATTCTTGTGGCCGCACCTGTCGGCCCCGTCAATATCCTGTGCATCCAGCGCGCAATCGCACGTGGCATGTGGGGCGGTGTCGCAGCCGGACTTGGCGCCGTGCTCGGCGATGGCTTGATAGCTTTTTCAGCAGCAATGGGAGTGGGCGCGATCTCCGGTGTCGTGACCTACTACCGCACGGCAATACAGTTGGTCGGCGGGGTGGTGCTGATCGTGTTCGGGTGGCGGCTTTACGCAACCGCGCCGAACCTGGAAGCGCCGGAGGCCAACGGGGCGTCGGCCGGCGGTCTCAGATCCTATTTATGGGATGTCCCGAAAACGTTCTTTCTGACCGTCACCAACCCGGGCGCAGTATTGGGGTTGTTTGCGATCTTCGGAGGGATCAGCACGTTCGTCGAGGTGCGCGGTCCGGTTGAGGCGCTGTTGATGGTGGCGGCTGTTATGGCCGGAAGCCTTAGTTGGTGGGTCGGGCTGTCATACGCGGTGGCACGCCTGCGCAGCCGGCTGAGCCTGGAACGGCTCGGGCTTATCAACAGAATCGCGGGGCTAGCACTGGTGGTCTTTGGCGCCGTCCTGATCGGTGAGATCGGTTATCACTGGCTGAGCGGCAAAGCCGAGTTCGCGGCGGCGTTGTGGAGCGTACTCCAGCCCGCGGGCGGCTAGACGGCCGGTTGTTCAATGGAGGGCGCCGTCGGGCAGGTTCCCGGAGAACTCGCCCTGCTTGATGCGGGATTCGAGGTTCTTTGCCATCGCGGCGGCGGCCGTTTCGCCGAAGATGGCGACCAGATCGCGCATGCCGGCAAAGACGGCGGCATAGGCCATGAGCTCGTGAGGGACGCCACTTTCCGCACCTCTGTTCCAGGCCGCCTCGATCAGGTCGAGGGCGAGAAGGCTGTCGTCGCTCGAATGGCGCGGTTCGGTGGTCTGCATGGCTCGGCTTCCCAATTGTCTTTCTGGCTCAGTTGTCACGACGGCGCCGATTTGTGATCGACCATGTCGGTAAGCCGTAACACGAAGCGTGCCAGCCACGGATAGCACGGCGAATTCATCGTAAACTCACGGGTTCTGCTTGATGAGTTCCTCGGCGATACCGGTGCCTTCGGTAAGGAAGCGTTCGACAGCGGTCTTGGCCGAAGCCGTGCAGATCTTATAGGTGCGCGAGTAGCTGCGGTAACCTTCATTGAAGCTACGCGTCAGGCGGGCGCGGCGCAGGGCGGACGACCCTTCCGCGCGGATGATCGAACTCATCTGCTCGCGCCACAACTGGCCTTCGCCTGCGCCGCAAAGTTCGCGCAGGTAATGGACCGCTCCAAGGATCTCGGAGAGGCGCAGGAGCTGGGAATCATAGGCTTTTGTCGCCTGTGCAAGAGCGGTGGCCGCCGGCAAAACTGCAGGGGGGGCCGCCATCAGAACGGCAAGGCAGGCAAGGCGGAGCGCTGTGCTCGCTGGTTTTGGTCGCGTCAGTGCTGGCCGTCGCAAAGACGTGGTCGGCGTCATCATCGCTGCCCTATTCGATTCCTGCAGGATCGTTGTCGGCCAAAAGTGCGGCAGCCGCAAGGATCAAGCCGGTGGCGCCGCAAGTCAGGTCATAGCCGTCGAGCGCGTCGAGGGGAACCCAGGCGGCAGCGTCCGCGTCGTCGGCTGCGACCGGGGACTGCCTTGAAGGTGTCGTTCCATAGAAGACTTCGATTTCAACTGCCGCGAGCGGCTGGCTTTCCCAGCTGCCGGGCGAGGTGAAACGGGCTACGTGAATGCCGAGCCGGCCGGCAATCAGGGCGCGAACGCCGGTTTCCTCGCGAACCTCGCGCAATGCGGCCTGCGCGGCTGTTTCGCCGTCCTCCAGACTGCCGCCGGGCAGACTCCAGAGCCCGGCAAGCGGGGGGCGAGAGCGGCGGACCAGAAGTACGGTGCCATCCTGGAAGACCGCCATGCTGGCACCGCGGCGGAATTCGGCCATGTGCAGGGTTCCTTGATTTTCGCTGCAGTGGCACAATCTGGAGGCATAAAGCCCGTTCGCGGCTGCCTTACGCCAATTCACTCCAGGTCCCGGCCATGTGCTCACGCTATAGTCTGACATCGCCGCCGGAAGCTGTGCGGGCGACGTTCGGTTACCGTAACGAAGCCGAGTTTCCGCCACGATACAATATCGCGCCGACACAGCCGGTGGCCATCGTGCGCGATTCGCACGCCGGCGAGCGTGAACTCGCGCTGGTGCGCTGGGGGCTGATCCCGTCATGGGCGAAGGATCCGGCGAAATTCACGACACTGATCAATGCACGCTCGGAGACGGCTGCCGAAAAGCCCTCGTTTCGCGGCTCGATGCGCCACCGACGCTGCATCGTCCCAGCCGATGCTTTCTACGAGTGGACCGGCAAGCCGGGCAGCAAACAACCGCATATGATAGGGCTCAGGTCCGGGGAGATCATGGGGCTCGCTGGTATTTGGGAACACTGGCTGGGGGCGGACGGCAGCGAGATCGAGACGATGGCGATCCTGACGACATCGGCCAATGCCGACATGGCGGCGATCCACGACCGCATGCCGGTAATCCTCAGAGCCCTCGATTATGACCAATGGCTCGACTGCAAGTCAGGTACCTCGGTCGGGCTTGAAGGCTTGATGCGGCCGGTTGCAGACGGTGCGCTGAAGATCGTTGCCGTCTCGCGCGAACTCAATAATCCGCGCAATGATCGTCGGGATGTGCAGCATCCCGTCGTGGGCGATACTTTGTTGTAAAGTCCGCCACAAAGGGTGCCGCTGCAACCCTGGAGCCACAGACCGGCCCGTGGGACACGATCCAGCTTCCGACATTCGACACCCTTGCATCGGTAACGCGTTGAAGCGCACAAAAATTAACGAAATTGACCAAAGCGGGCGAAGGTCCGCGCAATCTCTCGCAACACGGCTTACAAGGGGTTATTCTGTCACCCGTCGAGGTGATCGAGTCGGGCGCAGCACGCCGCGAGGACAGGCTCGTACGGATTCCGGTAGGCAGAGTTGGGACTCGCGGTCTGCGTAAATGGAGTACGAATAATGGGTTACCGTGGTGGGGATCTGGATCTGCGCACCCCCCAATCGCGCAGCGCAGGAGAGCGCGGCAGCTTCGAGCCCCCGCTCAATGGTCCGCGTGATTTCGACGACGGATTTGCCTCCGAGGGCCGCTCTGCGATCTTCGTCGACGAGACGCTGCTGGCCTGCTGCAACCACGCCTACGATATGGCGCTGGCGCACCGGGCGGGCGAAGTCCGTATCGAGCACCTGCTCTACGCGCTGACGCGGATCGACGATGCGGCGGAAGTCCTGGAAAAGCATGGCGTGCGCGACGCCAGTCTGCGCCGCGAGGCGGGAGCCTATATTGCCAGCGAAATTCCAATTGCGCCGACCAACGGGCAGGCCACGCCACGGCGTTCGCAGTCTCTGGAACAGGCTCTGAGGCAGGCAGCCAAGCAAGCCTCTGCGCGCAACCGGCCGGCGAGCGTTTCCGATCTCCTCACCGTCTTCACCGACTTCATGCCGGAATTGCCGGGTCTGCAGCTTCTGCACCGCAATGTTCCGCGCCTTGCCGGCGACAAACCCGGCAAACTGCACTATCAGCCGGCGGCCGATGCCTACATGCCGATGGCACAGCCAATAGATGCGCCGCGCCGCCCGATGCGGCCCCTCTACTACGACGACTACGCAATGGCTGAGGCGCAGAATTATCGCCACCCGGCAATGCAGAACCATACCGACATGGTGCAGAACTCGCGGCTCGCCGCCCTTGAGCAAATCGTCATGGCTCTACGCGAAGATACCGGCCGATTTGCCGACGATTTCGCCGGTCGGTTCGTGTCGCTCGAGAATTCGTTTTCGGGCGGCCGCGGCGATGACGGGCAGGCGCTGCGCCAAACCTCGGAACGGCTCAGTGGCATCGAGCGGTCCCTCATCGGAAAACTCGAAGAACTGGCGCTGCAGGCGTCGGTGCTGGCGGAGCGACTGCAAAGCATGGAAGGTCGGCTACAGTCGGCCAATGCCTCCGGTGTCGATCTGACCCCAATCAACGACCGCCTCGATCAACTCGAAACGCTCATCCTGGAGAAAACCAGTGCGCCGGAGATCGATATGACGCCGTTCGACGGCCGGCTGAACGATATCGAAACGGCTGTTTTGAGCGTGCCCGACAGTCGACCGGCAGTCGAAGCCGTTTCGGTGCGCATCGATAAGTTGGAGCAGGCGTTTTCGGGCCGGTTCGCTGGTCTGCATCAAGCCCAGTCTGCGGATCGCGAGCGGGTACTTCAGGAAACGGAGAAGCTGAAATCCAGCGTCAGCGCGATCTCGACGTCGGTGCAGGAGCGGGTCGCGGCGGTGGCGCAGCTGGCGCAGTCGATGGATGCGGGCCGCGCGGATCTCGCCCAACGCCTCGAAGCGGTGGAGACGATGACCATCCGGCACGTGCAGGAAGCCGCGGAGGGGCGCGAAGCGTCGTTGCGCCAACTGGGCGAAGTGCATGAAGCCATCGGCAAGCTCAACGCCAACCAGCACACGCTTGCAGGGGCCATCGATCAATGGCGCGGAGAGTCGGTCAGTGACATGAATATCATCGCCACCCGCCTCACTCAGCTCGACATCGACAACGATGCGCCGCTGGAGCGCCTCGAACTGATTTCGCAGCGGATGGACGGCATGTACCGGGCGACTGTCGAGCGCTACCATCGCCGTAACCGGTTCTGGTACTGGCTGTTCGGCACCGATGACTGGATCGGGTCGAGCTGGCCCTCGCAGGCGGCCAAGGTGGAAGAAGAGCTGCGCGCCTTCAGTGCGGCCAAGCCCACGGCCTGACTGGCTGCGGCCACCGCGGTCAAGGCGCCCGCAGGGCCATCAGGGTCGCGGGGCAGCCGCGCGGAGCAGGCGGTCGTTGATCGCTTCGCCAAGGCCCTCTCGGGGAATCGGGAAGACGGCGATTGACCGGCAACCCTCGGCGTCGAGGCGGCGCAGGGCCGCGAAAAGTTTGGCGGCGGCTTCGCGAAGATCGCCTGTTTCGCTCAAGTTGATCATCGGGCCGCAATGCGGCGGGACGACAGGGCCGAAGGCCAGAACGGCTTCGCCGGGTTCAGGCGTCGTTACGTTGAGCCGAAGGCGCGCGTTCGGGGCGTAGTGGCTGGCGAGCTGGCCCGGCGATTTCGGCGCGTCCGGTTCTTGCTGGCCGGCCATTGCCGGGGCAATGGCGAGGTCTGCGAGGATGCCGGCTGCCGCAGCGGCCGAGATGGCGCCCGGACGCAAGACGAGCGCGCCGTCGCCGCTGACATCGATGACCGTCGATTCAATTCCGACCTCGCACGATCCGCCATCGAGGATCATGTCTATCCGACCTGCAAGATCGGCTTCGACGTGGGCCGCCGTCGTCGGGCTGACGTGGCCGGAGCGGTTTGCCGAGGGCGCCGCGAGCGGCCTTCCACAGGCGGCGAGCAAAGCTTGCGCGACAGGTTGGGCGGGCACGCGGATTGCCAGCGTCGGAAGGCCGGCAGTGACGAGTTCGCTGATGGGCGAGTCAGGTTGGCGGCGCAGGATGAGAGTCAGCGGACCTGGCCAGAACGCTTGTGCAAGCTTTTCGGCGGCTTGGGTGAACCGGCCCAAGGCGCGGGCGGCAGCGATATCGGCAACGTGGACAATCAGCGGATTGAACCGGGGCCGGCCCTTGGCTTCGAAAATGCCCGCGACTGCAACACCGTTGGTGGCGTCGGCGGCCAGCCCATAGACGGTTTCGGTCGGCATGGCGACAAGGCCGCCCTCATTAATTACCCGGGCGGCGGCCGCGATGGCGCCTTCGTCGGCGCCCAGCAGTCTGGTTTGCATGGCGGGATCCACCGGCTCTCATTGCTCCACCTGGGGGGCTGTGCTTACTTCACCGGCAATTGCGCGGCCGGTCATGCGCCTGGAGGGCGTCGGGGGTTTTACAAGCGAGGCACGACGTTATGGCTTATCGGGCACCTGTCAATGATATCATTTTTGCACTGCGTTCGGCTGCCGGTCTGGACGGTCTGATCGAGAGCGGCGTCTACGATGGGCTTGATCTCGATACCATTGAGGCTGTGCTAAATGAAGCCGGCCGGTTTGCGGGCGAGGTCCTAGAGCCGCTGAACAGATGCGGCGATCGGCAGGGATCGAAGTTCGAAGACGCAACCGTGCTGACGCCTGAGGGATGGGGGTCAGCATACAAGCAATTCAGCGAGGCTGGATGGAGCGCGTTGCCGTGTCCGGAAGAATTCGGCGGGCAGGGGCTGCCGCAGGTGGTGTCGACGGCGGTGTGCGAATTCTGGAACGCCAGCAACCTGGCCTTCGGCTTGTGTCCGCTGCTGACTCAGGGTGCAATCGACGCGATACACATCGGCGGATCGGAAGACCTCAAAGCGCGCTTCCTGCCAAGGCTGGTTTCAGGCGAGTGGTCGGGCACGATGAACCTCACCGAGCCGCAGGCAGGATCGGACCTGGCACTCATCAAAACGCGGGCGGTGCCGCAGGCCGATGGCACGTACCGGATTTTCGGGACGAAGATCTTCATAACCTACGGCGATCACGAGATGACCGCCAACATCATCCACCTCGTGCTGGCGCGGCTGCCGGATGCTCCCGAAGGCACGCGCGGCATTTCGCTGTTCCTGGTGCCGAAGCGGTTGGTGAACGAGGACGGTTCTCTGGGTGCGCGCAACGACGTCGTCTGCGCTGGGCTCGAAGAAAAGCTCGGCATCCACGCGAGTCCGACGTGCGTGATGAACTTCGGCGAGCAGGACGGAGCTGTCGGCTTTCTCATAGGCGAAGAAAACAGGGGCCTCGCCACCATGTTCGTCATGATGAATGAGGCGCGGCTGGCGGTCGGCATGCAGGGCGTTGCGATCGCCGACCGTGCGACGCAGCGCGCTGTCGCTTATGCAAACGAGCGCCGCCAGGGGCGCGGCCTCGATAGCGGCGATGGGCCGGTGGCCATCGTCGAACATGCCGACGTGCGGCGAATGCTGGTGACGATGCAGGCGATGACGCAGGCGGCTCGCGCCATCTGTCTGGTGACGGCGCGCGAGGGCGATCTCGCGGAACGCGCCAGCGATCCGGAGGCACGCCAAAGGGCGGGCGCGAGAGCAGCACTGCTGACACCCGTCGCTAAGGCCTTTTCTACCGACATCGGGTGCGAGGTCGCCTCCCTCGGCGTTCAGGTGCATGGCGGAATGGGCTTCGTCGAGGAAACCGGGGCGGCGCAATACTATCGCGACGCGCGCATCCTGCCGATCTACGAAGGCACCAACGGCATCCAGGCGATCGATCTACTGACGCGCAAATTGCCGCTCGATGACGGCGAGGTGATGCGCTCCTATCTGCAGGACCTCGGTCAGATCGTAAAGGAGGTTCGGGAAACAAACCGGCCGGAGTTCGGGCGGATGGGCGAGCGGCTCGGTGAGGCGCTCGCTGCACTGGCTGAGACGTCGCTGTGGATTGGCGAGCAGTTGAAGAGCAATCCGCAAGCCGCGCTTGCCGGGGCGACGACGTATCTGCGGTTGTTCGGGATTACGGCCGGCGGCTGTTATCTGGCGAGCGGCGCGCTTCTTTCATTGTGTGACGGCAAGGCTGCGGGACATGACCGTCATATCGGCATGGCGCGCTTCTTTGCCGAAAACATCGCGGTTACTGCGCCGGGTCTGGCGGCGTCGGTGACGGCGGGTGCGGAAGCGTTGACGAGTATTCCAACCGAAAGGCTATCGGCATGAGTGCTTCGGGAATAGAGGCGCGGAGCGAGGCCGGGGTGAATGTCATCCGGCTGGCGCGGCCCGAAAAAAAGAATGCGTTGTCGACGGCGATGTACCGGGGGCTGTCGGAGGCTTTCGAGGCGGGAGAGCGGGACCCAGGGACGCGCGTGCACGTGCTGCTCGGTTCACCGGGGGCCTTTTCGGCGGGCAATGACATTGCCGATTTTCTCGGCGACGGTGGCGGTTCGGTCGGGGACGGTCTAAATTCTGTCTTGCGGTTCGTCAGGCTGTTGCCGATGTTGCGGAAGGCGGTCGTAGCCGGTGTCGATGGGCTTGCGGTCGGGATCGGGACGACGGTGCTGTTCCACTGCGATCTCGTTTACGCGAGCCGCCGATCGATTTTCGCGACGCCATTCGTTGATCTCGGACTGGTGCCGGAAGCCGGGTCGAGCCTGCTGGCGCCGCAGCGGCTCGGTTATGCGCGGGCCTTCGAGTTGCTGGCGCTTGGGGAAACGTTCAGCGCAGAGCGGATGGAGGCGGCCGGCCTCGTCAACGCGGTCGTCGATGACGGCTACGTCGAGTCGACGGCGCTGGCGGCAGCGCAGCGGCTGGCGGTAAAGCCGGCAGCGGCGCTGGCGCTGTCGCGGTCACTCATTCGCGGGGATGCTACTCTTCTGGGTGAGCGCATCGAAGCCGAAGTACGGATCTTCAAGGAGCGGTTGAGCTCGCCGGAAGCACAGGCCGCGTTCAACGCCTTTCTGACAAAACGGTCCGGCAACTGATTGCGGACTGCCAGCCAACGGAGAGCGATGGCGATGCGCAGATGCCAGCCACGTCCTTGCCCACACTTCCTCAAGCGGTGTGGGGCAATCGTGACGATTGGCCTGGCGACCGGCCTGACGATCGCGGCGTCGTTTGGAGCGGCTGGCGGTGTTCATGCGCACTGGCTGACGAAGCTTCTGACGGAAGCCGGCGAAGCTGGAGGGGATGCCGCCAAGCTCGGTTCGCGGATCGGCCTGGGGTCGCTTGATGAGGCCGCTGGTCTGGTCAAGCGGTTGCCGAAGCACGCTGACGGCGATCTGCTGCTGGCTGCGCACGCGACGCCAGAGGGGCACTGGACGTTCAGCAATCGCGAGGGGGCGGCGTTCACGGCGGCGACATCCGACGAAATGGGGCGCGTTGCCAAGGCGCTGGCGCCGGAAGCCCCGGATGGCGCGAGACTGAGCCTCTACCTCAGCCAAGACAGCGTCTTCCTGCGCCAGAGCGCCATCGACGACCTGCCCGCCGGCGCACGGCTCAACATGGTCGTCGGCAAGGTAAGCTACCCGATTGCGCGCCGGGCAAGCGCTGGAGATGCGCCGCAGATTTTCGCGAAGGTGCGCGACAACGTGCTTGTCGCAGTCGGTGAGCGTGGGAATTTCCGCGAGGCGATGTGGCAGCTCGGGCGCAGCGTTTCGCGCGCCGATATCCGCGTGCTGTCGCTGAAGCCCGGGAGCAAGAAAGGTCTTCTGCCATCGGCAAGGTTCGATCCGGCGCGAAAGGTGCCAATGGCCGACGAGATCGATCCGTCCCGGCTTGCAAGCGAGCTGACGAATATCCGTGGACAGACCGCGGTGGTGACCGGGCGGATCGACGGGGACGTTCTCTATGTCCAGCCGTCGTCAGGCGCAGAGCAGGCGCTGTCGCTATCCTCTATCAGGGCGGCGGCGGCGGAAGCGGATGTCAATCTCGTCGTGCTGCATGCCGCCAAGCCCTTGCAGCCGGGAGGCCAGAACTGGCTATGGCAGACCGTGGAAGTCGGCGGACTCGGCAAGGCTCTGGAGAAGACTTCGTTCGGGGACTTCCTCGATGCACTCGCCGGCGGGCGAGGCGACCTCATCGTCAAGGCCACGGGTCAGGGCGAAGCGCGCGTGCTGGTCGAAGCACTCCCCGATCCCGCCAGCCGGGACATTGTCGAGAGCGTCGGGACGTGGGTCGGCGATGCGGTGTCGGATGTGACTGGCAGTGTCGTGACCGAGGGCGTGCAGGCCTTCATGACATCGCAAGAGCGGCAGAAGGAACTCGATGAACGCATCGTGCCGGGCGTTCCGTCGGACTGGCAGTTCTATTACATCGGCGCGCTGATCATGGGCGTCATAGGGCTGCAGATTGCACGCAGATGGTTTGATGCTATCTGGCCCCGGGAAGAAAGGGCCGAGTATCGTGGCGGTTTCGGCTTTTATGCAGCTCGGGTCATCCGGTGGTTCGTGTTCGTGCTGATCTTCCTGCCGCTTGTGGGGCCGTTGGCTTTGATGGGTCATCTGGCGGTCATCGCATTCGGCTGGCTGATGATTCCCATCAGAGCGGTCAAACGGCTTCTGGGCTATCGCAGCGCGTGAAGGCGGTGACGGCGCGGCGGAATGGGGCTAGTGTGGCGTCGCGCCTTAATTGACAGATGGGTGCGGCACGGCTGATGTCAATTAAGGCGCGCTGAGCGCCACACTAAGCTCATGATTTCTCTAGTGGCCCTCATGTCGCGCCTAAATCGTCAGCGGTTGCGGCAACGTTTCGATTTAGGCGCGACGGGCCACTAGCCTCCGTCGCAATCAGTGGATTGGAGGAGGCGGCGCAGATGGCGGATCTGAAAGGCAAGACGTTGCTGATAACCGGGGCGAGCCGGGGCATCGGGCTGGCAATCGGCGTGCGGGCAGCGCGCGATGGCGCCAACGTCGCGATCCTGGCCAAGACCGCCGAGCCGCATCCCAAGCTCGAGGGAACGATCCACACAGCGGCGAAAGCGATTCAGGACGCCGGCGGCAAGGCTATCGCGGTGCAATGCGATATCCGCGACGAGAACCAGATATCGGCGGCGGTCGCCAAAACGGTCGAGATGTTCGGCGGCATCGATATCTGCGTCAATAACGCTTCGGCGATCTCGCTGTCGAAGCTTACCGACACAGATCCAAAACGCATCGATTTAATGTTTGCAATAAACGCGCGCGGAACGATGCTGGTGACAAAGGCCTGCCTGCCGCATCTCAAGGTGGCGTCGAACCCGCATGTGCTGATGCTGTCGCCACCACTCGACATGAAGCCGCAGTGGTTCTCCGGGCATGTTGCCTATTCGATCGCGAAATACGGCATGAGTCTCGCCGTGCTGGGGCTTGCGGACGAGCTGCACGACGACGGCATTGCCGTCAATGCGCTGTGGCCGCGCACGACGATTGCGACCGCTGCCATCGAGCATATCCTGGGCGGCGACAAGCTGATGCGCATGAGCCGCAAGCCCGATATCCTCGCCGACGCGGCGCACCTCGTGTTCATGCAGAAGGCGACGGAGTTCTCGGGCAATTTCCTGATCGACGACACGTTCCTCAATACGGTCGGAGGCATCTCCGATTTCGAGGCCTATAAGGTCGATCCCTCGATGCCGCTGGCGCCCGATTTCTTCGTGCCGGAAGAGATCCGGCCACCCAAAGGCGTCCAAATCGCGCCGCTGTCGATGCTCAAGTAGCCTTTCCGCCACCAGCCGGGAAGCACGACCGTTCGCCGGTGGCGTGCCGCCCTGCACGTGACAGAGCCGCATTCGATCGGCTATTGCTGGATCACAAGCGACAAGAACACCAACGAAACGCGCCAAAGCCAGGACCCTCATGTCGACTCTGCTTCTCACACATCCCAGTTTTCTCGATCACGATACCGGACCAGGCCACCCGGAGCGGCCAGATCGAATGCGGGCCATCGACAAGGTGCTGGCGCACGACTACTTCGCCGACCTTGTGCGCGAAGAAGCGCCGATGCGCGAGGATGTCGAACAGCACATCCTGCTTGCCCATCCGCAGTCCTATCTCGATATGATCAAGCGGGAGCGGCCGGAGACGGGGGAAGGCCGGGTGCACCTCGACGGGGACACCGTGATGTCGCCGGGAAGCTGGGAAGCGGCACTACGTGCGGTCGGTGCGGGTCTCAGGGCCGTTGATCAGGTGGTCGACAAGGATTCCGGCATCCGCAATGCCTTCTGCCAGGTACGACCATGCGGACACCATGCAGAAACCCAGCGAGCGATGGGGTTCTGCATCTTTGCCAATGCGGCAATCGCGGCAATGTATGCGCGCGCTAAACATGGTCTTGAGCGGATCGCCGTCGTCGATTTTGACGTGCATCACGGCAATGGGACCCAGGATATCTTCTGGTCGGACAGGGATCTGTTTTTTGCGTCGACCCACCAGATGCCGCTGTTTCCGGGTACGGGGGCGGTATCGGAAACGGGTGTCGGCAATATCTGCAATGCTCCGCTGCGATCGGGCGATGACGGGGAGCGGTTCCGCGACGCGTTCGAATCGCGCGTTCTGCCCGCGTTGAAGAAGTTCAGCCCGGACATGATCCTGATTTCGGCCGGGTTCGACGCGCATGAGGCGGATCCGCTGGCCAGCCTGCGTCTGGTCGAAGCCGATTTCCTGTGGGCCACGGAAACGCTTGTTTCGTATGCGGAAAAACAATGCGACGGACGGCTCGTCTCGATGCTCGAGGGGGGCTATGATCTAAGCGCGCTGGCGCGGTCGGTCGGAGTACACGTCCGGGCCATGATGGATGTCGGCTGACAAAAGCCGAGCGGGAAGGATATCGCGATGACGGCAACGGGACAGACCGGTGCGGGACAGGGTGCTGCGGGCCAGGGTGCTGCGGGACAACAGGCGGATATCGCGAAGCTCAGCTTTGAAAAGGCGCTGGCTGAGCTTGAAGGCATCGTCGGCAAGCTGGAGCGCGGCGACGTCGAGCTTGAGCAGTCGATCGCCATGTATGAGCGCGGCGAAGCCCTCAAAGCCCACTGCAACCGCCTCCTTGCACAGGCCGAGGCGAAGGTGGAGAAGATCACAACCGATGCCTCCGGCCGCCCGAGCGGTACCGAACTGCTCGATCCGTGACGGCAGCCGCAACGATTGAATTCTGGGACGATTTTGGGCCGGATTTGGCTGAAACGGGTCTGCTTACTGTAAAGTCCCGTATATGTCGCAGGATTTCGGGTTTTTGACTCATATGCGATCGTTCGTAAATGACTATAGTGAGTTGAATGGTCCGCTTGGCTGGACCGTTCCTATCCAATAGAGAGCGCGCCCTCAGGCGACGAAGAGTCAACTCGTGCAACCTTCCCCCAAGCCCCTTCTCGATCTCGTCAACGATCCCTCCGATTTGCGGAAGCTTCCGGAGAACGACCTACCCGAATTCACTGCCGAGCTGAGGCAGGAACTCATCGAAGCGGTTTCGGTGACCGGTGGCCACCTCGGTGCCGGTCTCGGCGTAGTCGAACTGACGATCGCCCTGCACTGGGTCTTCGATACACCAAAGGACCGGCTCATCTGGGATGTCGGGCATCAGGCCTATCCGCACAAGATCCTGACCGGCCGGCGCTGCGACATCCGCACGTTGCGACAGCCGGGCGGATTGTCGGGATTCACGAAGCGCACAGAGAGCGAATACGATCCGTTTGGGGCGGGGCACTCGTCGACGTCGATCTCGGCGGGCCTCGGCATGGCGGTGGCACGCGATCTCAAAGGTGAGAGCAACAACGTCATCGCGGTGATCGGCGACGGGGCTATGTCGGCCGGAATGGCCTACGAAGCCATGAACAACGCAGGAGCGCGCGACGAGCGCCTGATCGTCATCCTCAACGACAACGACATGTCGATTGCACCGCCGACGGGAGCGTTGTCGGCGTATCTCGCACGCGTCACCTCAAGCGGCACCTACCTCTACGTCCGCGACATCGCCAAGCAGCTGGCGAAACGATTGCCGAAGAGCTGGGAGCGCCGGGCAGCGCGCGTTGAGGAATACACCCGCCACCTGTGGCAGGGCGGAGCGTGGTTCGAGGAACTGGGCTTCTATTATATCGGACCGATCGACGGCCACGACTACAGCCAGCTTCTGCCGGTCCTGAAGAATGTGCGCGATGCCAAGCAGGGTCCGATCCTGGTGCACGTCGTGACGCGCAAGGGCAAGGGCTATGGACCCGCCGAGGAGTCGGACGACAAGTATCACGGTGTGGCAAAGTTCAATATCGTCACCGGCGCGCAGGTGAAGGCCAAGGCGAACGCGCCGAGCTATACGAAGGTGTTCGGCCAGAGCCTCATCGAAGAGGCGCGCGAGGATAACCGTATCGTGGCCATCACCGCGGCGATGCCGGGCGGCACGGGTCTCGATCTGTTCGGCGAAGTCTTCCCCGAGCGCACGTTCGACGTCGGGATCGCGGAGCAGCATGCGGTGACGTTCGCAGCCGGACTTGCCTGCGAGGGAATGAAGCCGTTCTGCGCAATCTATTCGACGTTCCTGCAGCGCGCCTACGACCAGGTGGTGCACGACGTCGCGATCCAGAAGCTGGCGGTGCGTTTTCCTATCGACCGCGCCGGACTCGTCGGCGCCGACGGAGCGACACATGCCGGGGCCTTTGACGTTGCCTACCTCGGCTGCCTGCCGAACTTCATCGTGATGGCGGCGGCGGACGAAGCCGAACTGAAGCACATGGTGGCGACGGCGGCGGCCCATGAGGATGGGCCAATCGCGTTCCGCTACCCGCGTGGTGAAGGCGTCGGGGTCGATTTGCCGGAACGCGGCGTGCCGCTGGAGATCGGGCGCGGGCGGATCGTGCGCGAAGGCACATCGGTAGCGCTGCTGTCGCTAGGCACACGGCTTGCCGAGTGCCTCAAGGCGGCCGACGAGTTGGCCACCTACGGGCTGTCGGTAACGGTTGCGGATGCGCGTTTCGCCAAGCCGCTCGACAAGGATCTGGTAACGCAGCTGGCGCGCAATCATGAAGTCCTGGTGACGGTGGAAGAAGGTTCGATCGGCGGGTTCGGCTCGTACGTCCTGCAGCATCTGGCCGAGACCGGTGCGCTCGATCACGGTTTGAAGATTCGCCCGATGGTGTTGCCGGACCGGTTCCTCGATCACGGCAAGCCCGAGGCGATGTATGAAGCGGCGGGACTTGGAGCGTCCGGCATCGTCGCGACGGTGTTTGCGGCGCTGGGCCGGGAAGCCGATACGACGGTGGTCGCGGGTGACCGGGCTTGAGGCGAGGGCATGAGGCGTTGCCGCGCGGGCGGTCCTCTGGTCGGCCACAAGTTAAGTAAAAAGCGTCCGGGCAGTGCCGCGGGCGCTTTTCTATTTGATGCATTGCCGATCAAGTCGCCGACTGCGGACTGCCGCTTGATGCCGGCAGATTAGTTCTTCACGAGTTGCGGGTAGCGCTTGGCGCATTTCTTGGCCACGAATTCGTTGATCTCTTCGATCATTTCTCCGTGGAAGAGGCCAACATTCTTTTCGATCCAGTCGGCGCCGGTGATGACGGCCTTGATGACGGCGGGCGCCTCGATCTTGGTGATGTTGAGTTCGGCCTTGGTGGCCTTGCCGTCCTTGAAGGCGACCTTTGGTGCAAGTGTCACGTTGATCGTGGTGACTTCGCGCTTTTCGCCCGTCTCGATTTCGCACTTGACGGTGTGGGAGTTCATCTCGAGCTTGTTGTCGGGCTTGGCTACCGACGAGACGATGGAATCGCGCGTGGCCACCAGATCAAGCGTGCAGCGGGCATCGCCGAAGCCCCAACTGAGGCCGGACTTGGTGCTGGCGCCCTTTTCGATCTTATCCTTCGCCCAGGTCTTGGAGATGGCGCACTTGAGATCGTCGCCGGTTGCCTCCTTCGACAGGATCATCGCGCAAAGATCCTGTTCGCAGGCCTTGAGGTCCTGCTCTTCGGTCGGTTTCTCATCGAGCGCAAAGGCGGGGGCTGCAAGAAGGAGGCCCAGGCTCAGTACGGCGGCGCCAAAGAGGGAGGAAGCAAGCGTAATGCGAACGCCATTGATCGGCATGTGTCAATATTCCCCGTTTTGAAAGATCAGTCGGATTTGCATGTCGGCTTGCCGGGCTCGTGCCCGTCTTCGTTCCCCGATGGACCTCAAGGAATGCGACCGACGGCGCGCTGGGTTGAGACAACAATCGGACGGCAATGAGGCAGGGACAGGCGAACTGTCGCCTGTGGAAAAATGGCGGCTCGGGTTTGTGTGGGGATCACGGCGGGGTGTGCGTTTTACGCCCTACTGAGCCGCGTGATCCTTCGCGATGGCGGGAGCGGGTTTGGTTTGCTCGCCGCCGGGAGTTGCTTTTTCCTGCGCCGTCTCCGCGGTTTCGGCCTTCAACTTCGACTGGCGGGCGGCACGGGCTTTGCGCCGCTCGGCGATCTGCGCGCGGCGCTTGGCGGCGGCTTCCTTGCGCTTTTTCTTCAGCATGGCTTGGCGGCCATAGCGCCGCTCGCACTTGTCATGAACAAACTTGTTGATCTGCTTGATCATTTCCGAGTGGAAAATGCCAATCGAGTCTTCCAGCTTTGCCGTTGTCCAGACGAACGATGACAACGGTTCGGGGCCGTCGATTTCTTCGAGCTTGATCCACACCTTCTTGGCCTTGCCGCCTTCGAATTTGAGCTTTGGGGCGAGCCGGGCCTTGAGGGGCTTGGTGCCTTCGGCAGTCTCGACGGTGCAGGCGACCTGATGGGGGCGAATCGAAAATTCGTACTTGGGCGCCGACAGTGCCGCAACGATATCCCGGCGATCGACCTTTAGATCGACGGAACATTGTGCGTCACCGAAACCCCACGACATCGACTTGGTTTTGGCGCCCTTGTTGAGGTCGTCTCCGCCCCAGGTCTTCCCCAGGTCGCACCGCAGCATGCCCTTAAGAGGGGATTTGTCGAGAATCTGCCGGCACAGCTTTTCTTCGCACGAGGCCAGCCGCTCAGCTTCGGACTCGCCGGGTTCCAGCGCCGCCGCCGGGGAAATGGCAATCAGCGCGACGACGAGCGGGAAGGCCGGACGGGCACGCTTGAGCGCGGCGGCAAGGTATGCCGGAGATCGCTTGACGAACCAGGTTCGCAGCATGGGATACGCGCTCCCTTTTCCTCAACCGCCGTGGCCTTAGAGCCGAACCTGGGCCGAACTAGGTCAAAGTTGCGGCAACCAGCTGTCTTGACATTCACAAACGCATCCACTCTCTTGGCCGTGAAGGTACGCTGGCGGTGTTTTTTGTACGTCGCGCGCGGGCCTGGGCCAATTCTAAGCAGACAAGGGGAGAACGTGCCACATGAGCGTCGATCTGTCGGGCGGCCATAAGGATATGGATTACGAGGAGCATCGCCGTACTTACAAGGGTTTTTTAATCGGGACCCAGGCGCTTGTCGGTTTCGTCGTGGTGCTTTTGGTCCTGATGGCATTGTTCCTGGTTTGACCGTTTGGCGGTCGGTAAGTACCTCGATCAAGCCACCACTCAAGCGCGCAGCTGGGGCTGTTCCCGGTTGCGCGCCTTTAAACGAAAGTCCCAATTGTACTTAGGGATCGTTCCAACGCGCCCATTTTCCTGCTTACTTACTTATCCCAGGCCGCCGTTCGGCAGGCTGACAATCGGAAAATTCCATGGTCACGATAGCTGTCACGGCCGAGCCCGACAACGAGCCGCGGGTCGCTGTGTCCCCAGACACCGTCAAAAAGCTTGTCGCCGCGGGATGCAAGGTTCGGATCGAAGCCGGAGCGGGGGCTCGCTCGCGCATCTCTGACGACGCCTATGGTGCGCAGGGCGCTGAAATCGCGCCGACCGCGGCCGATGCGCTCAAGGGCGCCGACATCCTATTGCGGGTGCGCCGCCCGTCGAAAGAAGACTTGGTAGCGCTGGCGCCCGGTGCCGTGGTGGCAGCAATGCTCGATCCTTTCGGTGATCGCGCCGATCTCGAAGATCTCGCGGCCACCAAGGCGACGCTATTTTCCATGGAGTACATGCCGCGTACGACGCGGGCGCAGTCGATGGATGTTTTGTCCAGCCAGGCAAACCTCGCCGGCTACAAGGCGGTGGTCGACGCGGCCTCCGAGTTCGGTGCGGCGGTGCCGATGATGATGACGCCGGCGGGTACGGTTCCAGCGGCGAAAGCTTTCATCATGGGCGTCGGCGTCGCCGGGTTGCAGGCGATCGCGACGGCGCGCCGGCTCGGCGCCATCGTGACCGCGACCGACGTTCGCCCGGCGACGAAAGAACAGGTGCAGTCGCTGGGGGCGAAATTCGTCGCTGTCGAGGATGAGGAATTCAAGCAGGCGCAGACGGCCGGCGGCTACGCCAAGGAAATGTCGACCGAGTACAAGGCCAAGCAGGCCGAACTCGTCGCCAACCACATCAAGGCGCAGGATATCATCATTACGACGGCGCTGATCCCAGGGCGTCCGGCGCCAACTCTCATCACGGCCGACATGGTGCGCTCGATGAAGCCTGGCGCGGTGATCATCGACCTTGCCGCCGAACGCGGCGGCAACTGCGAAATGACGAAGCCCGGCGAGACGATCGTGACCGACAACGGCGTCAAGATCGTCGGCACACTGAATTATGCGGGCACGGTGCCGGTCAACGCTTCAAGCCTCTATGCGCGCAACCTGCTCTCGTTCATCTCGCTGATGATCGACCAGAAGGAAGGCAAGCTCGCGATCAACTGGGACGACGACATCATTCAAGGCACGCTGGTGGCGAAGGAGGGTGCGCTGGTGCACCCCAACCTGACCAAGTCAGCCGCCTGAGGAGATCCGCCGTGAACGAGAACATGCTTTGCAAGGGGCTTATCCGCGGGCTTGCCGCGTTTTCGGCTGCGAGCCTGCTGATTGCCACACCTGCCTTTGCCGCCGGGGGCGGCGACGTCGATCCCTGGGTCTATCAGATCATGGTGTTCGTGATCGCGATTTTCGTTGGCTACTACGTCGTCTGGAGCGTGACACCTGCGCTGCACACTCCGCTGATGTCCGTTACGAATGCGGTCTCCTCGGTGATCGTCGTGGGAGCACTCCTGGCGGTCGGAATTTCCGGTGTCGCCAGCGAAGGCAGCGTGGCTGCCAAGGTGTTCGGCTTCCTCGCGCTGGTGATGGCTTCGGTCAACATCTTCGGCGGCTTCCTGGTCACCAGCCGGATGCTCGCAATGTACAAGAAGAAGGAACCGAAGAAGAACTGAAGCATCCTACTGCGCCAGTCTCTTCATCCGGCATCCGCGTCACCGCCTTGGGGGCATTCGAATTATGCATGGACTTATCCCGCCCAATCTCGTCGCGATCCTTTACCTGGTGTCGGGCGTCCTTTTCATCCTGACGCTACGCGGCCTGTCGCATCCTGAAACGTCTCGGCAGGGCAACATGTACGGTATGGTGGGCATGACGCTCGCCATTTTCGTTACGCTGACGCAACTGCCCGGTCTCGGCGACTGGACGACGTGGCTAATGATCCTCGCGGGACTTGGCATCGGCGGCGGCATCGGCGCCAAGGTCGCCCGCGACATTCCGATGACGTCAATGCCGGAACTGGTCGCCGCCTTCCACTCGCTCGTCGGCATGGCGGCCGTGTTCGTTGCGGCCGCGGCGCTTTACGCACCCGAAGCCTTTCACATCGGGACGCCGGGCAACATCAAGGCGGCGAGCCTTCTCGAGATGTCGCTTGGAGCGGCCATCGGCGCGATCACTTTCACGGGGTCGGTGATCGCGTTCGCAAAGCTGTCGGGCCGCATGTCGGGCGCGCCGATCATCCTGCCTATGCGGCATGTGGTGAATCTCGGGATTCTGCTGGCGATCATCGGGTTGATCGTCTTGTTCATGCAGTCGGGCGGGTCAACGGAGTATTTCTGGCTGATCGCGGGGCTGGCGCTGCTGTTTGGCGTGCTGATCATCATTCCGATCGGCGGTGCGGACATGCCTGTCGTGGTATCGATGCTCAACTCCTATTCGGGCTGGGCGGCTGCCGGGATCGGGTTCACGCTCGGCAACATCGCACTGATCATCACGGGTGCGCTGGTGGGCTCGTCGGGTGCGATCCTGTCCTACATCATGTGCAAGGGCATGAACCGCTCCTTCATCTCGGTGATCGCTGGCGGTTTTGGCGGCGAAACGGCGGGGCCGGCAGCCGGCGGGGAACAGAAGCCGGTCAAGCTTGGCGGGGCGGAAGACGCCGCCTACATCCTGAAGAATGCGCAGAAGGTGATTATCGTGCCGGGCTACGGCATGGCCGTCGCGCAGGCGCAGCATGCACTGCGCGACATGGCCGACGCGCTGAAGGAAGCCGGCGTCGAAGTCTCGTACGCGATCCACCCGGTTGCCGGACGGATGCCGGGCCACATGAACGTGCTGCTGGCCGAAGCGCAGGTGCCCTACGACGAAGTGTTCGAACTTGAAGACATCAACTCTGAATTCTCGCAGGCCGATGCGGTCTACGTCATCGGCGCCAACGACGTGGTCAATCCGGCCGCCGAGGACGACAAGACGTCGCCGATCTACGGCATGCCGGTCCTGCAGGTCTGGAAGGCGGGCACGGTGTTGTTCAACAAGCGTTCGCTTGCTTCAGGGTATGCCGGTATCGACAACCCGGTGTTTTATCGCGACAACACCGTGATGGTGCTCGGGGATGCCAAGAAGATGACCGAAGCCATCGCCAAGTCGGTGGCGGAGTAGTCGATCGCACTGTTTCGACTGCGCGGATGATTCAATACCAGATCATCCGAAAGGCTTCGCTGGAAAACCGTCATGGTTGATTGCGAAGCCTTTTAGTTTCGGACGGACTTTGGGAAGCACTCTAGGGGCCTGCTATGGTGTTGCGTGCGGTTCGTTATGGTCTTGCCGGAGCGGTGTTGATCTACATCCTGGCTCTGGCCGGCGTGTTTGTGGCGCAGCGCAGTTTCATCTTCGATCCGAACGATACCGGCAAACTCAATGAGCCCGGCACAATTGCCATCGAGGGCTCGACGCGCGTCACGATCCCTACCAGCGATGGGGAAAAGCTAGCGGGATGGTATTTGCCGCCAAAGAACAAGGACGGGCTGGTGTTCTTGTTCTTCCATGGCAAGGGTGGCGGACTGGAGCGCAAGAAATGGCGCTGGCAGCGGATTACGAAGCATGGCGAGGGCGTGCTGGCGTTTTCATACCGCGGCTTCCCCGGCTCGACTGGTTCACCCAGCCAGGAAGGTCTGTTCGAGGATGCGCGGGCGGCTTTCGCGTGGCTCTCCAAGAAGCACAAGCCGGAAAACATCGTGCTGCACGGATTGTCGCTTGGGACGGGAGTTGCCGCCAAGCTCGCCACAGAAGTCAAGGCGCGTGCGCTCATTCTCGAGGCACCCTTTGCGGCCCTCGTCGATGTTGCCGGTGAGCGCCACCCCTATTTCCCGGTTTCCCTGCTGCTTTGGGATCAGTTCCGCACGCGCGAATACATCGGGTCGGTGAAGATGCCGCTGATGATCGCCCATGGGGACAAGGATTCTGCGATACCGCTGGCGCAGGCGCAGGAATTGTTCCAGCTGGCACCGGAACCGAAGCAATTCGTGACCATGCCCGGGAGCGACCATAACACGCTGGTGCGCGACGGCCTCTATGAGCACATCTGGAAATTTCTAATAGATCCGGGCGGTTAGATTTTTCGTTTCAACATCAAGTAACAAAATTGTCACAAATGCGTCGGAGTCAATCGCACAGATAGCCTTCCCGCGGTGCAGCGGTCATGTATCATGCCGCTATCGGAGTTCGTGAACAAAGGAGCCGTCGTTGGTCCGCCTGATAACGGTCTTGGCGTTAACGCTGACTCTGCTGGCGCCTTCGGCACCCAACGCGGAAGCGGCCGGGGCGGGATTCCGGGTCGGCGGGCTACCGATGAGCTGTACGGATTTTCGTGGGCGCTCGGTTCTCGCGTTGCAGGTTTCCGACCTCGGTGATGTGGGGCGGGCCTGGGTTGTGAATACCGTTCCCTACATCCTCATGGATCCGGAAGTGATGCGGACATTGCCGAACGCCCTGCAGATCTTTTTCTACATTCACGAATGCGCCCACCACGCGCTCGGCCACTGGTACAATCCGTCGGCCAACAGCGAGAATGACGCCGACTGCTGGGCTATCGTGTACGGCCGCGATCACGGAATTTTCCAGAGGCAGACGGTGGTGGATTTCGAACCGTGGCTTGCCAAGAGCAGGGGCTCGGCCTTCGGACATCTGCCGGGCCGCGAGCGTATCCGGCACATGCTGGATTGCTTCGATGGACCGGTCGAGATAACGCAGCAGTAAGGTTGCGTTCGTTGCGACGTCCTTTTCTGACATGGATGGGTATTTACTGGCCGCGATGCAGCCGCTGTCACTGGGCACTCGGGAACCTGTGCTGGACGGGCGGGTTAAACTCGGCCTGGCAATTGCGCATTTCCGAGTGACGGTTACATTTGCCCGGTTCGTCGCGGTTCCTGCACAGAAGGTCTCCATGAGTTTCCTGATAGGTATTCTTGCGTTCGCTTGCTTGGTTGGGCTCGTCGTGATCATCGGCGCTCCCAAGCTTGAGCGATCATTGATGTACATGGCTGATTCGACCTACACGAAGCCCGGAGAAGCGGGGCTTTTGGGCGTCAGCGAGGAAACTCTCGAAACGCCCGATGGCGACAAGATCATCGTATGGTATTGCCCGCCCAAGCCCGACCAGCCGACGATTCTTTACCTGCACGGAAACGCGGGAACGTTGGCCGACCGGGCGGAGCGGATCGCCAATTTCCAGCGTATGGGACGCGGTATCTGCGTGATGAGTTATCGTGGCTATTCGGGGTCGACCGGTCTCCCCTCGGAACGCGCGAACGTTGCCGATGCGGTTTTGACGTTCGACATGCTGACCAAGCGGGGCGTTTCGCCGGACGACATCTTCGCGTACGGAGAATCCATTGGTTCTGGGATCGCGGTGCAACTCGCCCGCAAACGTCCGCTGGCGGGGTTGATTCTCGATGCGCCCTATACCTCGATCGTCGACGTTGCCGAACTCTGTTATCCCTATCTTCCCGCGAGACAAATGATGCGCGATCGCTACGAGACGCTGAAGCACCTGCAACACGTCGAGGCGCCTCTGCTGGTTGTCCACGGAGAGGCCGACCGGGTCATTCCCGTCGAAATGGGGCGAAAAGTTGCGGCCAGCGCGCGCGGGCCAGCGGAAATCGTGACTTTTCCCGAGGCCGGGCATTCCGACCACCACCTCTACGGATCTTTCGAGGCGATCAATTCGTGGATCGACCGGTGGCGACGGCCGGGAACCTCCTCGATGGCGGAAGCCGGCTGAAATCGGGCCGGGCGGGCGCTTGCCGCCGAAAGCGAAAAAGGCCGGCACACGATTGTGGCCGGCCTTTGCTTTTCGTTTCCGTGCCTGGACTTGGGGCCGTCAGCGGCCGCCGGGAGTCCGTGGCTTAACCTTTGAAGGCAACAGGCCCTCGCGCTGGAGGCGCTTACGAGCGAGCTTGCGGGCGCGGCGGATAGCCTCGGCCTTCTCGCGGGCGCGCTTCTCGGAGGGCTTTTCGTAATAGTTCCGGAGTTTCATCTCACGGAAAATGCCCTCGCGCTGCATCTTTTTCTTGAGCGCCTTGAGAGCCTGATCGACGTTGTTGTCGCGAACGAGAACCTGCACGCGTATCCCTATCCTTTCTTTGAGCGGCAGAAGCCTGCTGTTTTCGATTGTGTTGGTGTGAGTCGCTGCGCGGGCGGAGAGCCCGACGTACAGCGGTAGGACATGTACGGATTGGCCTGGGGATACCACGGTTCCTCGGGCATTGTCCACTCGGGTGTTTTTGGGCGTTTGTAACAACATTACATCTTCATTGGCGTCAGCCTCGTGATGTGGCCCATTTTGCGACCCGAGCGGGCGTCCCTTTTGCCATAGAGGTGCAGGCAGGCGCCGGATTCGGCGGCAAGCGCGGGCCAATCGTTGACATCGGCGCCGATCAGGTTGGTCATGACGGCGTCGGAATGACGGGCAGTTGCGGCGATCGGCCAGCCAGCGACGGCGCGGATATGGTTCTCGAACTGGCAGACGGCGCAGGCATCAAGCGTCCAATGGCCGGAATTGTGAACCCTCGGGGCGAACTCGTTGACGATCAGAGGTTGAGCGGCGCCCGCCCCTGCGTAAAACATCTCGACCGCGATTAGGCCGACGTAATCGAGTGCAGCGGCGATGCGGCCGGCGGCTTCGACTGCCTGTCGGGCGGTCGCCTCGGGAAGAGGCCCGGGAACCGTCGAAGTTGCCAATATGCCGTTGACGTGGGTGTTGAGGGGAACGTCATAGCTGGCGGTGGTGCCGTCTAGCCCGCGGGTCAACAGGACCGAGACTTCGCACTCGAATTTGACGTGGCCTTCGAGGATCGCGGGTGCCTGTGCGATGGCGTCGAGCGCTGCTGCGGCCTCTTCGAATGTGGCGATGCGGGCTTGACCCTTGCCGTCATAACCGAGCTGCCGAGTTTTGAGGACGGCCGGCGTACCGATAGATTCGAGCGCCGCCGTCAGGCTCGCCATATCGTCGACGGGGGCAAAGGGTGCGACGGCAAGGCCGAGACTTTGGACAAAGCGCTTTTCGACCAGACGGTCCTGGGCGGCTTCGAGGGCGCGGGCGCCCGGGCGGACCGGCTTGACGGCGGCGGCTGCCGCGGCGGCGGCCAGCGGCACGTTTTCGAATTCGTAGGTGACGATGTCGACTTCGCCAGCCCAGGCGGAGATACGGTCGATATCCTCGTAGGGGCCTAGCGTGTGGGCGGCTGACACGTCGAAGGCAGGGCCCGACGTATCGGAATAGATGTGGACCTTGAAGCCGAGGCGGGCGGCGGCGATGGAGAGCATGCGGCCGAGCTGGCCGCCGCCGAGGATGCCGATTGTCGAGCCGGGGGGAAGCGCGCTCATCGTTTCAATCAGTCGCTGTCGTCGGTGGGTGCAATGGCGACGGCTTCGCTTTGGCGCTTGCGCCAATCGGCGATGCGCCGGGCAAGGGCGGCATCCTCGATGCCGAGGATCTGGGCTGCAAGCAAGCCGGCATTGCTGGCTCCCGGCGCCCCGATGGCGAGTGTTGCGACGGGAACCCCGCACGGCATCTGGACGATCGAGTAGAGACTGTCGAGGCCGCGCAGCGTTTCAGACTTGATTGGTACGCCAAGAACCGGCAGCAGCGTCATGGACGCGGTCATGCCCGGCAGATGGGCGGCGCCACCGGCCCCGGCGATGATCACCTTCAAACCGCGCCCGGCAGCGGATTTGGCATATTCGTAGAGGCGATCAGGTGTGCGGTGTGCGGATACGATGCGGGTCTCGTAGGGGACCTGCAGTTCGTCGAGAATTGCGGCGGCAAGCTTCATCGTGGGCCAGTCGGACTGGCTCCCCATTATGATCCCAACCGCGGCGTTCGCGGCGGTGTTCTTCGATGCGCTCTGGCTCATTCAAATCCCAGGTTGCAAAACTCAGGTCGTCGTGTTTCGAAGCGACTCATCGCACGATAGTGGAATACCTTAGGCCGTACGCCCATTTCGTGGCGGCGAATCTGTCGGGCGAATTCCGGAAAGCGGCGCTTTTAACCGACGAGGCTTGGCGTTGCAACACCCGATTTCCATGTCTTCGCAGTTGCGGCTGTATAGAGTTGGGCGCCGGCGCAGAAAGCGGGCGAGAATTTCGCATTTGCGAGATGAATTTGGCCGAATTTCAGTGTCCGTGCCGGCGGTTGCCGACTTGTTGCGCCAACGTAATGGCGGTAACATTGCCTGACCTGAGGCCCGTAGTTTCGGCCGAAGCCAGGCGGGCGGATCGCCAGTGCCGATCTGTCGAATGCTCCGGCTGTTGCGCCTTGCCAAGCGTCAGCCCGAAACATTCGATCGCGTTTCCATATTGGCGTTTTGCATCGCCGAGGCTTGAAGGCCACCACCGCCCGACCTCTCAAGCGCCCGCTCCAGTAAATGAGAGTGAAAGTAATGCTTGTTTCAGATATTCTTAAAACGAAGGGCCATGAAGTCCAGAGCGTGCGATCGACTGCAACGCTCAGCGAACTCGCAATTAGCCTGAAGGCGGCGCGCGTCGGCGTGATGATCGTTTCCGATGACGGTCGCGCGCTCGACGGCATTATCTCCGAGCGCGATATCGTCGGAGCGCTGGCCGACAATGGCGCGGCGGTGGAGAACATGCGTGTGGGCCAAGTCAGTACCAAGGCGGTGCTGACGTGCGGGCGCGATTCCACCGTCGGCGAAGTGGCGCGGCTGATGACCACAAAACGGATCCGCCATGTTCCTGTTGTCGATGGCGACCGGATCGTCGGCATCGTCAGTATCGGTGATGTGCTCAAGTATCGGCTGGACGAGATGCAACTCGAGGCCAACGTGCTGCGGGATGTGGCAATCGCCGTGCGGTGAAACGGCTGCGCACGGCATGGCGGCGCAGCCGCGTTGCGAAAGAGCGCGTACAGATTTCCGGGCGGCATGCTTGCATGGCCCCGGCTTTGTGTCGGCGGAAGCTTAGCGCATAGCCGGAACTGGTATCAGTGCTCTGATCGTCGTCAGCGTGTCGGCTTCTGCGGCGGGCTTGTCCCAGCGGATACGGGCAATGCGGGGAAAGCGCATGGCGACTCCGGATTTGTGGTGGGTCGATAACTGGACGGCGTCGAAGGCAACCTCTAGCACGAGAGTTGGCGCCACGGCGCGGACCGGTCCGAAGCTTTGCAGCGTATTAGACCTGACGAAACGGTCGAGTTTCCTCAGTTCCTCGTCGGTAAAACCTGAGTAGGCTTTGCCGACGGGTACGAGTTCGCCTTGAGCAGCGTGTGCACCGGTTTCGATCCTGCTGTCACTTGCGGCGGCTAGGGTGGCTTGGCCATCGTCGCGCCAGACACCGAACGTGTAATCGGAATAGAACGAGGAGCGCTTGCCGGAACCGCGCTGGGCATACATCAGTACGCAGTCGAGGGTGAGGGGCGCACGCTTCCATTTCCACCAGTGCCCCTTGGGCCGGCCGGCCAGATACGGGCTCGACTTCCGCTTCAGCATGAGCCCCTCGATGCCATCGGCGCGAGTGCCCTGCCAGATTTCCGACAGTTCTTCGAAGCTGGAGAAGCCAACCGCGGCCGATAGGTCGCTCAGCGGCGGGGAAGCGTTTGCGTGCCAGGCAGCCAGGCGTCCGCGGCGCTCTTCGAAGGGCAGCGTGCGCAAATCCTCGCCGGCTTCGAAGAGGAGATCGTAAAGTCGGACGTGGGCGGGGTAATCGCGCAGCATTCGTGCTGAAACGGTCTTGCGGTTGAGACGCTGCTGCAGGTCGTTGAACGGGGCGACGTTGCCGTTGCGGACGATGAGGAGTTCGCCGTCGACGACGCAATCGCGTCCGGCGAAGGCGGTTGCAATTTCGGGGAAGCTTCTGGAGATGTCGTCGCCGGTGCGTGAAAAAAGGCGCATATGGCCGCCGAGCGCGGCTACCTGGACGCGGATGCCGTCCCACTTCCATTCCGCGGTATGTTCGCTGGGATCGAGACGGGCCCAGTCCTCATCCTCGATGGGGTGGGCGAGCATCAACGGGCGAAAGACCGGGCGGCTGCCGGGTTCGGGCTTCGCGGACTTGCCCGTCAGCCAGCCGAACAGTTCGCGGTACGGCGGATCGACGGCGTGCCAGACTTCCTCGATTTCGCTGACCTCATGCTCGAAGGCGATGGCCAGGGCCGTCTTTACCAGTCGGGCGGAGACGCCGACACGCGGCGCGCCTCCGAGCAGTTTCAGGAGGGCAAACCGGCCGGAGATGTCGAGGCGGTCGAGGGTCTCGGCGAGCAGGCGGGGAACGGTGTCGCGCGGAGCCGTCTCGAAGGTCGTTACGACGTCGGAAATCGAGGGCGGGGCAAGCCTGTCGCCGGCCGGGAAGGCATCTTCGTTCCGGCCATCTTGCCACAACAGCGATACGGTCTCGGCAGTGTCTCCGACGTAATCGCGCGAGAGCCGGTAGAGTTCAGGGTCGACGGTCGCGGCCATCAGTTCGGGGAGGATGCGCCGTAGCGGCAGCGAATAGGGCAGGCCGTCGGCTAGGGCAGCCAGCGCCCAGCCGCGGTCGGGGTCCGGCGTCGCGGTGAAGTAATTCGCAAGCAGCGTGATCTTGCGATTACGGCTCTGGGTGCAGGCGAGCTGGTCGAGGAGGGTTGCGAACGACTGCACTGCGTTCAATCCCCCTCGTCTTCGAAACCGACAAGGGTCAGGGCGCGTGCGGGAATTCCCATCAGACCCAGCTGATGCACGAGCGCATCCTCGCGGCCGTGAGTGACCCAGACTTCCGCGGCGCCGGTTTCTTCGATGGTGGCGATCAGCTCGGGCCAATCGGCGTGGTCGGAGACGATGAGCGGGAGTTCGACGCCGCGCTGGAGGGCGCGGCCGCGCACGCGCATCCAGCCGCTCGCGAATGCCGTGACCGGGTCTTCGAAGCGGCGCGACCAGCGGTCGGCGATGGCCGATGGTGGGCACATCACGAGGCTTCCGGCGAAATCCCGGCGGTTTGTGCTGGTATCCGTCGCTATGGGATGGCAGGCGCCGAAATCAAAGCCCCGGCTGGCGTAGAATTCGGTGAGCGCGACGAGGGCGCCGTGCAGGTGGATCGGAGCGTCGTAGCCGGCGGCGCGGATGAGTGCGATCATGCGCTGGCATTTGCCCAGGCCGTAGACGCCGAGCAGATGCGTACGTTGCGGCTGCTGGCGGATCGAGTCGACGAGCCGTCTGGCTTCGTCGCCGGCGGGCTCGTGACGGAAAACGGGAAGCGCGAAGGTGGCTTCGGTCACGAATACATCGCACGGGACGACTTCGAAAGGGGTGCAGGTCGGGTCTGCGGCGCGCTTGTAATCGCCCGATATGACGACGCGGGTGCCCTCGTAGTCCAACACGACCTGTGCCGAACCGAGAATATGGCCGGCTGGAGCGAGGCGAACGCGAACGCCGCCCACTGTGGTCTCTTCGCCGTAAGCGGTTTCCTGGAAGGCGCCGGCGCACCCCTCACCGTAGCGGATCTTCATGATGGCGATTGTTTCAGGGGTCGCCAGCACCGCACCGTGGCCGCTGCGGGCATGATCGGCATGGCCGTGGGTGATGACGGATTTATCCGCGGGCCGGACCGGGTCGATGAAGAAACTACCAGGTTCGCAATAGAGACCTTCAGGCCTGGGATAGAGCCAGCGGCTGGCACGATGAGGGCGCATCGTCATAGAATGGGGGCTGGAGGCGTCCATTTCCAGAAAACGCTGAACGTGGCCTCCGGTTCATCAAACAGGCCATATGATCTGATGGAGAATGCGACCCGCGTCACATTTTCAGGCGATGATATCGGGCGTCAGCTGATCCTCGATTGCGTAGATGCGGTCCTTGAGGGCCAGTTTCTCCTTTTTCAGCCTCTTGATCGCGAGCTGGTCGGCTCCGCCGGACAATTCGAGTTCGGCAATTTCCTCGTCAAGCATACGGTGCCGCTGCTGCAGCGCCACCAGTTCGTCGCGCAGACTTTGTTCTTGGTTACGGTCCATCTTTGCTTTGTGCGCCCTTATACCCGGTTGCGCGCAACTATCTCTCTGTTCGGCATTTTTCGCAAGGTATGCCCACGGATGCCCGGTTCGTGAACAATCGCAAAACAACAGCAAAATCTATATGCAGCCGACAGCCTTGGTTTACCTGTTGTGAACGGCTTTGGGGGATTTCGTTAAAATGTGAGAGCGTGACCAATGGACAACTCGAAATTCATCTGTCACGCTGTGTTTGTCATGAAACCGCGAATGGAGGAGCACGGATGTCGCTTGAAGGTCATCTTGCAGAACTCACTGAAAAGCACCGCATTCTTGACGAGAGAATTATGTCAGAGTCAGCGCGGCCAGGTTCCGATGACGCAGCGCTTCGACGTATGAAACAGGAAAAACTGAAACTCAAGGAAGAGATAGAGCGCCTTCGACACGAGACGCGCCACTAAATCGCTCAAGGTTCGCGATTCCAGAATGGCGGCGTGAGTGTTTCTTGACCCGCAAGTGCGAAAAGCATGAGGGGGGCTGGTTTTCAGCAGCATGCCGCCACGCTATCGTCTCGAACAGTTTGGAAATCGCGAAGCACATGCTGGGGCGACCTGGATAATCCGGTCGCCTCTTTAGGTTTGGCAGTGATGTTTTCCGTAGAAGCAGCGTATTTAAACCCATTCTATTTCACGACGACAGTATTTCAGCTTCCTGTCCTCCCTCACCTATCCTCTGACTCGTGGCCGCGCTCGCGCTGAAAGCGCAGCTGTGCCATCACGAGCGCTAATCATCACGACAGCCAATTAGCTCACCCGGCTCAAATGGGTGCGGTCTTCGACTAGGCTAGTGGCCGTCGCGCCTTAATCGCATCATAGCCGCAACCTCCGATTTAGGTGCGGCATGAGGGCCACTAGCAACATCAATGACTTAGTGAGGCACGCCTTAATTGACACCGGCCTCGCCGCACCGTCGGTCAATTAAGGCGCGACGCCTCACTAGCTGCATAACATGTCGCAGACAGGCTTGCAGCATCCGGTCATGGCGCTGCGCGAGTGCCCCGATTTAAAATCTGATTGCGCTCTCGTGCAACTGCATCACTGCGATGCGCGCCGTGATCGTCTTGAACATCTTTCGCCTGAACATGTTTCAATCGATTTGCGCTGCGCGATGGGGCGCGGGCGAGGGCATCGGAAAATCTTTCGGCCAGCTGATTTCTCGCGGCGAGAATCGCTGTGCAAATCTATCGAGGCGTGCGTGGCTCTGCGCGAGGCGGTCTGCGTCCAGCTGGCCGCGTTCGAAGGCCATGAGCAGCGCGTGGAGCACTTCGAACACCACATCACCATCGTGAGTGAGCAGCAGGATGTCGGCGCCGGCACGCAGTGAATCGACGGCCGCCTTGCCGATGCCGCCGGGTCTGCGGTTGACAGCTCCCATGTCGAGGTCGTCGGTTATGATGAGGCCGTCGTAGCGCCACTCGTCGCGCAGCAGGCCGGATATCACCTCTGCTGAAGCGGACGCCGGGTTGTCCGAATCGAGTGCATCTAGCTTGGCATGACCAACCATCACGGCCGCCGGGGTCGTCGCGGTGACGCTCCAGAACGGCATCCAGTCGGCGGCTTCGAGTTCGTCCCGGGTTTTTCTAAGCGACGCCTGGCGAATATGGGTATCGGCCTTGACGCCGTGGAGGCCGGGAAAATGCTTGAGCGTGCAGAGAATTCGCCATCCGGCCAGTGCATCGCAATAGGTGTGGGCGGCCTCGATGACGATGTTGGGGTCGTCGGAAATGGCGCGGCGAATGAGGTGGGTGCGGCGATCGCGGCGCAGTTTCTCTTGCGGCTTGAGATCGACGACGGGTGAGAAATTGAGATTGATGCCGAGTTGCGATAGCCCGGCGGCCTGCGTCTCGGCGAAGCTGCGTGTGATGGTTTTTCGATCTTCCGCCGTTTCGGCGTTGCGCAGTGCCCGCCCGAGAGAGGGCTGGCGGCGCAGGGGCGGGCTCATATGAGCGACGAGGCCGCCTTCCTGGTCGGTCGCGATCCACAATGGACGGGCCGTTTTTCCAGCTGCGATCCGGCGGAAGCCTTCAAGCTCATCTGCAATCTTTTGTTGCGAGCGGCGCCTGGCATTGCGCCGAGTGACGAAAATGCCGCCGATGGCACCGCGCTGCAGAAGTTCGTTCAATTGCGTTGTTTGGTGATAACCGACGATGACATGGCCGCCGAGCTGGCGCAGGATTTCTGGAGGGGCTGCGTAAACCGCGGCCTTCTTTTCGGCGATGCTCACGATTTCGGCGGGATTGCCGGTGGCCATGGCCGGTTGACAGATCCGGGGGGACAAGCACAACAGGCCGGCTGCCAGCGCTGCACACGTGCCCGCCAGCAGCTGCCGGATTGGCCTTGTCAAATGCTTCAAGGCGAACGTCCTCGCGTGATTGATCTCAGCACACCTGTGCGGCAAGGCAGACGCAGCCATCAGTAGACTATCATATCGTGTCGATTCGCAGGCTGATCACCCGATGCCATGGTGTACCGGGCGACACGACCAAGTTTGCGCCGGCCTCAGGCGTCGCGGGCCATTTCGCGCAGCTTGAACTTCTGGATCTTTCCAGTCGACGTCTTCGGTACCTCCGAGAAGACTATCTGACGAGGGCATTTGTAGTGGGCGAGGCGCTCGCGGCAGAACGCCATCAGGTCGTCGTGAGAAACGGATTCGCCAGGCTTCAGCTCGACGAAGGCGCACGGGGTTTCGCCCCACCTCTCGTCCGGTTTGGCGACGACGGCGCAGTAGGCCACGGCCGGGTGCTTGTAGAGGATGTCCTCGACTTCAATCGACGAAATGTTCTCGCCGCCGGAAATGATGATGTCCTTGGAGCGGTCCTTCAGCTGGATGTAGCCATCGGGGTGGAGGACGCCCAGATCGCCGGAGTGGAACCAGCCGCCGGCGAAGGCTTCGTCGGTGGCCTTTGGGTTCTTGAGATAGCCCTTCATGACGATATTGCCGCGGAACATAACCTCACCGAGCGTTTCGCCGTCGGCGGGAACCTTGGTCATGGACTGCGGGTCCATCACTGTCAGGTCTTCAAGGGCGGTATAGCGGACGCCCTGGCGGATGCGTCTGGCGGCGAGTTGTTCGGCGGGAAGATCGTTCCAGGAGTCATTCCATTCATTGATGACGGCGGGTCCATAAGTTTCGGTCAAGCCATACAAGTGGGTCAACTCGAATCCGGCTTCCACCATGGCGGTCAACACCGACTGGGGCGGCGGGGCGGCGGCATGGTTGAAGGCGACCGTGTGGTCGAAATCGCGGCGCTCCTCGGGCTTGGCGTTGAGCAGCACAGACATCACGATCGGCGCGCCCGAGAGGTGGGTGACCTTATGATCGGCGATGGCGTCATACATCGGCTTTGCGCGCACCCATCTCAGGCAGACGTGGGTGCCGGCGACGGTCGCCAGCGACCAGGGGAAGCACCAGCCGTTGCAGTGGAACATCGGCAGCGTCCACAGGTACACCGGGTGCCGGCCCATGCCGGTGGCGACGGTGTTGGCGTAGCACATCAGGCCGGCGCCGCGGTGGTGATAGACGACGCCCTTGGGATTGCCGGTGGTGCCCGAAGTGTAATTCAGCGAAATGGCGTCCCACTCGTCGTCGGGGATCTTCCAGGCAAAGTTGGGGTCGCCGGCGGCGATGAACTCCTCGTATTCGGCGTAGGAGAGCCGTTCGCCGTCCTGGGGGAATTCAGGGTCCTGGTAGTCGATGATGATCGGCTTCACCTTGGCCTGGGCCAGCGCCTCCTTGACGACGGCGGAGAACTCGCGGTCGACGATCAGGATCTTGGTGTTGGCGTGGTCCAGCTGGAAGGCGATGATCGGCGCGTCGAGGCGGGTGTTGATCGAATGCAGGACGGCGCCGGTCATCGGCACGCCGTAGTGGGCCTCGAGCATGGGCGGGGTGTTGGAGAGCATCACGGAAACGGTGTCGCCCTTGGATATATATTTCGAAGCGAGGGCGGAGGCGAGGCGGCGGGCGCGGGCATAAAACTCGGCATATGTGATCCGCGTGTTGCCATGGATGATGGCGGTCGCGCCAGGGTAGACCTTGGCTGCCCGCTCCAGGAACGTCAGCGGCGTCAGCGGCTGGTGATTTGCAGCGTTGCGATCGAGGTTCTGTTCGTAAGGGTTCGCGGTCATGTCCCAACTTCATTCTGGTGGAGGCAGGAGGTCGTCTCGCCTTTAGGTAGCCAGACGCTAGTGAAGCGTCGCGCCTTAGTTGACCGATGGTGCGGCGAGGTTTGAGTCAACTAAGGCGCGATAAACGCCTCACTAAACCATTGATGTTGCTAGTGGCCCTGATGTCGCTCCAAAATCGGACGAGGTTGCGGCTATGATGCGATTTTGGTGCGACGGGCCACTAGTGTAGTGCCTCGCAATTGCCGACCAACAATTCGGCTGTGTTCTCAGTCGGCAATTCGGAGACGGGACACTAGACAATTGAGCGGCACGCATCAATTGGATATCTGTTGCATCGCAACAGGGCTTAAGTGCATGTCCTGCAAAAAATCGAGAGGACAACCGCGAAGCGACTCGCGGAATCACGCGAAATGTGATCTTTTCATGACATGTCGTTTGCGGTGATTGTGCAGTTGTGGTTTGCGCATACACCCGACGCGCTGGACCCAAGACCATATTTCGGCGGAGGCTCAAAATGACCGACTCTAGAAAGCAGGTTCTGGCACTCTGGATCCTTTTGACGATGATCGGACTGGTGCCCGTCCTTTACTGGTGATCGAGCTGATATAAACATTCTGAACTGTTGAGAGGCCGCGGCCGCATCGGCAGATGCGGCCGTTTCTGTTCGGTTTCGGCGCGCTCCCCCAGACTTTCGATGCCGACGCGCGATGCGCAGGCGCACCGATCCAGTACCAACTAAAGCAATGTGCCAAGGGCGTCGTAAATCAGCTTTGCGGAGACGATCAGCAGGCCGGCATGGAGTACGGCGTAGAACGGGCCTTGCGGAACGCGGCGCGTTAACCAGACGCCGGCCAACATGGCAATCGGAGCCAGTGGCATGAGCACGGCGACGGTCGAGAGATTGGCGGCGCTGAATTGGCCCAGGGCCGCGTAGGGGATGACTTTGACCATGTTGACGGTCGCAAAGAAGATGACGCCGGTGCCTGCATAAAGGGCGTTGGGCAGGCGCTGGGGCAGCATGTAGACCTGGAAAGGCGGCGCGCCGGTATGGCTGACGAAGCTCGTGAAGCCGGCGACCGTTCCCCAGAACATGCCCTTCAGGCGATCCGGTCCGGGTAATGGCGCATGGGGTGCTCGCTGGAGCCAGTAGCGGGCGGCGAAGACGAAGCCGACGAGGCCGACGATGAGGCGGACGTGGGCCTCCGTGACGTATGCCGCCGTCGCCCAGCCGATGGCGATGCCGGCAAGCGCGGCGGGCAGCAGGATCACAAGGTTCTTGCGGTCGTACTCGCCGCGGTAGGCGGCCAGGCCGACCATGTCCATCGCAATCAGGATCGGCAGCATGATGCCAGCGGCCTCGATGGGGGAGATGACGAGGCTTATGAGGGGCACCGAGAAGCCACCGAGTGCGCCAAGAAAGCCGCCCTTGGCAAGACCGGTCAGAATGACGGCGGGTACTGCGACCGCGTAGAAGGCAGGCTCTGTGATCATCTGGGGCAGCTTTGGGGAACGATCGAAAACCGTCTGCTGAGGACAAAGCGCGCGCGGGTTTTCTTACTTTTCTGGCTCATTCACGCGAATCTCGGTGCCGCCACTTGACGCTAAGGGGAGCGAACGTATCTCCTCATTATATTCCGACTATAGGGGTCGGAATTTTTCCCGAGGGGGCGAGAATAATGAGAACTGCTGTCGCCGCGATTATTTGCTTCGTAATTGCCAGTCCGCTGATAGCCGCGTATGCCGCCGGCGATCTGACCCGGCAAAAGCCCATCGAGGTCGTGGTGGAACTTGGCACAAAGGACGGTGAAATGCGTTTCGTTCCCGACCAGCTAGAGTTCGAGACCGGCAAGCTTTACAAGCTCGTCCTCGTCAATCCCAGCCCTCATAAGCACTATTTCACTTCGCCGACGCTCGCCTCGAAAGTGTTCACACGGAAAGTCGATGTCAGGTACGATGGAAAAAGGATCGCCGAGATCAGAGGCAATATTGCCGAAATCGAAGTATTTCCGGGCGGCCAATCGGAGTGGTGGTTTGTGCCGGTGTCCACCGGTACGTTCAGTGACCTGCACTGTCACGTCAAGGAAGACGGTGGCCCTAGCCACCAGGACATGGGAATGGTGGGCACGATCAGGATCCGGTAGCGTTGGCGGCCGATTCTTGTTGGTATCGGCATTCCGCGGCGGTTCGTGGCAATTTTTACTATGGCGGCGACGAACGGGGCTTCGGGCTCGCCCCTCCCGCCTAAGTTTTTCAGACCAATGAACTCGTCAGACGAATGACCTAGCGCAAGGCCTCTTGCGCGGCCCCAGCCAATGATGATCAAACATTCGGCAAACAATTCAAGCTGATACATCAGGGAAGGACCGCGTAAATGACCGCCACAGGAAGCCGGTATCATGAAGTCTATCAATCGTGGAAAAAGGATCCGGAGGCATTCTGGGGCGAGGCGGCCAGGGATGTGGACTGGTACAAGCTCTGGGACGATGTATTCGACCCGTACTCGGGCCAATATGGCCACTGGTTTCCCGGGGCGGAGTGCAATACCGCCTACAACTGCCTCGACCGACATGTCGAAGCGGGACGGGGCGATCAGGCTGCGCTGATCTATGACAGCCCGGTCACGGGCACGACCAAGACCTACACCTACAGCGAGTTGACGGACGAAGTGGCGACGCTTAGCGCCGTGCTCGTCGATGTCGGCGTGAAGCCCGGCGACCGGGTCATCATCTATATGCCGATGATCGCCGAAGCGGTGATGGCGATGCTGGCCTGCGCGCGGATCGGGGCGGTGCATTCGGTCGTGTTCGGCGGGTTTGCGGCAAGCGAACTGGCGACGCGCATCGACGATGCCAAGCCGGTCGCCATCATGTCGGCCTCGTGCGGGATCGAAGGTGCGAAGGTGATCGCCTACAAGCCGCTGCTCGACAAGGCGATCGAGCTGGCGAAGACGAAGCCTTCGGCATGCATCGTCCTGCAGCGGCCGCAGGCCGAAGCGTCCATGATCGCGGGGCGCGACTACGACTGGGCGGAGGTGGTGGGGCTGACCAAATCGCGCGGGCGCAAGGCAGGGCCGGTGGCGGTCAAGGCGACGGATCCGCTGTACGTCCTCTACACATCCGGGACGACCGGGCAGCCGAAAGGCGTCGTGCGCGACAATGGCGGGCACATGGTCGCGCTCAAGTGGACGATGAAGAATTTCTACAACATCGATCCCGGCGAAGTGTTCTGGGCGGCCTCCGACGTCGGCTGGGTCGTCGGCCACTCCTACATCGCTTATGCGCCGCTGCTGCATGGGGCGACGACGCTGGTCTATGAAGGCAAGCCGGTCGGGACGCCGGATGCGGGTGCATTCTGGCGGGTCATCTCGCAGCACAAGGTGGTTTCGCTGTTCACCGCGCCGACCGCCTTCCGGGCGATCAAAAAAGAAGATCCCGATGGGAGCTTGATCGGCAAGTACGATCTGTCGTGCCTGCGGGCGCTGTTCCTGGCTGGCGAGCGGGCGGACCCTGAAACGCTCAAGTGGGCAGAAGAAAAACTCAAGGTGCCGGTGATCGATCACTGGTGGCAAACGGAAACCGGCTGGTGCATTGCCGGTAACCCGGTTGGTCTCGGGCTACTGCCGGTCAAGCACGGCTCGCCGACGGTGGCGATGCCGGGTTTCGAACTTCACGTCCTTGACGACAACGGCAAGCGCCTGGGTGCGAACGAGCAGGGCACGATCGCCATCCCTCTGCCGATGCCGCCGGGATGCCTGCCGACGCTCTGGGGCAACGACAAGCGCTTCCGCGAAAGCTATCTGACGCAGTTCGAGGGTTATTATTCGACGTCGGATGCCGGCTATCTCGACGAGGACGGATACGTCTACGTGATGGCGCGGACGGATGACGTCATCAACGTCGCCGGACACCGCCTGTCGACCGGTCAGATGGAAGAGGTGGTCGCGCGCCATCCCGACGTTGCCGAGTGCGCCGTCATTGGGGTAGCCGACGCGCTCAAGGGCCAGCTGCCGGCCGGATTCCTGGTTCTCAACGCCGGCGTCGCGCGCGATCACAAGGAGATCGAAAACGAGGTCGTGTCGCTGGTCCGCAACGACATCGGTCCGGTGGCGGCGTTCAAAAACGTCATGGTGGTGCAGCGTCTGCCGAAAACCCGATCGGGCAAGATCCTGCGCGCAACAATGCGCAAAATTGCTGACGGCGAACCCTGGACGACGCCGGCAACGATCGACGATCCCGCGATCCTTGAGGAGATCAAGGGCGTGCTGGCGGGGCGCGGCATGGGCGCATAGCGCCTGATCCTTGCAAGCATGGGCGCATAGCGCCTGAACCTTGCAAATGAAAGGCCCGGGTGGAGAAGCGCCATCCGGCCTTATCCAGTCGCGAGAGCGGCCCCTATCAGCCCTTGATGGCTTCGAGCATCTCGAACTTTTCGGCGAGCAGATAGTAGAACACGACGCGGTGCTTGCGACGTGTGTCCTTCATGCGCTCGCAGACTTCGGCGATGGCCGCGTCGAGAGTTTCGTCGTCAAGCTCGAGCGCGAGCTTCTTCTTCATGAAGCTCTCGCGGACACGGGCGAGTTCGTCCTTACTTGAGCATGAAACGAGGGATGCATCGGTGCTGCGCAACGCGATGCCGCAGAATTTGACGATCGCGTCGACGGCGCCGGCATCGGGAGACTCGACATAGGCGCTGAGGCCGTAGTCGTCGGCGGCTCCCGTTTCAGCCGATTCGCCGGGGGCTGCCTCATCGGCGGTTTCGCCCGCGTCATTCCCGGCAGCAAACGCCACTTCCGGGTTGTCGTCATCGTCGTCGGAGAATTCGGGAAATTCCACATCGGGCTGGTCGTTGGAGGCGTCCGCGTCGTGGCCGCTCGACAGCTTCTGAAGGCTGGCAAAGACTTCAGCTTCCTCCTCTGCCTCCGACTGGCCGCGCACGGGTTCGAAGTCGGGCTGCGGTCCCATCCCGGGGACGGTCTCGGAAGCCGGCAGGAGTCCGCCGCCGGGCATCGGGGCACCGGCTGGGCGGCTGGCTTCGACGCGCTTGGCTGCCTTCTGCACCTCGGCGTCGAGATCCACCTGTTTACACAGCCCCAGCGTGACGGGGTCCTGCGGAACCAGGTTCGGCGAATTCCAGTGGGTGCGGTCGCGGATCTGGGTGATCGTCGGCTTGGTCGTGCCAACGAGCCGGATGATCTGGCTGTCTTTCAGTTCCGGATGCTGGCGCAGCAGCCAGAGAACGGCGTTGGGCCGGTCGTGACGGCGTGAGACCGGCGTGTAGCGAGGGCGCTTCTTGCGAGTCGACGTCTGCGGCAAAACGACCTTCTGCTCGGCCATTCGCAACTTGTGGCCGGAGTCGGCTTCTCCGCGTTCGATTTCTTCGCGGGTCAACTGGCCGGACGATACCGGGTCCATTCCTTTGATGCCTTGGGCCACGTCGCCGTCTGCAATACCTTTCACTTCAAGCGGATGCAGGCCGCAAAGGTCGGCAATCTGGTCGAATGTCAGGGCGGTGTTGTCGACGAGCCAGACGGCTGTCGCCTTCGGCATCAGGGGCTTGCGATCGCTCATAAGTTCTCTTTTCTGGCCCGCGGCGGCTGGAAATCCACGCCGGCAGGCCATTGATACGGGTATCGAGGCTTCAGGGAAGGCTGATACATAAGCGCGGAAAGGCCCAGAATGCAAGGCGTTTGGTCTTGGTCGGCGCGGAATTCGCAACTTGGGACTAACACCCCTGTTGTGCGCAGCACCATCCATAACTAGTGTGGCCAACTCAGTGCGCGCTCGAACCGCCGGCCGCACTCCCGCGCGGGGCGGCCCTGGAGCGAAGCAAATTGTCGGTTGAGACGGGCAAGACGTACTACTTCGAAGATCTCGAACTCGGCATGGATGCATCCGTGTCGAAGTCGGTGACGATGGAAGATATAGAGAAGTTCGCCAGTGTCTCGGGCGACTACAACCCGGTGCATCTCGACAGGGAATATGCAGCCGGCACGATCTTCAAGGACGTCATCGCACACGGATTGCTGACGGCGAGCTACATTTCGACGGTGTTCGGCATGAAAATGCCGGGGCCGGGTGCGATCTATGTTGCGCAATCGCTGAACTTCAAGGCGCCTGTCAGGGTCGGCGACGAAGTTCTGGCGCGCGTTGTCGTCGTCGATCTGATGCCGGCCAAGCGCCGCGCACGGTTTGACTGCATCTGTACCGTCAACGGCAAGGTGGTGCTGGATGGGGAAGCCATCATGATGGTGCCGGCGCGGCCGGAGTAGAACTCGACACGTGTTGGGGACGTTTGGCTCGGGACGGTTCCGGGAGGCGGGACTTGCAAGGCACGCGCAGGACCGCTTTAGTGCCGAGCGGCGAATAGCGACCGAAGGCTCCTCCACTTACGATGCTCATTTTGCGCGACGGCGATGACACTCCAGAGTCTGCACGAGGCGGCGCTGTCGCCATCGGTAATTTCGACGGCGTGCATCGCGGTCACAAGGCGCTGATCGCCAAGGCGCTGGAGGAGGCGCGAAGCCGAAACGCGCCAGCCGGTGTGATTATTTTCGAGCCGCATCCGAGCGCGTTCTTCCATCCAGACGAGCCGCACTTCCGATTGACGCCGCTGCCTGAAAAACTGCGGCTGCTCGCTGGCCTGGGGCTCGATTTCGTGGTGGTTCTCGATTTCAATGCAACTCTGGCCGGCATGAGCGCGCAGCAGTTCGTCGAGAATATTCTGGTCGAGCGCCTCGGGGTTGCCCATGTCGTCATCGGCTACGACTTCTTCTTTGGCCGCAAGCGCAGCGGTACGGCCGAAACAATGCTTGAAGCCGGGAAAGCTGCCGGGTTCACGACGTGCATCGTGGAGCAGCAGGCGGAAGACGGCGAAGTGTTTTCCTCGACTGCGATCCGACTGCATCTGGCGCAGGGAGATGTGGCTGGGGCGGCGCGGCTGCTCGGCCATTGGTGGCGGGTGGGCGGTCGGGTTGCGGAGGGCAACAAGCTCGGCCGCGACCTGGGGTTTCCGACCGCAAACGTCAATTTGCCGCCGGGGACGTCACTGAAGCACGGCATTTATGCGGTCCGGGTCATGCTCGGCGACGGCTCACGTCATGGGTTGGCGGGGGCTGCCTACTACGGCTTGAGGCCAAGCGTCGATAATGGCTCGGCGCGGCTCGAAGTGTTCATACTCGATTTCGAGGGTGACCTTTATGGGCAGGAGATTGCCGTTGAATTTGTCGGCTACGTGCGGGGTGACAGGCGCTTCGAGGACCTTGCGGCAATGACGGCGCAGATCACCAAGGACTGCGACAAGGCTCGCGAAATTCTAAAATCGGCGTCGCCATGTCCACTCGCGGACGCGCAGCCGGACTGTTAGCCTGCCCATAGCAGGAGATTGCTTGAGAATCCTTAATTGACGGTTGCGACAGTTGCGCCCGGAGATGGAGGCGCGCCCACAGGAGACGTTATGGAAGAGCAGTTGCCGTTTCTTCTGCTTATAGCAATTGTGACGTTGGCCGCTGTGCTCTCGGGGCTGTTCATGGCGTGGCTGAAACAGCCGCCGATGGTCGGATACATTATCGCCGGACTCGTTCTAGGTCCCGCAGGCATCGGGTTCATGCCGCAAGTGGATGCCGTGCCGCTTATCGCCGAATTCGGCGTCCTGTTCCTCCTGTTCGTCATAGGCATGGAAATCAGCCTCAAGGCCTTCATCGCCAACCTGCGGCCGGCCGTCCTGACCGTCATCGGGCAGCTTGGTATTGCGCTTGCCGCGATGGTGTTGTTTGGGGCGGTACTCGACTGGCGGCTCGAGCAGATCGTTCTTCTGGCGTTTGTCGTCACCATGTCGTCGACGGCGGTCGCTCTGAAGATCCTCGAAGATATCGGGGAATTGCGGGGGGATCTTGGGCGGCTGGTTGTGGCCGTGATGATCGCGCAGGACATCGCCATCGTGCCTATGCTGATCATCGCCAATGCGTTTGATAATGGCGGCACTTTCGAACTCTCGACCCTGGTGACGGTTGCGCTGGCGATAGCGTTCCTTGTCGGCTTCATCGCGTTCTTCGGTCCTAGGGGAAAGCTGCATTTCCCGTGGCAGCAGAACATCCTGGGCCGGGTCGAAATGGTGACGCTGGTAGCGTTGCTGGTTTGCTGCACCTTGGCGGTCTTGACCGGAGTAGCGGGCATGTCGCCGGCATACGGGGCGTTCGTGGCGGGCCTGATAATCGGCAAGACGACGCTTCGGGGTGAGGCGATCCGCGCCATGGAGCCGATCCAGGGCGTGTTGATGGTGTGCTTCTTCGTTGCCATCGGGCTTTTGCTCGATGTCGACTTCATCATGGAGAACCTGGGGCTGGTGGCGGTGTTCGTCCTGGGTGCGCTATTATTAAAGTCGGTGGCGAATATTTTGATCTTGCGACTTGTGGGCATGGATTGGTCGACCGCCTATCAGGCGGGTCTGATCATGGGGCAGATCGGCGAATTCTCGTTCGTTCTGGCCGCCGTGGGGCTAGCCAACGGTGTGCTCGATCCGGTCGGCTACAAATTGGCGATTTCGGTCGTTGTGCTCTCGTTGTTGTTCTCGCCGATATGGATGCAAGCGGTAAAACATGCCCACGAGGCCACCGAACAACGCTTCGGGTCGCTGAAAATGGCGTTTTTTCCAGGTGCGCGGGGGATTGTTCTGGAGAAGTCGCCGCATGACGTCGAATTCAGGTCGGCGGATGAGACAAAGAAGCGCGAACGCAAAGAGACCTAAGGGGCGTTGCCGGAGCGATCGTTTCGCGGGCGGTTTTCGCCGGGCTGCTGGCGTTGTGACGCGGGCGTGCTAGAACGCGCTTTGAACAATTCCGAAATCGATTTGGCTGAAAGACAGATGGCAAAGAAAGACCGGGGCAGCGCGTCCGAAGCGCAAGGCGAAGGGCGCGACTGGGGCAAGACGCTCTACCTGCCGCAAACCGAATTCCCCATGCGGGCCGGGTTGCCGAAGCTCGAACCGGAACTGCTGGCACGCTGGGAGAAAATCGGGCTCTACTCCAAGCTGCGGGAGGCGGGCAAGGGCCGGCACAAGTTCGTGCTGCACGACGGGCCGCCTTATGCCAACGGCAACATCCACATCGGGCATGCGCTGAACAAGATCCTGAAGGATCTCGTGGTCAAGTCGCAGCAGATGCTGGGCCACGATTGCAACTACGTGCCGGGCTGGGACTGTCACGGCCTGCCGATCGAATGGAAGATCGAGGAGCAGTACCGCGCAAAGGGTAAGAACAAGGACGAGATCCCGGTCAACGAGTTTCGCGCCGAATGCCGTGAGTTCGCGGCCCATTGGGTCGATATCCAGCGAGAAGAATTCAAGCGCCTCGGCGTCGTCGGCGACTGGGGCCACCCGTATCTGACGATGGCCTATCCGGCGGAAGCGATAATTGCCGCCGAGATCATGAAGTTCGCGATGTCGGGGCAGCTCTACCGCGGCTCGAAACCGGTGATGTGGTCGGTGGTCGAGAAGACCGCTCTGGCCGAAGCGGAGGTCGAGTATCACAACTACACCAGCGATCAGGTCTGGGTGAAGTTTCCTGTGCGTGGCGCGGATGAAGACGGACCCGTCGACCTGATCGGAGCAAAGGTCGTCATCTGGACGACGACACCGTGGACTATCCCCGGAAACCGGGCGATCTCGTTCTCCTCCAAAATCGGCTACGGACTTTACGAAGTGATGGAGGCTCCAGAAGGGAACTGGTTGGCGCGCGGCGAAGCGGTGGTTCTCGCGGACGCACTTGCCGAGCAGGTCATGGCGGCGGCGAAGGTCGAGCGTTACGAGCGGATGGGGGACGTCCCGTCCCATCAGCTCGCACAGATGGTTTGCGCACATCCGCTGCGCGGACAGGCTTACGACTTCGACATTCCCCTCCTCGATGGCGATCACGTCACGGACGAGACGGGGACGGGGTTCGTGCACACCGCGCCGGGGCATGGCGCTGACGACTACATCATCTGGATGAACTCGCAGAAGCTGCTGCGGAATCGCGGCATCGACACGACAATCCCCTTCACGGTTGACGCCGACGGCGTGATGACCGATCAGGCGCCGGGGTTCACGGGCTGCCGCGTGCTCAAGGAAAACGGCGACAAGGGCGACGCCAACGAGGCGGTCATCAAGGCGCTGGCCGACGCCGGCATGATGGTAGCGCGGGCCCGCCTGAAGCACCAGTATCCGCACTCGTGGCGTTCGAAGAAGCCGGTCATCTTCCGCAACACGCCGCAGTGGTTCATCCGCATGGATGGGGGGATTTCTGGTTTGCCCGACACTTCCTTGCTCATCACCGCGCAAGCGGGTGTTGACGGGACAGGTCGTGTTGGGGCGACCAACACTCCCGCAATCGTCATCCCCGGCTTGGCCGGGGACCCAAGCACGTTGGAAGCTGGGAGTGCGGGTGGCGACAAGTCGGAAGCCCGCTTGGGTTCCCGCCTTCGCGGGAATGACAAAGGAGCGGGTGGCGGCGATAGCGGCAACCGCTCGTTGCGGGAGATCGCGCTTGACGAAATCCAACGGGTCGAATGGGTGCCGGCGGCTGGTGAAAAGCGCATCACCGGCATGATCGCCAACAGGCCGGACTGGGTCGTGTCACGCCAGCGCGCCTGGGGTGTGCCGATTGCGGTGTTCCGCAATCCCGAAACCGAAGCGATTATTCCAGGACCCGGTTTTGCGAAGTCGGCAGAGTTGAGCCGGCGCATCCATGATGCCTTCGAGGACAACGGCGCCGACGTGTGGTTTACAGACGGCGCGAAAGAGCGCTTGCTCGAAGGGCTCGTTGATGACCCGGCCCAATGGGAGCAGGTGCGCGACGTGCTCGACGTATGGTTCGATTCAGGGTCGACGCATGCCTTCACGCTGGAAGACCCCGAGCACTTCCCGGGCCTTGCCGGTATCCACAGAGCGAAGGATGGCGGGCATGACCGGGTAATGTACCTCGAAGGCTCCGATCAGCACCGCGGCTGGTTTCACTCCTCGCTGCTGGAATCCTGCGGGACGCGCGGGCACGCCCCCTACGACGTCGTTCTGACCCACGGTTTCGTCCTCGACGAGAAGGGGCAGAAAATGTCGAAATCGCTGAAGAACGTGACGGCGCCGCAGGAAGTCATCGAGAAGTCGGGGGCGGATATCCTGCGGCTGTGGGTGGCGGCATCCGACTACTCGGACGATCTCAGGATCGGCCCCGAGATCATGAAGACGTTCGCGGAAACCTACCGGAAGATGCGCAACACGGTGCGCTGGATGCTGGGAGCGCTGGCACATTTCGATGAAGCCGACCGGGTCGATATCGCAGAAATGCCGGAACTCGAGAAGCTGATGCTGCATCGCTTGTCGGAGATCGGGCCGGAGGTGCGTACGGCCTATGCGGCCTACGACTACCGCAGGGTGGTTGCGCTGATGAGCCAGTTCCTCAACACGGACTTGTCGGCGTTCTACTTCGATATCCGCAAGGACGCGCTCTACTGCGATGCGCCGTCGAGCGTTCGGCGCAAGGCGGCGCTGACGGTGATCGATGAGATCTTCAAGGCGACGACGCTTTGGCTGGCGCCGATCCTTTCGTTTACGGCGGAAGAAGCATGGCTGTCGCGGTATCCTTCAAAAGAGGGTTCGGTTCACCTGCAGGACTTTCCGCTGATCCCGCGCATGTGGCGCAACGAACAGGTCGATGAGCGCTGGGACAAGGTGCGGGCCGTGCGCCGCGTGGTGACGGGCGCGCTTGAAATCGAAAGGGCCGACAAGCGAATCGGTTCCAGTCTCGAAGCCGCTCCTGCAGTCTATATCGTGAATAATGAGCTGATCGCTGCGATTGCCGATGTCGACATGGCCGAGGTGTGCATCACCAGCGGCATCGAGATGGTGGAGGGAGAGGCGCCAGAAGGCGCTTTCAGACTCGCTGAGGTGTCAGGTGTAGCTGTGGTCTCGAAGGTGGCCGAGGGGACGAAGTGCGCCCGGTCCTGGAGGATCACGGAGGATGTCGGCAGCGATGCCGACTATCCTGAACTGTCGGCACGCGATGCCGCCGCCATGCGTGAGATCGACGGGAAGGCCGCGTGATGGTCGAAGGCGAGCATTCTCGGCCGGTCGAGGCGGCAAACGATGGTTCCTGGGTCTGGGGGCGGTATTCGGCGCTGGGCTTCTGGACGGCCCTGATTACTCTGGTGCTTGATCAGGCGTATAAGTGGTGGATGATCCTCGGGATAGGGATGCGGGAAGGGGAGCGGTTCCCGGCCATGCCGTTCCTCGATATTGTCTATGTCAAGAATACCGGCATCAGCTACTCGATGTTCGATAGCGCTGCTTTCGAATGGCAGCTCAGTCTGGCCGGATTTGCCGCCCTGGTCAGTATCGCGCTGTGGACCTGGCTGGCCCGGTCGGGCACGGGTAAGCTGATGGGGCTCAGTCTCGGGCTGATTATCGGGGGGGCTATCGGGAACGGAATCGACCGCGTCCTGCTCGGAGGAGTGGCCGATTTCTTCCTCCTGCACGGGTTCGGCTATTCCTGGTATGTCTTTAATATCGCTGACATTGCCATAGTTGCCGGAGTTGTCGGCCTTCTGTATGACTCTCTTTGGCCGAGTCGCAATGCTGACACAAAACCGACTTAGCGCCTTGCACTCGGGGTACGTGCTCGACGATGCCGGTCCAACCGGCAAGCGCAGGAGAAGCCAAGATGACTAGGGGGGAATTCGCAGGTCCCGTTAAGCGTTATCGCCGTTCGGTCATCGCCGCGGTGGCTGCGGGCTTGTGCCTGGCAGGTTGTTCGGCCGGGGACGTGGAATTCCAGGGCAAGCTATTCGAGCTGGCCGGCCTCAATAACGTCGGCAAAAAGGGTGAAGCGCCTGAAATCTCCGAGCGCACAGGACTCGTCGTGCCACCCGATCTTTCTAAGCTTCCCGATCCAGACAAGCCGGCAGTGGTCAACCATTCGGAAGCAGCCCTCGATCTGATCAATGATCCTGACCGCGCTCGGGTCGTGGACGAGGCCGAACTTCAGCGTCAGCAGGAGGTCGCCTGCAAGGAATACGAACTGGCCAAAATGCGCGGCGAGTCGGAGGCGGACCTCATTTCAGGACCACTTGGACCGTGCCGCAAGTCTGTGTTGACGAATGTCGGCGGCTGGATGAACTCGAAGTAATTCAAGAGCTTGGCTGTATGGTCGTGGGGTCGGGCAGGGCAAATCCTGCCGGCACCATAAGTGTTCGTGTGCCTCACATGAACCCGTTGTCATTTGACTTCTATCGACGGTCCGCCAAATCTCCTCTCGAATAACGCTTCGTAGAGCAACGCACGCTTGAGGTTGCACGTTGCGGGTTCACCGCCCACTTCCCATCGTGCAACGTTAATTCTGGCCCAATTGGACTCCGAGGACCGCTATCCATGCGCAAGACCGGCATCCGCCGCTTCCCGCACGTCGTCGCAACCCTTCTCCTGAGCCTCATGATCACAGCAACGCAAACTCATTCCGCCGCCTTCGCCGAGGATTCGAAAGCCCGTGCGAGTTCGTTCACACTCGATAACGGTCTGGAAGTCATCGTCGTTCCCGACACGCGCGCACCCGTCGTCACGCACATGGTGTGGTACCGGGTGGGGGCGGCCGATGAGCCGAAAGGCGCGTCCGGCATCGCTCACTTCCTCGAGCACCTGATGTTCAAGTCGACGGAAAAAATCGCGATCGGTGAGTTTTCCAAGATCGTGGCGCGGATGGGCGGACAGGACAACGCCTTTACCAGCCAGGATGCGACCGCTTACTTCCAAAGGATCGCCAAGGACCGGCTAGCAGACGTTATGGCGATGGAGGCCGACCGGATGGTCAATCTGCGGTTGACCGAAAAGGAAGTGCTGACCGAGCGCGACGTTATTCTGGAAGAGCGCCGCTCACGGACCGACAACAATCCCGGCGCCATCCTCACCGAGCAGATGGACGCCGCGCTCTACTATTCGCATCCTTACGGAACGCCGGTGATCGGCTGGTCGCACGAGATCGCATCTCTCGACCAGCACGATGCCATCGATTTCTACAAACTCTTCTATGCTCCGAATAACGCCATCCTCGTCGTGGCCGGCGACGTGACGGTCGACGAGGTGCGGCGGCTGGCGCAGGAAACCTACGGCAAGATTCCCGCCAACAACAAAATGAAGCTGAAGCGGGAGCGCCCGCAGGAGCCTCCGCATCTGGTTGCGCGCCGCTTGACCCTCAACGATCCGCGGGCTGGCAAAGCCTCGATGCACCGCTTCTATCTGGCGCCGAGCTATGTCACGGCGGCAAAGGGAGAAGCCGAAGCCCTCGATGTCATGATGAAGATCCTGGCTTCGGGATCGACCAGCCGGTTCTACAAGAAACTTGTAGTGGAGAAGCAACTCGCCTCCAGCGCCGGCGGCTGGTACTACGGCGACGGCTATGACAGCGGCAAGGTGTCGATGTATGCGGTCGCCGCCGATGGCGTGGGACTTCCAGAGATCGAAGCCGAGATCGATGGGCTAATCGCCGATATCGCCCGTGACGGCGTGACGGAAGCCGAGCTCAAGCGGGCCAAGAGCAGCCTCACCGCCGAGTACATCTACGGCATCGACAGTCAGTCAACGATGGCGCGGCGCTATGGCTGGGCTGCCGTCGTCGGCCAGTCGGCGAGCGATGTCGAGTCCTGGCCCGACGACATCAATGCGGTTAGCGCGGAGCAAGTGAAGGCGGCGGCGGCAAAGACGCTGCAACTCACCAGATCGGTGACCGGGTATCTCGTGCCAGAGGCCGCGGTGCCAACGGCGCAGCGCGCGCACGACATGAAGCCGGCGGATAAGGGCTGAGGACCATACCCATGAAAATCCAAGCCAAAGTTGCGACGGCTTCGAGTGCCACCGCGCGGATTCTCGGTGCGGCGGCCCTTTCCCTCATCACCTTGTTCATTCTTTTCAGCCTTATACGGCCAGCGAGCGCTATGGAAATCAAACAGGTCAAAAGTCCCGGCGGCATCGAAGCCTGGCTGGTCGAGTCCCGGCAAGTGCCATTGCTGGCGCTGCGATTTGCTTTCGTGGGCGGCAGCACGCAAGACCCCGAAGGCAAGGCCGGAGTTGCCAACTTCATGTCGGCGATGCTGGACGAGGGGGCCGGCGATCTCGATTCGGCCACGTTCCAGGAGCGCATGGAAGACATCGCCATGCGCATGAGCTTCGAAGACAGCCGGGATACCTTCTACGGCAGCATGGAGACGCTGTCGGAAAACCGGGACGCCGCGGTCGAACTTCTGAAACTTGCCTTGACCAAGCCGCGGTTCGACCAGGACGCTGTGGACAGGATCCGCCGCCAGCTGATGGCCAACCTTGCCTATGAAGCCAAGTCGCCTGACCGTCTGGCGTCGCGCACCTGGTATGAAACCGCATTCAAGGGGCACGCCTACGGCGTGTCGCCGACAGGTGACGAAAAATCGATTTCCGCGATCACCCGGGACGACCTTGAAGCGTACCGCAAAAGCAACTTCGCCAAGAGCAACTTGAAAGTCGTTGCGGTCGGGGACATCGACGAAGCCGCTCTCGGCAAGCTCCTCGACGAGGTGTTTGGAGCGCTGCCTGAAAAAGCAGACCTTGCTCCCGTCGCCGAGGTCGAGCCGGTCAAGGGCAACGGCTACAATGTCGTCGAGATGGACGTGCCGCAGTCGGTCGCCATGTTCGGCATGGGCGGCCTGAAGCGTAAAGATCCCGACTTCATGGCCGGCTTCGTCCTCAACCATATCCTCGGTGGCGGCGGGTTCTCGGCGATCCTGATGGAAGAGGTGCGCGAAAAGCGCGGGCTTGCCTATTCGGTGTACAGCTATCTCAGCCCGATGGACCATTCGTCGATCTATCTGGGCAGCGTCGCGACCAAGAACGAGTCGATTGCGGAATCGCTTGAGATCATCCGCAAGGAACTGACGCGGATCGCCAAGGACGGTGTCAGCGAAGACGATCTCAAGAACGCCAAGAGCTATCTGACCGGGTCTTATGCCTTGCGTTTCGACACGAATACCAAGATCGCCAGCCAACTTCTCGGTATCCTGGTCGAGGACATGGGTATCGACTACGTGACGACGCGCAATGCGCAGGTGGAAGCCCTAACCGTCGACGATCTGAAAAAGGCCGCCGCCCGCTTCCTGAAGCCGGACGACATGATCGTCGTCGTGGTGGGCAAGCCGAACGGGTTAAAAGGGCTCTAACAGAGCGCCTACGCGCGGGCGGGGCCGCGCCTCATGCCGAAACGTGCCGTAGCACAGCGCCGCGCTGTCGGTTGCGCGCGCGAGCAGTGTTTCGCGGGCTTGACGGATTGCGTCCGCGATGGCCAAAAGTTGCCGGTGACTTTTCGTTCGAGCAAAGGTTGAAGCAGCGGCATGGCACAATCCCCAACGTGTGATGGAGTATCCGCCTACAGGCTCGACATTGCCGGTTGTCTCAGCGGTGCAATCGGAGAGCATGGCCTCAATCCGTCTGACCTGGAGGCGGCCTGCGCGCAGGTCGAGCCGGGTTTTCGCCAGATGCAGGCGGAGGCGCGCGATGGGTCTTTACCGGTCCTGAAGATCGCAGGTGAGCGCGACGACCTTGCGGCGGCCAACAGCGCCTTGGAAGGGCTGTCGAAAGACGCCCGGGTGGTAATCTTTTTCGGTACCGGCGGTTCCGGGCTCGGCGGGCAAGCGCTGGCGCAGCTTGCGGGCTGGAATATCGCCGGCGTTGCCATGCCCGGTCAAATAAAGCGGCCGCGCACGCGGTTTTACGACAACCTCGATCCTTCGACGCTCAACGGACTGCTAACGAACACGGACCTGGCGACAGCACGGTTCGTGATTACGTCGAAATCGGGCGGCACCGCAGAAACCCTGGCGCAGGCTATCGCGACGTTATCGGCGGTGAAGGCTGCCGGTCTCGAAGAGCGCATTCCGCAGATGTTCCTTGGGATCACAGAAGAAGCCGTGCCGGGGAGGAATAACGGCCTCAGATCGCTGCTGGCGGCGCATAACGTTGCGATGCTGCCGCATCCCGACGATATCGGCGGGCGCTTCTCATGCCTGACCATCGTCGGGTTGATCGCAGCGATCGCACGCGGGCTCGATGCGGTGAAGATCCGGCAGGGCGCTCAGGACGTCATCGACCAGCTCGCGGCGGCGTTAGGACCGGCGGACTGCCCGGCGGCGCTTTCGGCTGCCGTTTCGGTGGCGATGTCCAAACAGCGTGGGGCGCGGGTTCTGGTGCTGATGCCCTACGCCGACAGGCTCGGATATCTGGCGCGCTGGTTCGTGCAGTTGTGGGCGGAAAGCCTCGGCAAGGCAGGCGAGGGGACGACGCCAATCGCCGCGATGGGTCCGCTCGACCAGCACAGCCAGTTGCAGCTTTTCATGGACGGTCCGCGAGATCACCTCGTGACGCTGATGCGGTTACCGACTTCGGGAACGGGACCTGCGATCGATGCCGGCATGGCACGGCTTGCCGGCGCCGACTATATGGCTGGACGCGCGGTTGGGGATGTCGTCGCGGCGCAGGCGGCCGCGCTTCCAGCGGCGCTTGCCAATGCCGGGCGGCCGGTGCGGACGATTGATATCCACAGCCTGGACGAGTGGGCGATCGGCGGGGTTATGATGCATTTCATGATCGAAACGATTCTCGCCGGGCGGATGCTCGGCATTGATCCGTTCGACCAGCCCGCCGTTGAGCTTGCCAAGGTTCTCACGCGCGAAAGGCTGGTGCAGCCGATGCGGGGGTAGTGTTCCGACACTGATATAAGGTTCCCATTCGGGAAACCATATATCAGCCCGGAACACTAGCTAACTTTCTGTTTGTGTTGTGGATTAACAAACATTTGGCGACCTGCGCCGGGTACCAAATGTTTGATCCAGAACACTAGAGATCAACCGCCATATGAGGTTTGCCCTTGCCGATCCGCCAGCTTTCGCCAGAGACGATTAACCGGATTGCCGCGGGCGAGGTCATCGAGCGGCCGGCAAGCGTCGTCAAGGAACTCGCCGAGAACGCGATCGACGCTGGCGCGCGCAAACTCGAAGTGGTGACTGCCGGTGGAGGCTTGTCGCTCATCCGGGTCAGCGACGACGGCTCGGGGATGGCGGCGGACGATCTGGCGCTTTGCGTCGAACGGCACGCCACTTCGAAACTTCGCGAGGACGATCTCTTCGATATCCGCAGCTTCGGGTTTCGCGGCGAGGCGCTGCCGTCGATCGGGTCGGTGGCGCGACTTGAAATCGCCAGCCGGGCGGCGGGCAGCGGGGAGGCCTTCGCTATAGTCGTCGACAAGGGCGTCAAGCAACCCGTGCGGCCAGCCGCCGTCAATCGCGGCACGCTCGTCGAAGTCCGCGATCTTTTTTCCGCGACGCCGGCGCGGCTCAAGTTTCTCAAGTCCGAGCGGGCAGAAAACCTGGCGACGACCGATATCGTCAAGCGGCTGGCCATGGCGCATCCCGAAGTCTCCTTCACGCTGGTGACGGGGGAACGGGCGAGCCTGAAACTGCCCCTCCAGGACGCGACGCCGCAAGGCTTGCTGGCGCGGCTTTCAAGGATCATGGGCCGGGAGTTTCAGGCCGACGCCGTGGAGGTTGCCGGCGAGCGCGATGGGATCAGGATCGCAGGCTTCATCGGACTGCCGACGTTCAATCGCGGCGATGCCAGCCAGCAGTACCTGTTCGTCAACGGGCGGCCGGTGAAGGATCGACTGTTGATCGGCGCACTGCGAGCGGCCTACGGGGACACGATGCCGCGCGGCCGGCATCCCTACCTGGCGCTGTTCATCGATCTCGAACCACGCGACGTCGATGTCAACGTCCATCCCGCCAAGACGGAAGTGCGCTTCAAGGAATCGGGTGCCGTGCGCTCGCTGGTGATCGGAGCGGTGCGGCACGTTCTGGAACAAAACGCGACGCGGGCTTCGTCGCGCGGTGGGCGGGAGACGCTCGAAGCCTTCGCGCCGGTGCGGTTCCCTGGGCCGACAGCCGCCGGCGGGATCAGCCCGGCGCCTGGACGGGGAAATCCGCGGACGGCGTTTGCGTTTGCCGCCGAAATGCAGGCGCACGGAGGATTTGCCGAAGGGGCGCAGGCGCATTTCGCAAGCTTTGAGGGCACTTCGGCGGAAGCGAGTGCCCATGCAGAGCCGATCGCGGATGATATTCTGGACCGGCCGCTGGGGGCGGCGCGGGCGCAACTGCACGAGACCTACATCGTGGCGCAGACGCGGGACGGAGTGGTTCTCGTGGACCAGCATGCGGCGCATGAGCGGCTGGTGTTCGAGCGGCTGAAGAAGATGCTCGCGAACGGCGGCGTGGCGCGGCAGGGGCTGCTGATCCCGGAGATCGTCGAGATGTCAGGCGAAGAAGTCGAGGCGCTCCTGGAGCGTGCGGGCGAACTCGAAAGCCTCGGCCTCATCGTCGATGGGTTCGGTGTGGAAGCGATTGCCGTGCGCGAGGTGCCTGCTCTACTCGGGCAATGCGACGTACGCGGGCTGGTCCGCGATGTCGCCGCCGAGATCCTGGACGATGGCGCGCAGGGCGCGCTCAGCGATCGGCTCGAAGCGGTGGCGTCCAGGATGGCGTGTCACGGCAGCGTGCGGGCCGGGCGGCGCCTAAGCGCGCCGGAGATGAATGCCTTGTTGCGCGAGATGGAGGCGACCCCCTACTCGGGCCAGTGCAATCATGGCCGGCCGACCTACGTCGAGTTGAAGCTGGGAGATATCGAGCGGCTGTTCGGGCGCAAATAGATGAACGCACGAAGTCAGCCGCGGTGGCGGGCGTGGACGACGATGAGTACGCCGAAAATGCCGACGGCGATGTAGGGCAGCAGCGCCGTGTCGAAGGCCGTCACGTGCAATTGGCCGAAAGCTGTGGCGACGGCCTGGATGGCAAGCACCGAGAGCGGCGTGAAAGCGCTTGTCGCCAGAAAACTTTCTGTGCCGATCTTCACCACCGAAGAGAAAGTCAGGTAGGTCATCGCGACGAAGATCGGCGCCCCAAGAGCGATTGCGGTGACCAAGGTTGGCGGATGGCAGAACGCCGCTACCGGGGGGATCAGCCCCGTGGCTTCGATGGCGCCGAACGCGGAGAGCGCAACTAACGGCATAAGCACGCAAGCGCCGATCAGCGTCGTCGAGGCGACGACGAGGCCGGTGACGCGCAGCTTGTCGCCGACGGTCCGGGCTGCCTGGTTTGCCGGGTGCAGTTCGCTGGCGAAGGTCTTCACCGCGACGATGAGCGAGCAGATGACAGCGAGCATGACGACGAAGGTGCGGTCGACGGGTTCGACGCTCCACAGGACCGGGACGACGGCGGCGACGATGACGGCGCTGCCCAACCAGAGTGTCAAAGTCATGAGGCGGGCGAGGTAGAGCCAGCCGACAACGAGCGAGACGGGGACCGACAGGCGCAGTGCGAGGCTCGTCTCTGCGGGTGGAAGGACGCCCAAGAGCTGGAAGTAGAAGGCTTCGAGCAGCACGGTTGAAGCACCGAAGGCCAAAGACTGGCGGGCGAAGGCAATCTCGACGGGGCGCTCGCCGAGGCCGGTCATCGCCAACATGCCGGCGGCCGCGAAGCCCATGGCGTAGAGAATGAACACGACGAGATTAGCGCCTGCCTGCTGGGCGATGGCGTAGATGACGGTGAGGGCCGAAATGGCGATGACGAAAAGGCCGGCTTCGACCCAGCCGTTCAGGCCCCCACGTTGCTCGTCGCGCAAGCGAAACCTCATGCGGCGGCATCCGGCCCGGCCGGGGATGGCGATGGGCTGGCGGTCTTCAAGAAAGTAACGGTGGTGTCGCCGTAGGTGCGGGCGTCGAAGACTTCGAAGCCTGCTGGCAGATCGAGCGCCGTGCCGGCCCGTTCCTCGATGACTGCGATCGCGCCCGCCTTCAGCCAGCCGCCTTGCAAGAGCGCCTGCAACGCGGCTTCGCCCAGGCCCTGGCCGTAGGGCGGGTCGAGAAAGGCGATATCATAGCGGTCGCGGGCGTTGGCGGGGCCGAGGGAGGTGGCATCGCGGCGGAAGATGCGGGCGCTGCCCTGTAGGCCGAAGACTTCGATGTTTTCCTGGATGAGGGCACGGGCGGAGGCATCGTTCTCCACGAACAGCGCGTAATCGGCGCCACGCGATAGAGCTTCAAGGCCGAGCCCGCCGGTACCGGCGAACAGGTCGATGACGCGAGCGCGGTCAAGGCCGGGGCACTCGGGCGAATGGGCCAGCACGTTAAAGACGGATTCGCGGACGCGGTCGGAGGTCGGCCGGATGGATGCACCTTTCGGAGCGGCCAGTGTTCGGCCGCGAAATCTTCCGCCGACGATCCGCATCACGTGTCCGTGGGCTGGCGCTTGGAGCGGCGGCCGCGGCGGGGATCGGTCTCCTCGCTTTCAGGCTTATCGAGGCCGAATTCGCTGACGAGCTTGGCGCCGAGTTGGTCGGCGAGAACGCGGCGGCGGATTTGTTCAACCTCGCCGGACTTCAGTTCGGCGAGTTGGAAGGGTCCGTAGGAGACGCGGATGAGGCGGTTTACCTCAAGGCCGAGGGAGGCCATGACGTTGCGCACTTCGCGGTTCTTGCCTTCGCGCAGGCCGATGGTGATCCAGACGTTGTGGCCCTGCGTCGAGTCGAGGCTCGCCTCCATCGCGCCGTAGCGGACGCCTTCGTACTCGATGCCATTTTTCAGCGTGTCGAGTTTCGCCTGGGTGACGTCGCCCCAGGCGCGGACGCGGTAGCGTCTGAGCCAGCCGGTCGAGGGCAACTCCAGATGGCGGGAGAGCGCGCCGTCGTTGGTCAGCAGGAGCAACCCTTCAGTGTTGAAGTCGAGACGGCCGACGGAGACGACGCGGGGCATTTCGGGGGGCAGGTTGTCGAAAACGGTGGGGCGGCCTTCGGGATCGTTGTTGGTTGTCACCAGGCCCTTGGGTTTGTGGTAGCGCCACAACTTCACCGGCTCGGCGGCAGGCAGGGAGTGACCATCGACGAGGATACGATCGCCGGGGCCGACTTCGACAGCCGGCGTCGTCAGGCGCTTGCCGTTGACGGCGACGCGGCCCTCCTCGATCAGGCGCTCGGCTTCGCGGCGCGAGCACAGTCCGGCGCGGGCTATGGCGCGGGCGATGCGCATCGGCTCGGAGGGGCCCGAGGGGCCGGACGCGATGCCAGACGGGGGAGCAGCCCGCTGGCGGATCTGGAGCGGGCGAATGGCGGCGGCGGGGCTCGCGCCTTGACCAGCGGCGTTGCCCGCGTCTTCCGCGGCGCGCTTCGCCTCGGCGCGGGCGACCTGCATGGCGCGCTTGTCGGCGGCGTTGCGGGGGCGCGATGGGCGCTTGAGGCGCAGGTCGCCTCGAGCACCAGGGGAGCGCTGGTCGGTTCTCGTAGAATTGGAAGCTGGCCTAATGCGCGACGCGCCGGCTGCGGCCGCGTCGCCGGTCTGACCGCTGGTCCGATCGGCCGGTTGGCGGGCCGACTTCGCTGCGGCCTTGTCCTTGGCGGCGGCCTTTAACTTGGCCAGCGCGCGCAACGCGGATTTTCGCGTCATGGGCTGGCCGCCGCCTGGGTTTTTGGCCGGGTTCTTGGATTTAGCCCACGATTTGGTCTGGCCGCGATTCGACGTCGGTTTCAGGCCATCCTTCGCGCTGCTGCCAGCGCCAGCGCTTGTTGCGGCCTTCGCTCCGGCCTTTGTTTCGGCCTTCGAGTCAGGAACTGGCGTTCGCGTCGGACGGCGGCTGTTGCCGTTGGGGTTTCTGGGCATTTTTCGGGGCTATCCGCCGACAGGTTTGGGGCCGAACGCTTCGTGCCGGCGCAGGTCGCCGCGCCGCCAGCTGAAACTAACTGATCCGGTATGGAACGAGAATGGCTCCGTGGGTAGGATTCGAACCTACGACCGTCCGATTAACAGTCGGATGCTCTACCGCTGAGCTACCACGGAATATGTCTCTGGCAACAGGCGGTCAAAAAACCTCAAGACGGAGCGCGGAGCCGCCGTCAGCCTGTCTGGTGCGGCCAAGGCGCGCTTGATAGCAGAAGCCGTGGCGAAACTGAAGCCCTATCGTCAAGCTTAACACGGTTAAGATTGTGCCGCCCGTGTTTGCGGTAAGGTCATTTGGAGGCCACGCCCGGAATCGAACCGGGGTAAACGGATTTGCAGGCTCGTCTATTGGCGTTTCCCTGGGTTCCCCTGGTTTCCCCTTTACTCCTTAATTCCAGTGCAATCAATGATTTAACTGTTGACTTCGGTTCTCGTCGGTTCCTATCGTTTCCGTCAAGTTGAGTCAAAACGGGGTCAAAATCCGATTTTGGCGACCGGCGGCACGATGAAGCGACGAATTGGTACATGGCCAAAACGCGGTATTGCAGATTGAGGGTCCGATCGAGTGACACGTGACAGGATAAAGGCACGGATCCGCATCGGCCGGAGCGTTCTCGACCGCCTCCCGGCCCCGGAAACAGTGGCGATTGAGTATTTTGACACGGCTTTGACCGGCTTCGGCGTGCGCGTTTCCCCGCGAGGTTTGAAGACCTTCGTTGCGCGCGGCCGCGACAGGGCCGGATCGTCGCATCGCGTAACCCTGGGGCGATACCCCATCATGAGCCCCGAGCAGGCCCGCCAGGACGCAATGGCGTTTCTCGCCGAGCTGTCGGCAGGGCAAGTACCGGTGCGCAGCGTGCGCACCTCCGATGCGTTGGATCGTTGGCTGAAAGAGCACGGCCGCAAGCTGAAGCCGAGAACGCTATCGGATTACAAATCAATCGCCGAGACGTACGTGAAGCCGGCGCTGGGCCGCATGCCGGTCGCTGATGTTACCAGGGCGGACGTGATGGCGCTGCATCATGAGGTCGCCACCGGTGAGCGGATGAAGCCCGGCCGCGTGGCGCGAGGAAAGCAGCGTGAGCGTCTTTCAGCTGGTGAGCCGGAACTGAAGGGCAAGAACAGGCGCGCAAATTACGTGCTTGCTATCGTCCGGTCGTTCATGAGCTGGGCGGAAGGAGCTGGGCTTCGGCCCATGGGGACCAATCCGGCCTTGCGCATCGAGCCATTTCCCGAACGCTCCCGCGAGCGCTTCCTTTCCGAAGATGAAATCGGCCGCGCGGCGGCGGCCATCGATGAAGCCGAGTTCGCCGGCTGGATCAGCCCATTCGGTGCCGCCGGGCTTCGGCTCGCCATGCTCACGGGCGCCAGGTCCGGCGAAATCAGCAACCTGCGCTGGGCGGAAGTGGATCTCGACCGCCGCATGCTCTTTCTCGCGGATTCGAAAACAGGCAAGAAGCCCATCTGGCTCTCGACCCCGGCCATCGAAGTCCTGCGCACCCTGCCTCGGATTTCTGCAAACCCCTATGTCCTGGCTGGATCCGCGCCGGGAGCGCCCTATCGCAACCTAAGCCGCGCCTGGATCAAGGTGCGCGGGCTGGCCGGGCTCGATGACGTCAGGCTGCACGATCTGCGGCACTCGTTCGCGAGCGTCGGGGCGGCGTCCGGCCATTCATTGCCGATCATCGGGAGGATGCTCGGCCACGCAACGCCGACGACGACGAACCGTTACGCGCATCTCGCCGCGGCCCCGGTCGCCGAAGCAAACGAGCAAGTCGGTTTGAAGATCGGCGCATTGATGAAGCGAGGCGCCACACCAGCGACGGGCGGCGATGAGTGAAGTCGATCGCCAGGACCGCGATGCTGGACCCGTAGCGGTCGGCCTCGTCCGTTATCCTGGCGCTGGGCCGGCCGTGAATGATCCGTTTGAGCGCGTTGATCTACTCCATATCACATTCACGTCTTATCGAGGCGGGCTGCAAAAAGCGTGTGATGAACATTCGTCTTCAGCTTTCGAAATCGTCGGGCAGAGATTGGTCGAGGACCTGGATGCGGCCGCGCAAGCCATGGCTGATCTGACCGGCGAACTTGTTCGGGCAGACTTCAATCTGGTTCGGGAATGCGTTTTTGAAGTTCCCTCGGCGACTTCGTCGATCGAGCTTCGCAGATACCTGAAAGCCATCGGCCGTCCGAAGCGGGGGCGACCGCGGAAGCCGGCCTCGTTGAGGCCGTCGACGCTGCTGGAGCCGATTGACCAGAACACTCTCGACCGCATCATGGACGCTGCGCGGGAACTCAGCGGCGGTTTAAAAATCCCTCGGTCCGACTGGCCGTCTTGTCTGGTGATCTGCGTGGTCCCGACCGATTTGGGCGAGCCGGCAGCCGGTTCTCCTCTAAGTCTCGATGCGTTGGGCGTCGTATTCAAAGAGCTGCGACGTGTGGCGGATACCTCCAAAGGGGACGTCGAGGTGCTTTACCATGCCATCAACGTTCATGAAGCGCTCGTCGAGGCGTGGAACGAAAGACGGCCGAGATTCGTCAAAGCGATCGTCGATGCGAGCGGCTTCCATGATTTTAGGGACGAGTACCATGCCCCCCTCACGCCGGCCGCCGAAATCAAACGTCTCTTGGAGAGGTCTAGCCAGTTCCCAGGCTACACGAGGACGTTCTTGAGCCGATTATCGGCTAACACCCAAGAGATACTCGAGAAGGCGGGATGGGCCGAGGACAGCAATCTGACAGACGTCGCGCGGTTGCACTCGGCCTGTCTTGTCGCTTTAGGAGGCCTGACGAAAGGCGGAGGTCGGAGTTTAAAAGCAGAGGATAGCGCGGTCGTCGCCATTGTTCGAGCCTTCAAATTGCTCGGCGGCGCGCCTGTCTATCGTGAAGAAACCGATTGGCTGCGTTTTGACCAACGTGGCTCCGACTGGCATCCGAGCCGCGGAGTACGCCTCATCGAAACCCTAGGTAACGTGTTCGATTTGGGTGAAACGAGCGGATTGGCAACCCGCGCTCGTGTTAAGGAAGCTTGTCGATTTCTTGGCCGCGATTTTTCTTAGGCCGTAGTCCGCTAGAACCGATCAGCGATTCTATCAATGATGGCGCATCTCAACCGATGGAGAGGCGTCTTGACCATCACACCTCACAACAATTGCGCCGCGCGCCCTGCTTCGACCGATCACAGTCGAGGCGCTGATGACACTTTGCTCGACAAATTTGAACTTTCAAAAATGCTCCGCGTGAAGATCGGTACTTTGGCAAAGTGGCGGATGGATGGGCGCGGGCCGCCGTTTGTGAAGCTCGGCCGATGCGTGTTCTATCGCCGCTCTGCCGTCGAGCATTTCATTGCGGCACGGGAGCGGATGACGACGCTCGAAAGCGGCCGCCGATAGCCGCGAAAAAATGTAGGGCGCCGCCGTCTGGATACGGCAGCGCCCCGATATTCGTAGACCGCATTGGCAGGCGAATCGTAACTGATTCGCATGCGGTCGCAGCAAAAATCCGCGCTCCATGTTTCGCGTTCGCGCCCCGCAGGGTCTTCCTATGCGCCGCGACACATCCCTACAAAAATGTTTTTTGCCGTGCTGCCCTATGTCCGCGCACCCGTCCTCCAGTATGCGGGGCGCGGTATGAGGGCCTGGTCGTGGAGGCACGCCGTTCTGGCGTCCGATCTAAAGGCGACGACGCGGCATGTCCTGCTGACGATCAGCTGCCACATGAGCGACGCCGGCGAAAGTTGCTTCCCGTCGACACGACTGCTGAGTCTGGAGACAGGGCTATCCGAGCGGGCGGTCTGCCATCACATAGGGCTGGCGCGGTCGGCTGGCTGGATCGACGTGCGAAGGCACGGTTACGCAGGTAGGCGCTGGGCTCGGAACGAGTATCGCGCGCGATGGCCCGACCGCGACCTGGTGGCTGGCACCCTCGATGCGGGTGGCACTGACGCAGGGTCAGCACCTATGGCACTGACGGAAGATCAGTGCGTTGTGCGAGGCACTGACGCAGGGTCAGCGGATGGCACTGACCCTGACGACACGATGGCACTGACACAGGGTCAGTCTATAGAGTCCATGAGTCTCTCACCCTCTCTCTCAGCGCGCGATGCGCGCGGGGAGGGGGAGGGGAAAAAACTTTTGTTTTCAAAGGGCTGGACATCGTCGGCGCAGGCTGAGATCCGCGACATCGCGTCGAACCCGGCGACGGCTCACGTCGCCGAGCATTTCCTCAGCCAGGTCACCGCCACACTGAATCCGCCACAGCATGTCGAGTCCACAGGCTACATGCGCCAGCTGTGGGACCAGCTGCGGCCAGCCTCACCGGAAGAGCTGGCGGAACTCGCCGACGAGATGGTCCTGACTCGGAGCCGTGATCTACCAGCCGCTGCCGAGATCGCCGCCGCGCTACGGCGCATTCAGAACCGGCTGGCGGCCGCATCGCGATCCGGCCGCCAGAGGCAGGAGGCAGAGCGGTCACCACGACGGCCCGAGCCGAGGCGGGCGGTGATCGTGCTGCGCCCCGACGCGCCGCAGTGGCCGGCCTGGCTAGCGATCATTGGTGCCCGTCACGGCCTGCCGGCCCGCGAGGCAGCTGAGGCGGCGGGCGCCATCCGCGTCGACGGCCTGCTCCCGGCGCGCCTCCATCGCTACATCGGCCCCGGTGAGGCTGCGCCGCCGGAGCTGGTGGAGGAGGCCGCGGAGTGAACCGGCGTCCCGACAAAATCGACCACGCGCAAATCCGCGAGATGCTCGCCGCTGGCGCGAGCCATCGGCAAACGGCGCGGGCGCTGGGCTGCGGTAAGGCGACGGTGACGCGCGTCGCTCGAGCGGCGACACAGGCATCGGTACCGGAGCGACCCACATCGACCAGAACCCGAACTGCAGCCGCCGTTGCCGCTTCGACCGCAGCCCGGCTGCTGCGGCCAGCCGGTATCATCTCTGAGCCCGGCTCGCGGGCTTGGTTCGACGAGAACCAGCGGTCCTGGCTTGCGGGCCTCGCGGCGGCCCTTGCGAAAGATCCTGATTTTGCACCGTGCCGGCCCACCCCGAATCACTCGACCGTGCCGGAAGGGGATATCACGGGAGACGCTCCGATGATGACAAGAGCCGATTTCGCAATCGATGCCGCGCTGGCAGAACTTGGCGCGGGCGCTGGGCGCGATCGTCTCGCGCACGCGCTGGGCGCACACGAGGCAACCTCGCGCCTTGCCCCTATTCTTCGATCGGACATTGCGCGGGAGTTTCCAGACGACGCGCTTGCCCTCGCGATGAACAGCGAACTCTCGGCTGCCGAGGTTCTCGCCCTTCTCCGTCGGCTGCGCCCTGCCAAGCGGGATCGCCTCCAACTCGTCTCCGACAGGGAGACCATCGCGACATGAACGCCGCTTTCCGCATGTTCATCGCCAGGCTGGGGCGTCCATCGGCCTGGCGTGCGTGGATGGGTCGACGGGTCCGGTGGTCCGTCGACCCCTCGCAACCGACTCCGCCCGTCCGGGGAACTGCGATGCGAATTTTCTGTGGCAGGGCGAGCTTTTTCGCGTCCTGCTTCGGGCGGCGTGCTGGTGGACGGGCCTTGCTCCAGCCCGTCCGCCTCGCGAAGCTGGCGAGTCCACCCGAACTTGCGCGGCCAAAATCGCAAGCTGCGAAAGCCCTGCAGCTCGTCTCCGTCGACGGTCGTCTTCATCGCGCCGCAGTGACCGAGTCCGCCCCGCTAAAAGCGATGAGTATCGCTGAACAGGCCTGCGAGTTCGTCGGCTGGCTCCGTCGCGAAGGCTGGTGCGGCTGGCTTCTGCCAGTGGACATCATCGCCGCCTACCAATGGTGGACCGACGAGGCCCGCATCGAGAAGCTGCCCGCCGACACAGTGCTCGCGGCTGTGGCCTTGGAGGCTGGTGTCGAACGACACCGCAAGCGTCTCGCAGGGCTTCAGAGCCCAGAGTTTGCGCACATCCGCTGCCGGACCAAACACCTGGTTCGCCCCGTGGTCTACCTCATTTTCGACGATGACGAATTTGCGTCGATGGCGCTGCCTACCCGGGCGGCTGCATGACCAACTCAACAGAAGGATCAACGAACCATGTCGACACGAAAAAAGGACTCCCGCACCGCTCGCGCACAAATCGATGCGCTGCGATCACGAAAAGTGGCACTCGTCAAACGGCGAAGTGCGGTAGAGGCGGAACTGGTCGAGTCACGAAGCGCTGCCGTTGCTGCACTGGCGGCTGGCACCGTATACGCCGAGACCGGAAGCGCAAATCTTGCGGAGCGCGAACGCGAAGTCGAGATGATCTCCGCTGCGCTGGGCGCGATCGACGAGGAAATCGCCGCCGCCTCAGCTGAGGCCGCCGCAGAGTCCGAGCGCGAGTCACGCGCCGAGGCCGCCGAAAAAGCGGCGCGATGCGCTGACGCGATCTCTCACAGCGTTCAACCGGCGGCGGCTGCGTTAGCTGCGGCGATCAAGGAGGCAGCGAAATTCGGCAGCGAAGCGGCGATTCTCGAGGCGGCCGTCGCGGACGTTGCGGCCATCCTCCGCCCGGGCGGGATTCAGCGGCAATCGCAGCTTGACCGACTTGCGGCCACGCAGCGCGGAAAGACGGAGCGCCTCAGCGAAAGCGGTGTTGAAAAGCCGACGTTGCGGTCGGCGGACGTGCTTCGCGACGTGCTCGTTGTCGTCGGGCGCGGCAGCGGCATTGCGTATTCATTCAGCGACGCGCGTGTTGAAATCGGCGCTGGGCGCGCTGTCTGCATTCCGCGCGTCGTCGCAGTTGAAGCAGCCCGTCGTGGGCTCGTGGAAATCGCCGACCACGCTGCTGGCTCGGCGAGGATTCAGATAGACGCGCTTGCAAGTTCCGTTGACGTGTTCGACGAGAGCGGGTGGCACAGCGTGCGAAATGGCTGGCGCGGGTTGTGCGAGGACGGCCGCGCCGCTGAGTTGGTCGCGCTCGGCCACGCGCGGTACTTAACGGCTCCGCTGGCAAGCGAACTCGAACTGTTGCGCAAACTTGATTCCGGGCTGCAGCACCGCGACGGCGAAACGCTCACGCCTGGCGCGTCCGGTCGTCCGATCGTCGATCTCGGCCGCGTGGCGGATCTTCCGGACGATGGTCCAGTCGCGCCCCTTCCGGCTCTTTCGCCTGCCGCCCGATTTATGGTGGGTGCGGTGGCATGAAGAAAAAAATGGAAACGCCAGCAGCGCGCTCCGGTGCTGAACTGGCAGACGCACTACGTGACAAGCTTGACGGTCAAGGCCGGCTTCGCGACATCGGCAACGATGTCGGCCGCCTTGCACGCGCGGCACGACGAATGCAGCGCCGGGCACGAGATCAGCGAAAAAGGGGGTACTGATGGAGTCGACGAGCACAAAGCTCAGCGACAAGGTGCAAGCCGCTACATTACAACTGCGGCAGCGCTACCGCGAGCGGGGCATGGTCGTAGAAGCGCGGAGTGCTCGGCTAGACCTGTCGGTGAAGGAAGCGCAGGAGAAGCGGTGGACGCAGGCGCTGAGCACGAGGCAGAGCGATCATGCGCAAACCGCTACATTCGTCTTGCGGCATCGCTACCGCGAGCAGTGCTGCGCGAATAACCAGATGAAACGGGTGGGTTAACAATGGACCTTCGCGCCAACGCGATCATTCAGGGCGTCGACCGCTTCTCACCCATGATGAAGCGGATCGGCGCAGCTGCCGGCATGTTCGGCGGCGTGATGGGCCGGTTCGGCCAGCAGTCGCGCTCCGGCATGCGCTCGATGGGCGGCTTCGGCACATCCGCGACGATGTTCGGCGCCGGTCTGGGCATACTGGGACGTAGTGGCTTCGATGCCGCCTACGGCCTCGAGAAGATGATGAACAACGTGCAGGCTGTCGGCCAGCTTACCGCGTCACAGCGGAAAAATCTTGAAGAGTACGCGCAGTCCTTGAACGCGCTCTACCCGTTCACCAACAAGGAAATCGGCGGCCAGGCTTTCGAACTGTTCCGCGCCGGTTTTACTGAGGCCGCGACGCGAGGATCGCTGAAGTCGACGCTCGACCTGGCGCTCGCCGGCGACATCGAGCGCAGCCAGTCTGCTGACATCATCACTAACGTGCTGACAGGCATGCGGTTGCCGATGCAGACCGCGGAGCAGGCCAGCGAGTCGGCGACAAAGGTTGCAGACGTGCTGGCTTACGCCGCAACCAAGTCCAACACGGACGTCCGGCTGCTGGGTGAGACGTTCAAGTACGTTGCGCCGCTGGCAGCGGCCGCCGGAATATCGATCTATGGCGTTGCGGCCTCGGCGATGACGATGGCCAACAACGGCATCAAGGGTTCGGAATCCGGCATCGCCATGCGCTCGGCGCTGGTGCGCATGGCGAAGCCGACCAAGGACATGTTGGCGACGCTCGGCCGCCTCAACATCGACATCAACGATTTTATTCACGGCCGCCGCGAGATCAGCGCCGACGACATTATTTCTAGCGTTGGGCTCAACGGAATTGATGCGTCCGGGCAGCGCAAGCGCATCGAGGCGATGCTGAAGGATGAAGTGCTGCGGCTCAAGCCGGCCCAGCTGGCGGCCAATTTGACCGACTTGATCGCCAGCGAGGTCGACGGCGCCGCGGATCGCAATGTCATCGCCGACGCATTGCTGGATACGCTGACGGCGAGCGGTCAGAATTACGATCTGCTGGGGTTCGTCGCGGCCCTGCGCGAGAAAAAGGTAGGCGTTGGCGAGATTAGCCGGATCATGGACATCCGCCAGGGCGGGCGCGTTTTGACCATGCTGCTCGATGACCTGATTGCCAAGGAGGCCGAGCTTGCCCGCGAATCGAAAGGCGCCGCCCGGCGGATGGCAGAAATCCGCAACCAGGGCACCGTCGGCGCGCTCAACAAGATGGCGGCGGCCTACGAAAACTTCTGGGTGTCGGTCGGCAACTCCGGTGCGATGGGCGACCTTGGTACGTCGATGTTCGGGATTTCTGAGTTTCTGGTAAGCCTGTCGAAGACAAACCCGGACCTGTTGCGTTTCGGCGCGCATCTACTCACCGCGGCGGCAGGCATGGCGGCGCTCGGGTTCGCGGCGATGGGGCTCGGCGGCTTTTTCGCGTCGCCCTTGATCGCGACCGTGTCGATCGTCGGCATGGTGGGCCTGACGAAGCTGATGAGCAACTGGGACAAGCTCGAATTGCTGTTTAACGAGCCGCACGAGATCGACATCATCTTTCCGGAGCTGCCCGACTGGCTGAAGAACGCCTGGGACTGGGCGGTTGCAGCCGATCAGAGAGCCCGGCAGCAGCAGACCGAGCGCGCCAAAGACCCGACCGTCATGGCGATCCAGAAGCGCGTCAAGTCGGGCATGGACTGGCTGTGGGATCAGATCCCGGAAGCCGCCGAACGCAACCGGGTGCCGTCATGGGCGGCGCCGTCAGGCTTCGCCGGGGCGGGCTGGGCGACGGAATCCGACTGGTTCAGCCGCGCCCGCGCGCCGGTCGGCGCCGTCACTCGCGAGAACCTGGCGGGGCTTGGCATGCCGCCGCTGCCCGAACGCCGGCCGCTGGTGCGCGACATCTCGCCGACGGCAGGATCCGGCAGGATTGAAGCCGAGTTGACCGGCAGCGCCGACGTCAAGGGCGACGTCAACGTCGTCGTCACCGTCAGCCCGTCGAAATGGTTCGAATCCATCGTCAACTCGGCCAAGGGCCGCGTCGAAGGCCAGCTCAACACCGGCAAGTCGATGCCCGACGCTGGGAAGAACTGAAAGTACCATGGGACGCCGCGGTCGCGCGCCAAATCTCCGGGAGCGTTTGGCGGCAGCGCTGCTGCAATTGCAGCGGTTCGACGATCATGGCCGTCTCGTTCCACTGGTCGACCGGGCCCGGGCGAAATCTTTGACCGCGCGCGAGATCATCGCGCTGTTCGAAACCGATCACGATCCGGTTCCGGTGGCGCTCGGCGGGACCAATCACCCGTCCAACCTTGTCCATCGCCTAGTCCGCGAGCATCGCGAAAAGACGGCGACGAAGGACGTTCCGGCGATCGCAAAGTCGCGGCGCGTTTCGCGCTCCCACGAGGAGCATCGCCGGCGAATGTTGGCGAAGTCCGAGGGTGTAGACGGTCCACCGGAATCGACTGGCCGCTGGCGGTCCCGCACAATTGGCGGAACACGGGCGAGTGGCTGGCGCCGTCATATGGACGGTACCGTTTCGCGAAGAGATTCGTAAACCGGCACCCCATGCCCCATTGGCTTTGGGGGATGGCCTTGGGCTTTGGTTTGCCCGCCCCTCTCCTGGATGGCGAATCCGGTGTGTCTCTCTTGGCATGAGGGAGGCTGGCATTCAAATCAGCGACCTTCAAAGGTCTAATTTAATCTCGCCACTTTGCCGGTCGACGCACGGTGCATGGCACAACGCAATCATGACAAATAACGCGAGTTGTCCGCCACGCAAGTGTGTGCGGGGGAAGGAGACGGCACGGCGGCCGCGACTGTATCTGGCCAAGGTCGTGGTGCGCTGCAATGTTTGATCGCCAGTGCTGCAACACCCCGCGCACGACCGACGACCTCGCATCTCAACTCGTCGACCGGCAAAAGGTACTTTACAGCACCTTTTCACGGCGCGGGCGACGCAGCTCCCGAAATATCGCTAGGTTTGATTTCCAAATTTGACTTCCAGCGATTCCCGACCCGCCGCAGCAACTTAAAACATTCAATCAAATCAATAAGTTGATGGCGGATTGCCGAGGTCCGGAAGTCTGGGAAGTCGAATTTGGATTCCCGAAGGGGTTCACTACCCAGCGTCGGTCAATGCATTCACCAATGTTAATGAACCCTCTTCACCACAGGACTCTGCACAGCTCATCGCGGCTTCGGCTATTATGGTTTCGGCCTGAAGCCTTACCGCGGATCGCAATTGCTAATGCAGCACGATCTTGACCGCGAGTTCGCAGCTAGCTCAGTCGCGCAGTCGGGCCATGGCGGCGCGGCGCATGGCGCGGCGGCGCACCGGGGCAGGCGCCTTGTGAGCTGACGATGCATCACTGTTCCGCAGCCCTCGCATCGGATCGTGGAGCGGTCGTCGCAGGCGCGGAAACAGACCGTGCGTCTCCGTGATCGTGCGCGCCGACCTTGGCCAGATCCAGGCGCGGAGGCCGCGCCGTCTCCGAATTGTACTGCCCTTCGGACCAGATGCTTGCGATTGTTCTGGATGATCCAGGGGCACGTTGATAATGCTTTTCTCACGAGGTCTCCCCTCGCATACGCGCTGTAGTAACTGCGGCGTGAGAGCTAATGTCTTCACATATCGTGCGCGCCAAGTCGCTGAGACGCCCTGGCGTGATTGGAGGGGGGGACCTCGTGCCGCGCTACTATTTTGGAACGCCAATCGTCCGAGGACGGCTGCCTCCCGAATTGGCCAGTGAAGCGGCGCTACTCACCTATCTCGGCTTATCAGCCAATGAGCTGAAGAAGATCTGGTGGTTTCGCCGGCGCATGTATCACCAGTTCGAGATCGCCAAGGGGAATAACAAAATCAGGATGATTAACGCTCCGGACAAGCGCCTGAAATTTCTGCAGCGCCAAATCGCCCCGCTGCTCGACCAGCTCTATCGTGTCCGAAATCCAGTCCATGGGTTTGTGCCCGGGAAGTCTGTGAAGACTAACGCACGAGCGCACCTGCGCAAGCGTTTCGTGCTCAACATCGATATCAAGAATTTTTTTCCGTCGATTACCGAAAAACGGGTCAGCGGCGTCCTCGCATCTCTCGGCATCGGCAGTCGTGTGGCCAGCATCATTGCTCGCCTGTGCTGCTATAACAACTGTTTGCCGCAGGGCGCGCCGACCAGTCCTGTACTGTCCAACATGATCTGCTTTCGCCTGGACAAGGAGCTGCTTGCTTTCGCGAAGGGTGCGCGCTGCATATACACGCGCTACGCCGACGATATTACGTTCTCGAGCCACCAACCCATGACGGCGCTGTTCGAGGGTGCCGTCCCGACCGCGGGGCACTTCCCACCTGATCTTCTGGTGCCCGTCCTGCGCAATACTTTCGCCACCAATGGATTCGGCTTAAATCCCGGCAAGGCGCACTATGCCGACCGGGACTCGCGAAGGATGGTTACCGGGCTCAAGGTGAACGAATTCCTCAATGTCGATCGCCGTTATGTCAGGAATATCCGGGCGGCGCTCTACTCAGTGGAGATGCTGGGTACGGAAGCTGCGCAGAAAAAGTTTATTGAAATTCATGGGGGTAGCTCACAACTCGGCTCGCATCTTCAGGGTAAGATCAGCTGGCTCGGCTTCATCCGGGGCCAATCCGACCCTGTGTATAGGGGCATCGCAATGCGATACAACTCGAGCTTTCCGGATCGCAAAATCGAGGTGACGCCGACTGCGGACGAGGTCCGCTACAGGTCCGTGTGGGTTGTCGAACATACAATGGGAGAGATGGCGCAGGGCAGTGCCTTCTTTCTTGAGGATATTGGGCTTGTTACTGCTGCCCACTGTACGGATGGCGTGGATGAGGTAGAAGTCTATCATCCGAGCAAGCGTGCCAACGTGTTCAAGGCGACAGTGCTAAAGCGCGACAAGGCTCGTGATCTCGCGATTCTGGGGCATACTATTTCTGACACCGAGTATTACAGGCTTGAGCGCTCCGCCAACACTGTTGCAGTCGGTGATGAGCTAAAGGCTGTCGGCTATCCGAGCTTTGGACCGGGCGACAACATCAATGTCCGAGAGGGAACGGTGAGCTCACTTCCCATCAAACACGGGGTCAAGCTGATTGAAGTGACGCAGAAGCTGTCGCAAGGTATGTCTGGTGGTCCTCTCCTCGACAGCGAGAATGCGGTCGTGGGAGTCGTACACAAAGGCGGACCGAGCGAAGAGCGGGACTTTGCCATTCATATCGAAGAATTGAACGCTTGGCTTACCGAATAGTTTTTCGGGTGTCGCGTTAGCTGCCAGATCATTTCAAACGGAATACTTGTAAGGTAGCAGCGCATATCAGTCCTGCTCATTGGACCTGGAGCGATGAGTGCTGCAACGTTCTCACCCTAGCTTGCTTCGCGCCCCATCCCACAGCAACTCGATGAAGCCAATCTTCTTAGGCTTCGTGTTCACTCCCTTAATGTCCTCGGCCGTGGCGAGCCCGAAATCCTTCAGCATCTTCTTCAGTTCGGCATCGCTGAACGTGGAGAACATCTCGCGGAAGGCTGCCTGATCGTGACGCGTAGCTGCAATGACGGGATCGACTGCAATTGCCGCATCATTCCCCTGGAAAACAACTGTTGCTCCCATCTCCTCAACTAGGCGCCGTGCCAACTTCGGGTTCGATGCAGCCTCTTCTCGGATCACTGAAAACACTCTGTCCAGAGCCTCGCTGGCGCTGATCACTTTTCCGCTCATTTGGCCTTCTCCTTCGGAAGAATGAATGCTCGGACGTCTTTGGCTAGAGGGTGCAGTTCGCTTGCGAGTGAAGCGTACTTCTCGCGCAAAGTACGGTATGAGTTGGGGCGAATTCGGTGAGTGGCTCGTCGCACGTGAACGGTGTCGGGAACCGGCCGCCTGAAACAATTGAGCTTCACAGCACCAGATCGGATCTGGTCAAGCATTTGGCTCTGGACTGGATCACCGGTCCTGAAGATTGCCGGAAGCACTTTGAGCTCAAAATGCCCCGCAGCATCCCGCTGCTGCGCGAGCACAATCGAAATGAAATCCTTCAGTGCTTTTACCGAGATCTCATCCAGAACCGTTGGCGCTATAACGTATCTCGAAAGGCGCACAGCGGCGAGTGACAGCGGTCCAGTGCCGGCAGGGCAGTCGAACAGAACGACATCGTAACTCCTACCAATCCGATCGAGCTCGGGAGAGAGGGTGCGCATGAGTACCACGTCCAAATGGGCGCGATAGCGGCTGCGAATTTGGCTCTCAAGAGAGGTGAGTGCGATAAGCAGTTCTGACGCCGAAGCTATGAGATCAACCCTGGCGTCGCCGGGATAGTCTCGCAGTTCAATCAGGTCGCTGGCGTTGGATGTGATGACTTTGCTCAATTGCACTGGGGCGCCGCTAGCAACGCGCTCAAGGAGTGCCATGATCGATCGGCCGCCAAGTGCAACGCGATCTGCCCCGGAAGCAGAAAGGAGCATGGTCGACACGCTGGCCTGCGGGTCCATGTCGATCACCAGAACTCGCAGGCCGAGCGTTGCAGCAAGGGCCTCTGCGATCATTAGGGACGACGTGGACTTCCCCACTCCGCCCTTATGGTTCGCGATTGCTACACGTACGGCCATCAGTCACTCTACCCGTCTCAACCAAGCCTGGAGTTGTTTTCGGTCATGCTCGTCGAACCGGGTCTCTATAAATTCGTCGATGGATTCCGGATCGGGCGAATGCCGCGCAGACCGCAGTCGTACCATGAAGCTATCGCTGTTCGATGGATCGTCGAAGGTTATTAGACCGACGCCGTGCCGCGCGCATCGGTCGTGTATTTGTCGGCAGAGCTGGTCGCTTTCGCGGAAGTCTGGCTGGTGCCAAGTCAGCCATGTGAAATGAACGAGTGACGTATGACTTAGGGCTTCGTGAACCGAGGTTGGGTCGCAGTTTATTGACGTCTTGACCTCGAAAGAATGGAGGTCGAGCGTCCAAGTGGCATCAAACTTGAAGCGCCGAACAGCGGCGAGAGCCAGATCGGGCCGCGACCATCGGCCGTCATCTGTGCCGCCTTTCGTCGTGGCGGTGATCGCTGAAGCCGTGTGGAGTTCGCCATAGCGAGGAGCTAGCTCAGCCCGGAATCGCTGCTCGATGAAATCGTGCACGAATGGATACAAACTACTCTCAAGCATTCTGGCAACCATCCAAGCTATACGGCGGCAGAGAAGAGTGCCATGGCGGCCTACTTCGGGCAATCGGTTATCCCCGCTACTCGCTTTTCCCGAAAGCAGGCGGATGCAACCATTGCGACTAGGAAGCTCCGTCGCAGGTTTCATTTCGCCCTTTAAGCATCGAACCAATCTGCCAGTTTTCTTGATACAGTTGCTGAGGCAATAGTGGCAAACGCCCATACAATCTAAGTTTTCACGATTGAAAACATTGAAAACGTGACTGTGAACTCGCGCTGCAAACAGGCTTGCAAACCGACGGGGCTGGAAACGAAAAAAAGTCGGCACGGGGTTTTCACCCCGGCCGCCTTTATCGTCATTCCGCAATTTCAATCGCGACTTGATTCCCAGCCCCTTCCTTTCGGATGAAGCCTTGCGCCGCGAGCAGTTTCACGCGGCGGTGTGTTGTCGATTCCGTCCAGCCCATAGCGTCGGCCAGCTGCCGGTTATTCACCGGCCGCCCGATCTGGCGAAGGGCCGCCAGGACGGGCTCGGAGTCCACTGCACCGCTCGGCGTCACGTCCTTCATCGGACGCTCGGCCGTGGCGACCTCGACGATTGCAGACCGCGCCGGCGCCATCGCACCGAAGCCGAACGCCACCATCAGGTTGCCGAACAGGAACAGTGCTACCGGCAACAGGACCGGCTGGTAGAGCGTCACCTGCTTGGGGCTGACAGCGCCGCCGACCAGGGCCGAAACCCGCTCCGCGCCGCTGTCCTCCACCACCGGGGCGCCGAGTGCTGCGCGCTGGGCCCTGGCGGCGTCGAGGCGTTCCTGGGCGACCAGGGCGGCCTCGTGGTGGCCGATGCACAGCGGCCAGCCCTCGCGGGGCAGGGTCACGGGATCGCGGCCCTTGCATTCGGCCTTGATCCCCGTCCCGGCCTTGGCGAGCGCCGTTTCCCACCGGGAGACGGCCGCCTTGGCCTCGACGATCGCCACGTTGTGCGACTGGGCTTTGTGCACGCCGCCGTCCTTGGCGTCGGCAACGCGGCTCAGCGTGGCGTTAAGGCTGTAGAGCGCCCCGAAGACGAACGCGACGAACAGGCCGGCGGCCAGTGCGGCGCGTCCCGCCCGCCAGGACAGTCCGGCGAGCGTTAGTGCGGCGGCCGTGCCGATGGCGACAACGACGACGGCGGCCTTGAGGGAAGTCCAGAAGTCGGGTTGAAGCAGGCGGGAGACAGTGAGGTCTCCGCCGGCCTGAAACTCGAGGTTGGACCAGGTGTCGACCGACATCGCCGCAAGCCCGATCAGGATTGCAGCAAGGCAGCCGAGTGTGCTAAAGGTTTTCATGGTTTAATGCTCCAAACGTTGAACCTCGAAGGCCTCCGCCCGGTGCGCTAACACCGGGGCAAACGGGGGCCTTCTTTAGTTTTCCAACACGTCGGCAAGCCGGTGTTGGCAATGCCTTCGGGGCCGCATACGGTTGCCCGTGCCGGCCCCTGCCGCCTTTGAAACAAGCACCAGAAGGGCGGCGGCCCCTCGATGGCTAGAGCCGCCCGAAAGCGGCGAGAACGCAATTCACAAGAACCAAGACCACGGCCATCGTTGAGATGGCCACGCCGGCGGCAATCATGGTTTGCTCCACGTTGAGTGACCGGTGCGCTAACACCGGGGGAGGAATGATCCTCACCGGATGCCGTCCCGCTTTGAGGCGAGGCGGACACCGCTAAGGACCGTCAGGAGACGGTGACGTTGACTGGCTGATCTGTGTCCGGAACCGCAACCGCGACCTCCGTCGGCTTCGGCAGAGGCAGCGTCACCTTGAAAGCGAAAACCCGGGTGATGCCGCCGATTCCGTTGGCGGCATCCTCGGCGCAGTCGGTGTCGACGCAGAATTCGCCGTCGGCATCGATCGCGATCCAGAATTCGATCTCTTTTGTCTCGGTCATGTGGTCGTGCTCCATGGCTTGAAGATCCGACGGGCTAACGCCGGGGGAGGCGATCCCTAGCGGCTCCCGGTGTTGGGAGCCGTCCGTGATGGCCTTTGCAGAGCGCTAAGGGGGCGTTCGGACATGCTTCGCCCTCCGCTTCCCTCGGGCCTCCGGGTATCCCTTCCGTTTCCGTTCCCCTGCCCGGTTGGTCCGGGCTACCTCTTCGGCGTCTTCTGCGGGGTCTGTTGCGTTTCGGGGCCGGCTGGCCGTCTCTTAACCTGCCTCTACTATAGGCCAGTATGGCCTATAGGTCAATATGACCTAGCCAACAGTTGAGGCCCGCAAAGTTCACGATTTCGTGATTTCTAGGCCAATGTGACCTGTGTTATTCACGTTTTTGGCGGTTTCAGGTGACAAAATGACCATTTTAACAATGACAATGGATCGGGATGAATATCGACAGGCGCTTACACATCTTGGCCTAGCTCAGGAGGAGGTTGGGCGGCTTCTCGACGTCGGCGGCCGAACGGCTAGGCGCTGGGCGTCGGGCGAAGTCGAAGTGCCCGGTCCAGTAGAGATGCACATCCGGCTTTGGCTAGAGCGGCCGGAGCTTTTGGGAGTTGTTCGCCAGATCGCGGCGCGACGGGATTCATCGTGAAGGCGTCTCGACTTCATCAAGTGCTAAATCGAAACGAGAAAGGGCCCGACTTCAATGGATTCTCGAGAAAATGAAACGACCTCCCAAAATATTTGCAAACTCGGCCGCCTAATGGGCCATGAGGGCGTCGCCTGCCGATATGTCTTCCGCGAATTGACCGCAGGCACCTACGGGGATAACTGGCCCTTCGGAAACGATACGGTGCTGCTGGTCCGGCCGGAAATCAATTTCGCTGCGATCTTCGTCCTCAACGGGGAGCCTTACGCAGCAAACGGTTTCACGAGGACCTTCGCTAAAAAGTGGAGCTTAAAATTGGAAGTGGATGGCGAGATGCGACCGGTGCAGCCTTACGATGGCCGGATCGGCAACATTATCGATTTCATCGATGGCAGTCGCGCGGCTTAGCCGATCGGCGTGCCTGCCGCTCCGATGAAGTTGCGCGGTGAGAGGAGTACCCGCCAAATGAGTGACCGTAATATTGAAGATGATGTGCGCCCCCTCAGAACCGATGAGTTTACTCCCGAACTCGTTGAACAGATCCGCAAAGGGATGGCCGAGTACGACGATCACAAGGAGCGCTTGGAGCGACTTCTCGAAAAGCTGTGCTTGGTGCTGGATAGGGACACTGCCGAGCATCTGGCAGACGCTTGCGCCTGGGACCCCTGCACGTTCCGTGTTGAAAGGAAATTGCGTCTCGCGGGCCTCGAGCGGTTGGTAGATCTGGCCAGCGGCCCAGCCAACTCAAAGCCGGCCGCCCAATCTGATCGGAGTAACTGAAAATGGAAACGTTAGAGTTTGCTGGAAACGCTCGCCCCTTGCGTGAAGTCGAAATTACACCAGAAGTTCGGGCAGAGTTGGCGGCAGCAAACAGCGCGTTTGAGGCCCACGAAAGGCGCGTCCAGAACTTGCACGAAAAACTTGGCGAGCTGGTCGGCGCCGATGCCGCGTATGAGATTTCCTCAACTTGCGAATGGCACTGGGTGAGAAGAGCAGACGTGTCGCTACGGTTGGCGGCGCTCGAGCGCCTCCTGGTACTTGCGCAGCGTCCGAAAGCCTAAACGGTTCGAAGCCGGCCCGCGAAAAGGTCGGTAACTGGCCGATCAGGGGAACCAATTTGTGCAGCATCCAGCGCCAGACGCGGCTCTTGAGGCTGATATCGTGATCCTCGGAAAAAGGGTCGTGGCAAAACATATACCGCCAAGGGGCTTGTGGAGTGACTTCTCGACATGCGTCGCCGCTGTGTTCTTGAAAGCCTGCTGCAGAGCGGCGGCGAAGCAACGCGTGAAGAGATTTGTCAGGACCTTCGATGGAATCCAACAAGCGGCCATCCGAAGAATGTCATCGGCGCGACAAGCGCGCCGACGAGACTGCATCTTGTTCATCTGTGTTGAAGTAGCGGAGTCTAGCCTAAGCGGAGCAGCATTGGTCAGTTTGCATTTTCCAATGCCCAATGGTCGCGCTTCCAATGAGCCGTCGCTCTTCAGCATCTTTCGCCGCGTCTAGCACACGCGTCGTGTGCAATAGGTAGTCGATCAGGTCTTCAAGCTCTGGGTGGAAACGCTCATAAAGATGCATGTCGCCTTCCTCAACCAGCTTCCTAAGATGCTTCATAAGTTGGGAGAGTACCGTCACCTGCAATAGCCGTTGGTTAGCCCACGGTGCCGGTTCGCGGTCACATTCGTAGGCATTTACCGTTTTTCGCGTGAGGCCGAACTGATCAGCCAGCTCCTGTTGGGTCAGGTCAAGATACTTCCGCAAGAAACGCAATTCCATGCCCGCCAACGCTCGACGCAGCAACGACAGGCGGAACGCGATCATTATGTAGAGGTCATTAACCCCTGTCACTGACGTGTACATCTCGCCGTCGACTTCTTCCTGAATGAAGCCACTGCACAGATACACGTTGTCCAGACCGCATGCCCTGTAGTGCAGCGGTTCACGGACCGGGTTTTCGCCCAGGAGGCCGAAGACCATAGGTTCCATGTTTTGCTTCATCTTTTATCCTTCCACATAACCGTCTTAACGAAGAGACGGCTGCCACGCTGAACTATCGTTACGACGCCAATGTTCCGACTTCCCCTTTCTTCAGTGCCAGGGAACACGACTTCGCATTTCCATTCGCTGGATTTGTCTCCAGGCAGGATTGGCCCTTTGATGTCTCCGATCCGAAACCCTCGGAGCACATCCCGGTCGGAGTAGCCTCGGCTCAAAAGGCGCTCAATTGCATGGTTCGAAAAACCAATTGAACCGTCGTCCTGCTTCGCAATTTGTCGAATCTGTTCGATCAATTGCAGTGGCGACGGAGGTTCGTCAGGCCAAGTGCCGAGGGTCAGATCATTGCTCATGATCATGTAACATAAGGTTACACTTCCACAGCTTGTCAATGACGATCTAGGGTTAAGACCACTTTAATTTATTGAAGATGCAGGGTTGCGACTTCTTGTGATCCAATCCCGGATCGACACAGAGGCTTTGTCCCGCCAGGTCTCAGATACGCTCTACGGCCCCCGCACGACCGACCGTTCTTCATTCGGTCCTCGGGGCATGCGCAGGGCGACCGCCAGCCTTGTAGGCGGCGATCGAGGCCGCGATGATTATTGCGATGATCGCTGCGTCGGTTGGAATCTTCCGAGTGGTCGGAGCATCCGGCCTCGGAGCGGTTGCGCTGCCGGCGTGCGCCGCCATCGGCTGAACCATCAGCGTCACAGTTATTGCAGCAATTACCAGAGGCTTTAACATGCCGCCTACCTGAAGGATTTCGAGTGTGCAGCTACTATCCGTAACAGGCAAGTCTTCTGACAGACGCTGGCGTCCAGCGGCCGCGACCCATGAGTCAAAATTGGGTCAAAGTGGCTTGTCGCTGAAGTCTTCTGGAAGGTAAGTCATTGAATTCACTGGAGGCCACGCCCGGAATCGAACCGGGGTAAACGGATTTGCAGTCCGGCGCGTAACCACTCCGCCACGTGGCCATCCACGATCACCAGGGTCAGCGACCCGGCGAGCGAGCGATTGCTGTATCACAAGCCCGTTACGCAACGCAATCGGCAAGATTGGGCGTGTCGCGACGGTTTCAAGCCGTTCGCAGGCGTGCTGGACAAAGCCTCGGTGTGCGGCTCATGGTCAATTTTATGGACGCTTCGATTGGGCTATTCTGCGCACGATCGCGACGGCGTGATTTCGTCAGGGTCCAGCGAAGGGGAATTCGGGATGGCCGACTACGTACAGCAACGCAAGAACATGGTCGAATCGCAGGTGCGGCCAAGCGACGTCACCGACCGGCGCATCATGCGTGCGATGCTGGAAGTGCCGCGCGAACAGTTTGTGCCAACGGCTCTGAGGCCGCTGGCGTACATGGATCAGCAGATCGGCCTGACGAAGGAGGGTCCAGGGGGCGAACCGCGTGGACTACTTGAGCCGCGCATCCTGGCAAAAATGGTGCAGCTGGCTGAGATCGGCCCTGGCGATGTGGTGCTCGACGTCGGCTGCGGACCTGGATATTCGGCAGCCCTCCTCGGCAGGCTGGCTGAAACCGTGGTGGCGCTGGAGTGCGATGCCGAACTAGGCGCGATGGCGGCCGAAGTGCTGCCCAACCTCGGCTTCGACAACGTGGCTGTCGTATCCGGGCCGCTAGAGGCGGGATTTGCGGACGAAGGTCCCTATGATGCAATCTTTGTCGGCGGGCGCATCGAAGACATGTCAGAGGGGCTGCTCGATCAGCTCAAGGATGGTGGCCGGCTTGTCGCGGTGCGGGGCACGCCAGTCCATGCGCGGGCGGTGATCTGGCGGCGCATCGGGGCGAATTTCGACGTCAAGGAGGTCTTTGAGGCCGCCGCGCCCCTATTACCCGGTTTTGCCAAGGCGAAGTCGTTCGCGTTCTAGTGAGGCGTCGCGCCTTAATTGACCGGCGGTGCGGCGAGGCCGGTGTCAATTAAGGCGTGATAAACGCCTCACGAAGTCACATGTCGCGCCTAAATCGAATGAGGTTGCGGCGATGATGCGATTTAGGCGCGACGGGCCACTAGTTCTCCGACATCGACGCTTAGTTCCCAAGCGCTCCGCCCGAACACGAGTGTCCCGTCTCCGAATTGCTGGCACCTTTGTTTGTCGGTAATTGAGGCACCACAACAAGGCACTTCGGTCTGCAAGCTTTACCAATAGTTCAGCGAATCAGCTGCCAATCAGATCTGGAAAGGTGTGCCCTGTTTCAGGGTGCCGGGGCAAGTGATGTCGCATAACGTATGGTGTGGAGGGCTGAGCGCCCGGCTTTGCTTGCCTGGTTGGCGCCGCACGGGGGGGCGTGCCGGAGCGACTTGTCTGTGCGCCGCAGTTGCCGTTCTGGCGATCGTGCCGGCACGGGCTGAGGACCTGCGGAATGCGCTGGTCGCCGCCTATCAATCGAATCCCGGCCTCGACGCGGAACGCGCGCGGCTCAGAGCGACCGACGAAGACGTGCCGCGGGCGCAATCGGGTTACCGGCCGACGATCACCGGGCTAGCCTCGATCGCTTCGGAGGACGTGAAGTCGCATCCGGAAACGTTCAAGGATGGCCGGAGTCGGCCGACGAACTGGGAAATCAACGTGCGCCAGCCGGTGTTCGATGGTTTTCGCACGACGAATGCCGTCAGCGCTGCGGAGGCCATGGTGCGGGCGGGGCGTGCACAGCTTGGGGACCGCGAATCGGCGACGCTGCTCAACGCGGTCGCCGCCTTCATGGACGTGGTGCGCGACCAGGCCATCCAAGGCTTGCGCGAAGCCAACGTCGGAGTGCTAAGCCGCGAACTGCGGGCCGCCGAAGCGCGCCGCGCGGTCAAGGAAGTGACACTGACGGATGTGGCGCAGGCGCAGGCAAGGCGCGCACGGGCGGTGTCGGCGGCCGATCTGGCGAAAGCCAACCTGAAGATTTCGCGGGCCAGCTTCCTGCGCGTGGTCGGCCATTCGCCCGAAGGATTGTCCGAGCCGCCGCTTTCGGTGCGCGGATTGCCGTCCTCGATCGATGAAGCGCACAGGATCGCCGGGCAGGAAAGCCCAAGGCTCATTGCTGCGCTCTATCAGGAGCAGGCGGCGAAATACTCGGTCGATCAGGTTTGGGGCGAACTCCTGCCCCGCGTCGACGTCGAGGCGAGCTATTCACAGGGCACCGATACTTCGCCGTCAATCGACCAGCGCGATTCGGCAAGAATTACGGGGCGGCTCAGGATCCCGTTCTACCGGGGCGGCGAAGTACACGCGCGAGTGCGCAAGGCCAAGCATAATCACGTCAGCCGGATCCAGGAGATCGAACAGTCGCGCGCCGACGTCGAAGCCAACGTGACATCGGCTTGGTCGCGTCTGATGGCGGCGCGGGCGCAGCTCAAATCCGATCAGATCCAGGTGTCGGCGGCTAGAACGGCGCTGACAGGCGTGCGGGAAGAAGAAAAGGTCGGCCAGCGGACGCTGCTCGATGTACTCAATGCGGAGCAGGAACTGCTCGATGCAAGGGTGTCGCTGGTCGTGACACGGCGCGACATGGTCGTAGCGTCTTACGCCGTGCTCGCGAGCATCGGACGCCTCAGCGCCGAAGGTATCGCGCTTGCGACCGACGTTTACGTGCCGGAAGCGCATTATGATGAGGTGCGCCGGCAATGGGCCGGAGTGACCATCACACGCGCGGAAAGCATGAGGAACACTCGCAAGTATCTCATTCTAGTGTTGCTCTTGTATTTGACGTTTGCTCCCGAGTTCAGCGGCAAGCCGGAGGCAAACGTCAAATACGCAACACTAACTCCGTGGCGGTGATGGAAGAAGGTCTACCGCCGGTACGAATGCCGAGAGCTTCGCGCCAGTCAGTGCGTCTGCGGGAGAACGAGCAGCCCGAGCCGCCGCCGCTTCTGGAACGGTTGTTCCGACAGAGTTTCGGGACGGAAAGCGCCTATCAGGCCGGCGACGGCGCGCGCGAACCGCAAAGCCTCGCAGGCTCGCCGCGTGCGATGGCGCTGCGCGGGCCAGTCACGACGGAGACTCCCGAAAGCGCCGTGGGCACTACCGGTAGCCTGCCGGGGTTCAAATCGTCGCTCGATTAGAACGCTATCAGCTTATTTGATAACCGAAAGGCGGCGCGAGCACATGACGGGCGCTGCGCCGCATGCTTTGGGGCTTTTCAACCAAGCCGGCACCACTGGCTGTGTGGATATCCTGCAACTGTTGCCGAAGAACAGATATCTGCAGGTCGCTGCGGATACCTTCGTGGTTGAGGATCGGTTAATGAGTCTGGTGTCTCGAAGCGTTTTTTGAGATTGATTCTATCGGATGCGTTCCCTGCGTAATGTGGATAGCCGGTGGACAGTTGTCTACCCGAAGATCGGAATCGGATAGCCGGTATGGGTAGAGGGGGACAGGAGCGCGGCTATTGCTGCGGTTGAGATGCTCGCACTAACCGGTAGGCCACATGCTCGAATGCAGGATAAGCACGGCGGAAAAGTCCTTTGGGACCTTCGTTATGCACACCGTTACAGCCATAGCGGTGGCGGCGATGCTGGTTGCTTCGCTTGTCGAATCGGTGCGCGCGGATACCTTGAATGAGGCGCTCGCTTCAGCTTACCGCTATAATCCGCGAATCGACGCCGAGCGGGCACGCCTGAGGGCGACGGACGAAGGGGTGCCGCAGGCACGCTCGGGTTACCTGCCGCGCATCAACGGTAACGCCGACGTCAATATCAACGACATCCGTTCGCGTCGGCGAGATGAAAATGCGGGCGGCGGCTTTGATCCCGAGACTGGGCGTATCACTCAAGGTGCCCGTTCCGGCGACACCATCTATCCGCGCGGTTACGGCGTCACGCTGCAACAAAACCTTTTCAACGGTTTCCGCACCGAGAACACGGTTGCCGAAGCAGAGGCCAACGTGCGGGCGGGTCGCGAGAGCCTGCGCGATATCGAACGGCAGGTGCTGCTCGAAGCGGCGACCGCCTACATGGACGTCGTGCGCGATCAGGCGGTGGTGCGGCTGCAGGAAAATAACGTCGATGTGCTTTCACGCGAACTTCGGGCGACCCAGGATCGCTTCGACGTCGGCGAGGTGACACGGACCGACGTGTCGCAGGCCCGCGCCAGAAGGGCTGGATCGGTGTCGTCGCTGGATCTCGCCCGCGCCAACCTCAAGGGCAGCCGGGCGCGTTACGAACGGGTTGTCGGCGGTCCGCCCTCGAATCTCGTCGAACCCGGTGTGCCGCGCGGCGTCATGCCGAAGTCGCTCGATGAGGCGACCTCGATCGGGCTTAACGAGAACCCGCTGGTGATCGCCGCGCTCTACCGCGAACAGGGTGCCCGGCACACAGTCGACGTCGTGCGCGGCGAATTGCTGCCGACGCTCAATCTGGAAGCGAGCTATCAGAACAGGTTCAATACTTCCTCGACGATCGCTGAAACCGAATCGACGACGCTGACCGGGCGGCTCAACGTGCCGATCTACCAGGGCGGTGAAGTCTCAGCCCGCGTGAGGGCCGCCAAGCACACCCACGTGAGCCGGCTGCAGGAAATCGAGGATGCGCGGACCCAGGTGCGTGAAGCTGTGATCACGGCCTGGTCGCAGTACCAGGCGGTGCAGGCGCAGCTCGAATCCGACCAGGTGCAGGTTGATTCGAACCAAACGGCGCTGACCGGTGTGCGCGAAGAGGAAAAGGTTGGACAGCGGACGCTGCTCGATGTTCTGAACGCCGAGCAGGAACTGTTGAATTCCCAAGTTCAGCTGGAGACGACCCGGCGCAACCTCATTGTTGCCGCCTATACCCTTCTTTCGGCCACGGGCCGCCTCAGCGTCGATACAATCGGTGTCGCCGCAACGGTCTACGATCCGGAAGCGCACTATTTTGAAGTTCGGCGCAAATGGTGGGGCATTTCAATTACGCATGCGGATGGCCGCCGCGAGGACTACGATTTGTGGGAGTCGCACGGTCGCCACCGCACGTTGAAGTGACTGTGAGAAGCTCAGTTCCGATAAGTCCCTGAAATTGCGCCAATGTTTGTCGGATTTGCGCCACACCCCTGCCTATGATGGCGGTTAGGCTAATTTGGACGTGAAGGATCTGGTCAGCGCTCGCTTCAACGGGTGGTCCGGCCCGAAGTACAGGAGCCGAGGTTGCACCCTTAAACTGTCAAGTGTTTTTTGAGCACTTCGCGTTGAAGCGCGTACTGTCAGGCTATATGAGTGGAAGACACCAGCCCGGCGGCCAACAACGGGCGGGCCGACGAACGTGGCGAGGGATTTTCGATGAGCACGACAAACGGCGCGGGCGAACCGAGTATGGAGGAAATTCTAGCCTCCATTCGCAACATCATCGCTCAGGAGCCGCCATCGGAAAAAGCATCTGACGAGACGTCGAGCGACGACAGTGCGCCGGTGCTTTCCATGAAGCCGTCGAATTCTTCGTATTCCGCGTCACCGACGCTTTCGCCAGCAAGTCCGGGGGCTCCGGCAGCTGCGGGGGCGTTCGGGCATCGTCCCGGACAACGCCAGGACCTGCGGCCCCAGGAGTACGGTGCCGGCAGTTTCGGCCTATCTGCTACGCCGGGTGATGTACGCTACAGCCCGGGTCCAGCAGCCGCGCTCAAACCTTCCGCTGACAGCGGTTCGGCCGCCGACGATTTTTCCGACGTCTTCGATGAGCCCTTGCAGAAACTGCCGGTCACGCCCAGCCCGCCGGTCAAAACGGAGTCCGGAGGTGACGCCGGTTCGATGCTGCGTGAACCGAAGCTTCCCGATGGCACCAACGGCACTACCCGGCATAACCGGCATCCGGCTGACATCGGTCCGCGCGGTGATACGTCGGTCGTGCATCGTGTTGAAACGGCCTCGCCGCCGCGCCGCGAGTTCGACTTCGGTACGCTGAGGCCTCCCCGTAAAGATGAAGCAGCGCCCGTTACGGTGGCTTCGGAGGTTATTGGTCCTGCGAAGACAGGCCTGGCTAACGAATCAGCGGCTCCGCACTCGGATGGATCGGCGCAGAGCCTGTCAGAAACCGGCGAAGGGCCGTCGATCGCCGATAAAAGCGGCGAGCCGCCAAGGCGGCAAGTTGTTATCGCGGCTATGCCATCCAAGCCGGAGACGTCGCGAGCGGATTTTGCATCCGCTCTGGCTGGTGCGGAAAAATCGGAGTTGGAGGCCGATGCCCCGACCAACGCCAATCACTCCGTTGAAGCTCCGCCGTCGCCTTCGAGCGATGGAGACGTCGGTCTGAAGACCGCCAATGTCGGCTTTCTCGCAGCGACGCCGCGGCCCAGCGACTCCAGCGTAACCAGGTCGAGCGATACCGGGCAGTCCTTCTTTGATGCGGTTTCCGGGGCAGCCCTAGACAAGACAGAGTGGACTGAAGGTCGTTTGGTCGAGCGCGAGAGCGACGAGCCGGCGTCGCTCGGTGGCGCCGATGACCTCGCTGCAGTCAGCGCTCCCGCCGAGCCGGTGGGTGCTGCAACCGAACCCACCCAGCCGGTTGATGAGCCGGCCGCAGTCGAGCCCAAGGCGGCTGCCGCGGGGGCAGGGACCGGCGGCCCACAGACCTTGGCGCAGGGGTTGTCAGTTGCCAATATCGTTGTCTCAAGCGACGGCGGGAAGGTCCGCACGCTCGAAGACACGGTGGCAGAACTGTTGCGGCCGTTGCTGCGCGAGTGGCTCGAAAACAATATGCCGCGGATCGTCGAAAGTGCCTTGCGGCTGGAAGTTGCCGACAGCGTAAAGAAGCAGCTCGACAGCCCGCCGAGCAAGGCGAACGGCATTGGCAGCTAAGCCCGAAGCATACTGCTGCTGCAGGCTCTGCCGTAGCGGCGGGCAACGGCATCTGCTTGGTAGCGGCCGGGGCTGGCGGCGTTGAACAATGGTTTTTCGTCCCTCTATCCTGTCTGGTTGTCGACGTGCCGCGCGCAAGCCACTGCCCTGTTCCCGAGTTCCTTGCCGCCGTCTTTGTTGACGGCGGGCGGCGGGGGTCGTACCACCGGCCAATGACCTTACATCAGTCGAAAATCCAGAAAAGATAATGCTCGAAAAGACATATCAGCCGGCTGCCGTCGAGCCGCGCATCCATGACGAGTGGGAAAAGTCCGAGGCCTTCAAATGCGGCAAGGCGAACCGGGGTGAAGAGCCAGGACAGCCTTACTCCATCGTGATCCCTCCGCCGAACGTTACCGGCTCGCTGCATATGGGGCACGCGCTCAACAATACGCTGCAGGATATCCTGTGCCGGTTCGAGCGCATGCGGGGCTGCGATGTCCTCTGGCAGCCGGGTACCGATCACGCAGGCATCGCCACGCAGATGGTCGTCGAGCGGCAGATGATGGAGCGCCAGGAGCCGGGCCGGCGCGAAATCGGCCGCGAGAAGTTCCTCGAAAAGGTCTGGGCGTGGAAGGAAGAGTCGGGCGGCACCATCGTCAACCAGCTCAAACGGCTCGGGGCTTCGTGCGATTGGTCGCGCGAGCGCTTCACAATGGACGAAGGGCTATCGCGCGCGGTTCTCAAAGTTTTTGTCGAGCTTTATCAGGCGGGCCTGATCTACAAGGACAAGCGACTCGTCAACTGGGATCCAAAATTCCAAACAGCGATCTCGGACCTGGAAGTCGTGCAGGTCGAAGCGTCGGGAACGTTCAAGTGGTCGGACGGCCAGAAGGACGAGAAGACGGGTGAAGCCGTTGCGCTCGATCTCAAGGCCTTGAACAAGGTGCTCGACAAGAACCCGGGCGGGCACATGTTCCACTTCCGCTATCCACTGAAAGACGACCCGAAACGATTCGTCGTCGTGGCGACGACGCGGCCGGAAACGATGCTCGGCGACACCGGTGTGGCGGTGCACCCCGAGGACGAGCGCTATAGCGATCTCGTCGGCAAAAAGATCATGCTGCCACTGGTCGGGCGGGAAATTCCAATCGTCGCGGATGAATATTCCGACCCCGAGAAGGGAACGGGTGCGGTGAAGATCACCCCCGCGCACGACTTCAACGATTTCGAGGTCGGCAAGCGGCAGGGGCTCGAGCAGATCAACGTGCTCGACCAGCATGGGGCGATCGTCACGGGTGTCGAAGCAGATGCTGCGGCAATCCTGGAGGCCTATCGCGGGCTCGACCGGTTCGACGCCCGCAAGAAGGTGCTGGAAGACCTGCATGCGCTCGGGCTCCTCGAAAGAATCGAGCCGACGACGCACATGGTACCGCATGGCGACCGATCCAACGTCGTCATCGAGCCGTGGTTGACGGACCAGTGGTACGTCAACGCCGAAGAGATGGCGAAGGACGCGATTCTAGCGGTCGAGGACGGGCGCACGCGGTTCATTCCCGGCAACTGGGACAAGACCTACTTCGAGTGGATGCGCAATATCCAACCGTGGTGCATCTCGCGGCAGCTGTGGTGGGGGCACCAGATCCCGGCGTGGTATGGGCCGGATGGCAAGGTGTTCGTTGCGCATGACGAAGCGGAGGCGGCGGATCTTGCCCGGAAGCACTACGGTAAGGCCGAGCCGCTGACGCGCGACGAGGACGTCCTCGATACCTGGTTCTCGTCGGGCCTGTGGGCGTTCTCGACGCTCGGATGGCCGGACGATACGCCGGAACTTCAGCGTTACTACCCGACGTCGGTGCTCGTCACCGGTTTCGACATCATCTTCTTCTGGGTCGCGCGGATGATGATGATGGGGCTCTACTTCCGCAAGGAAGTGCCGTTCCGCGACGTCTACATCCATGCCCTCGTGCGCGATGAGAAGGGGCAGAAGATGAGTAAGTCGAAGGGCAACGTAATGGATCCGCTCGTCATGATCGACGAGTACGGCGCCGATCCTTTGCGCTTCACGCTTGCCGCCATGGCAGCCCAGGGACGAGACATCAAGCTGTCGAAACAGCGCGTCGAAGGCTATCGCAACTTCGCCACCAAGCTGTGGAACGCGGCACGCTTCGCGGAGATGAACGAGTGCGTGCGCCAGCACGACTTCGATCCGACCCAGGTGGAAGCGACCGTCAACAAGTGGATCGTCGGGGAGACCGAGCGGGCGGCAAAGGCCGTCACCGCCGGCATCGAGGCCTACCGCTTCAATGAAGCCGCAGGTGCGGCTTATGAATTCGTCTGGGGCGTCTTCTGCGACTGGTACCTCGAACTGATCAAGCCGCAGCTTTCTGGTGACGACGAACACGAGAAGGCCGAGACGCGCGCATGCGTTGCCTGGACGCTCGACCAGATCCTCAAGATCCTGCACCCGTTCATGCCTTTCATCACGGAAGAACTGTGGGCGCACATGGTCCAACATGGCGAGCACCGGCTGTCGCTGTTGACGCTGGCGGCGTGGCCGGAACTCGACGGCTTCGAAGACACTTCGGCGGACGAGGAAATCGGCTGGATCATCGAACTCGTCCAGGAAATCCGCTCGGTTCGCAACGAGATGAACGTGCCGGCTGGGGTAAAGGTGCCGCTCGTCCTGATCGGTGCCGACAAGGCGCTGCGCATACGCGCTGAGCGCCACGAGGATACGATCGCGCGGTTGGCAAGGCTCGACGACGAGATCGACTTCGCCGATACCGCACCGAAGGGGGCTGCCCTCATCGTGACCGGAGGGACGACGGCTGCGATCCCGCTCGAAGGTGTGATCGACATGGATGTCGAGAAGGCGCGGCTTGCCAAGGAAGTCGATGAGTCCAAGGATCTACTGGCGAAGGAGAAGGCCAAGCTCGACAACCCGAAGTTCGTCGCCAGGGCCAATCCGGAAGCGGTCGAGACAGCGCGAGAACGCGTCGTGGATTTCGAGGGCAAGATTTCAAGGCTGTCGGCAGCTTTGAAGCGGCTGGGATAGTGACTGATAGGGATTGCGTGTCTTAGTTAGATCGTTCCGCCGTGCCCGGCTGGTCTGGGGCCGTCGGCATTTCCAACGTAGGGCGGAAGCCAAGGCATGGAGCCGACGACGCTTGCCATTGCTGCAACGGGATTATTCCTGGCCGGCATCATCAAAGGCGCGACGGGACTTGGGTATGCCTCGTGCGCGCTTCCCTTCCTGGTCCTGGCGATCGGACTGAAGCCGGCGATGGCATTGGTACTGGCACCGGCGATTGCCACCAACATCAGCCTTGTGATCTCGACCGGTCACCTGCGCTGGTCGGCTGAAAAATTCCACCGCATGTATGTTGCCATGGTGCCCGGCATCGGGGCGGGGCTGATGGCGTTGCTGTGGGTCGATCAATGGGTTGCAACGAAGGTGCTCGGAGTTGTGATCCTTTGCTACGTGACCCTGGGCCTGGCGCGGCCGGCGTTCGCCTTGGCGGAAAACCTGCACGGGCCGCTGCAGATTCCCGCTGGCTTTCTCAACGGGATCTTTACCGGGCTGACGGGTTCGCAGGTGGTGCCGCTTCTGCCCTACGTGATGTCCTTGCAGCTCGATCCCGACCGGACAGTGCAGGTTATCAACATCGGCGTCATCGTTTCGACGGCTGTCTTGTCGGTAGGTCTCTACGCGGCCGGAATCCTGACCCTGCAGCTTGCCGGCGGGTCACTGGCCGCGATTGTCCCGGCGCTGATTGGAACATCGATCGGTGTGCGGCTGCGCGAAGCGGTCTCTGTCGCCAGATTTCGGCAGCTGGTGCTGCTGACGCTTCTGGCAATCGGGCTGCTGATGATTTTGCGGTGAGGGCGCGGGCGAATTCGTCTGTTCAGTCGAAGGCGGCAGGATCGAGGGCGTTGGTGGCGAGTCCGGCGAGATTGGCTGAGGCAAGGGCGGTAGGGTTGATCCTTGGGTATCGGCTTGCTTCCCGCAGCGTGACGGAAGCGCGTGCTCCACTGGTGCGAAGCAGTGCCTGAGCCTCCTCAACCGATATCGCCTTGAAGAGTACTTCACCGCCGGGGGGGATCTGTACGAACCGATCCATATCGATGCTGGCAAGGGTGGCAATTTTCGGATAGCCGCCGATGGTGCCGCGATCGGCGAGCAGCACGAGCGGCTGCCCGCTGCCGGCAACCTGCACCGAGCCTTTGACGGTGCCATCGGAGATGATGTTGTAGCCTTTGGCGTGGGCAAGCAGGGGACCGTCCAGGCTGTAGCACATGCGATTGCTGCTCAGCGCGGTCCGCCAAGTCGTCGATAGGAATCGGTCGATCGTCTCGGGATAGAAGTAGTCATCCTGGGGGCCGAGGATAACGCGGATCACATCCTGGCAGGCAGGGCCGGCCGATGGTTCGGCTGCGCTACGTTCGTTATGCCAGGCGGTCGCCGCAGGGACTTCGAGTACGTCTCCGGCCTGAAGCCGGCGGCGCAGAGGACTGCCGAAGCCGGCGCGCTGATCGAGGGAACCGCTGCCGTGCTGTGACTCGCAGACAAGTCCGCCTTCAAAACATAAATATGAGAACATGCCGCCGCGGGCGGAACCAATGGTGACGCGCTGAGCGTCGCGGATGACGTGGCTCTGGTCGAGGGGTGCCATCTCTCCACCTATCGACAGCGTGCGGGGAGTTCCCGACAGGGCGATCCGGATGGGGGGGCCTGCAACCTCGATTGTCACCGGCAGCGGCCCGATCTCGATTGCAGGCGTGCCGACAGGACAGCCGACGAGGGTGTTGGCGCGTCTCAGGGCTCCGGCGTCCATGGCGCCGGCCGGGGCGACGCCATAGCGCTGGAGGCCGAAGCGGCCGATGTCCTGAATGCTTGCAATGCCGGGGGCTGTGATGATGAGTCTGCTCATGATGCGGCCTTCGCGTTCATTGTACAGCATCGCGGATCATCGCTGCGCAACGCTCGCGTTCGCTCTGCCAAGATTCGCTTGCGATGGGGTAGAAGCGGACGATGTCGCCGGGATCCAGCAGGCACATGGGGTTGCGGTCGGGCGCGTAGACCTCGAGCGGCGTGCGGCCGATCCAGTGCCAACCGCTGGGGCCGACGACCGATTGAAGGGCGGTCTGTTCGCCGCCGATGGAGATTGTTCCGCTGGGAGCATCGGGACGTGACTGTTGGCGCCGTGGCGTGGCAAGAGACGGGTTCAGTCCGCCAAGATATGCAAAGCCCGGCGTGAAGCCGATCATGTAGACGCGGTACTCAACGCTGCTGTGTCTTTCGATAACTTCGCGGGGCGTCAGGTTATTTCCGGCCGCCAAATCGTCGAGATCAGTTCCATGTTCTCCGCCGTAAACCACCGGTACGGACCAGGCGCGGTTCGTATTAATTCGGGACAATTCGAGTTTGCGCAAATATGGGATTAGGTCCTGCTTCAGAGATGCAAAAGTCGTGACAAATGGATCGTAATGAATCAGCAATGATCTGTAGGTTGGAACCGTTTCTCTAATCCCATCAATCGACTGGCTAGCAATCTTCCTGTCCAGCGAAAGGACGCGGGCGTTGACGGTTTCGTCGATCGCGTCACCAAATTCCACGCTTAGCGCAGAATCGCCGCAAGGCAGGAGGCGCGGCTCTGCATACATATACAATCTCCACGTGTTATTTTCCGGCAGGCCAGGGTCTGGTCGCGACACCGCATCTCTGGCTTGCAATGCTGGCAAACCGCTGCTAATTGAAGGCTTAACGGGCTGTTAAGGCTTGTAGGGATTAAGCGATTAATGCATCGGCTGTCAAGGTCGCAGCACGCAAAGGTTGTCCCTTGAGACATTGTGCGGGTGTGCCGGCACGGATCTTACCGGGTGGCGACGCTGCGTACTCAATGCTTTTTAAAATCGGAGTCGTGATGCTGTTTCAGTTTGCCCAGAACGCCGAAAAACTTGAATATCCGGATAAAAAACTCGTCGCCGACATTCTCAAGGGCTTTAATACCTGGCGATATAAGAGATCGCAGCCGTCCGACATCGCATTGCTTCAGGAGTTCATTGGGCAGGCCGTTGCTTTTGGACATCCAATTTCTTTCGTTCTCTATTGGGGGAAGGGGTTGCGTGCGCAGTCCGGAGCCAATGAGCGGGCGTGTCTTAATTATCTGTCGGAGATGGGCAGCAGAATTAGCGAGGTTTATGGTCCTGGTGCTCAATTCGACATTCTCTATACCGATACGCACGCCATGCTGAATGGTCACCGGCCAGCCGACATCGAGGAATACCGCAAGTGCCTTGTCGCGGATTGCGGGGACGACTTCCGGGTGTGGCGGCTGAGCGAAGTCGTCACCGCATCGAAGGTGACGGATAGGGACGTCGGCGACGTTCAGCCGTTCGGGGTCGAGGAGATGGTATCGCGGTTGGTTGGATGCGCGGAAAAGTGGTATCTGGGCCATGGGCGTGCGATCGACGGGGCGACGCGCTATTTCTGGATGAACATGGTGGAGCGGATCGCGGTCGAGCGCACGTTTCCAAGTTCCGTCTTCGTGACCTTCAACGGCGCTGAAATGCGGCCGTTGTTTCCTGAAGGGCTGCCGGTTTTCTATATGTACTCGGTGAAGAAGGGTACGAGCATAAAGCCCTGGTTCATGGATGAGCCTGAAGGGACGCTGGCGCAGTCCGGCATCGCTCAGGCCGTAAGTGCTTGAGCGCGGGCCTGTTCCTTGACGGCCATCTTCTTTGCGATCAGGGACTGGAACTCGGCGACGGTGTCGTCGAGGGCCTGGATCGCCGACTCGGCGGTACTCCAGTCGAACGTTTCAGGGGACTCGGCCCGACATTCGATGCTTTTGCAAATGTTCGCGAGGCGGGCGGCGCCAACGGTCGACGCGCTGCCGAAGATCGCATGAGCGAGGAGCCCTGCGCCACGGGCATCACCAGCTTCGGCAACCGCCAGGAGTGCGTCGCGCTTGGCTGAAAGTTCGGCAACGAATATGCCCATCAGGGGCGAGGTCTCGTCGATCCGGCGGTCTTCGAAGAAGTCCGCCAGGTCGGCGAGTTCGATCACCGGTTCGTCAGCGGCCGTCGACTGTTCGCCGGTAAGGGAGGCTGGAGTTGCGAGGCATCGCGCGGCTTCGAGGAGCTTCGCACGGCGAATAGGTTTGGTCAGGTAGGCATTCATTCCGGCTTCAGTGACCTTCGCGCCGGTGCCGGGAACAGCATGCGCCGTCAACGCGACAATCGGCGTCTGCTTGTTGGGGCCATCGCCGTCGCGAATTTCGCGGGCGGCCGTCAGGCCGTCTTTCTCAGGCATGGAGATATCCATGAAGATGAGGTCGTAGCGCTTTGAACCCGCGTGGTCGACAGCCTGGATGCCGTTTTCCGCATGGGTAACTGCATGGCCGTCGGCAACGAGGTATTGGGTGCCGATGTAGGCGTTCGTCGGGTTGTCCTCGGCAAAGAGAATGCGAAGCTGCCGGGGCGGTTTGTCGTCGGTGCGCTCAATGGCGGAGGAGGCCGCAGGTTCGGTCGCAAGTCGGAATGTGAGCGCAAAGGAAAAGCGGCTGCCCTTCCCGTACTCGCTGTCGACCTTGATGTGGCCGCCCATGGCGCGGATGATCTCGTCGCAGATGGCAAGGCCGAGGCCGGTGCCATCGGTGCGGCGCGAGAATGTCGAATCGAGCGACTTGAACTTTTCGAAGATCAGCGACTGCTTGTCGGCCGGAATCCCGATGCCGGTATCGGTGATGGCAAAGTGCAAAGTGGCCTGCCCGTCGTTTTGTTCGAGAAGAGAGCCACTCAGGCTGATGGTGCCTTTGGAGGTGAACTTGTTGGCGTTGGAGAGAAGGTTGATCAGGACCTGACGCAGGCGGACGGCGTCGACCATGACGGAGGCTGGAATTTCGTCCGAGACTTCCAGCAGGAGTTCGTTGCCAGCTTTTTCAGTCAATGGCCGGAACATCGATTCGAGGCTTGCGAATATCTCCTTGAGGGACTGCGGGCTCTCTTCGAATTTGAATTGCCCATCTTCCAGTTTCGAGAAGACGAGGATGTCGTCGATCAGCGAGAGCAGGTATTCGCCCGAACTCGACGCGATTTCCAGATGTCTGGCCGCTGATTGCGTGAGCGGTTCGGTCTTGATCAGGTCGAGGGCGCCGAGAACGCCGTTAAGGGGGGTGCGGATCTCGTGACTCATCACGGCGAGGAATTCGCCCTTGGTCTTGCTGGCGGCTTCGGCCACCTGCTTTTCCACTAAAAAGCGGTTCTGCTCCTCAAGCAGCGTGCTTTCGCGCAGCCGGGTGCGGATCGCGGCGAAAGTCGCGTAGACGGTGAGGCCGGTCAGCAGGAGTGCGCAGAGGATCATGATATAGATCTTGAACATCCATGAGGAACCACCCAGGACAACGACGCGCAGCGGGTAGCCCTCGACAGGGGTCTTGGCGGCGATCAGCATCGTGCCTTCACGATGCTCGATTTCGGTCGTGACGGCCATGGCCGGTCCTGCTTGCGTGAAGGGGTGGGCGCTGCTGACGAGTGTCTTGCCGAGCATTGAAGCGTAATCACCGGTGCCGGCGCGGATGATGTTGTCGTCGCCTATGATGACGACGCCACCTTGCTTGCCGAGGTCGAGGTGACTGTAGATGCGGGTCAGCTTGTCGGGGTCGAGCGATACAACAATAACGCCGTCGAATTTCCCTCTTTCATCGAGGAGCGGGCGGGTGTACTGGACGCTCCATTTGCCGGATGCGCGGCCGAGAACCGGTCGTGAGATGAACAGGTTGTCGCCGCTGCCGTCGCGGTGAACGCGGTAGTGCTCGCGGTCGCTGAGATCAACGGGCTTTTCGGGGCGCAGCATTTTAGTACTCGTCACCATCATTCCGTTCTTGTCGATGACGGCGATCTGAACTGTGTGCCTGTTGAGCGTGTAGTCCTCGGTTATGATTTCCTGCCAGGAGACGCTGCTGCTCTTCGATCGGCGCATGGCGCGCATGAACTGCAATAGCGTGTCGAGTTCGCCGGAAGTCCTCGTGATGTTGTGAGACAGCGTGACGGCTATGTTGGACAGATTGTCAGTGACGCTGCGGCGAAGCGATGACCGCTCGTCGGTGACCTGCTGAAAGACCAGGCACCAAACACCAATTATGATGAGAAGTGCAAATAGGACCTGGCGCTGGTACCACGCGGTGCCGGCGTTTTCGAGAAAATGATCGACAGTCCTAATTAAAGTATTCGGGTCGGACAAAATTTATTTCTCCGCAAACATGGGCAACAGAATGCGGACCAATGTTTAATATTTCATCCGTTCATGCCGCTGCGATGTCGGAGTAACCGGTCGTTCGTGAGCCGCGGTGAAAGAGAGCCTGGCTCGAAACAGTGCGAATCTGCTCGGCCGAGAGGGGTTTTCTGACCAGTGGCCCGTCGCGCCAAAATCGCATCATAGCCGCAACCTCGTCCGATTTTGGCGCGACATCAGGGCCACTAGCAACATCACGAGATCCAGCTGCCGGACGGCGTCCATCAGGAGTTCGTCGCCTGCCCGGCGCGCGCAGCAAAGCGCCTGCGCATAGCGCCTGAGGCGAGGAAGATGCAGGAGGAGTTCGCGCTCAATCGACATGCGGGGATCTTAGCGAACCTGAGGTAAATTTTACGGCCCATTAAAGCGTCTGCCCGCTTACTCCAGGTTAAACCCAGGGGATAGTTTGTTTATATGATAGCGGAATTGAAGGTTTCTGCCGCGGCTTCAAGTTCCTGGTCGAACTGGTGGCCGAATTGCATGGCCTTTATGGCTGCAAGCAGCTCCCGACTTTTTATAGGTTTTTTCATAATGCAATCGGCACCAATCTTTTTGGCGTATTGCAAATACCGCGCATTTGCCGAGACAGCGAGGATCCGGATGTGCGGGTTTGCCTTGCGTGTCTCGAAGATCGTGGAAATCCCTTCGCCCTCGTCCATGATCAGATCGGTGATCATGATTTTCGCGCCGAGTTCTCTGGCGGCCTGAAGTGCTGCGTCGCCGCCCGAAAAGGCAGCAACGTCATAGCCGTTGGCTTGGAGCAAGTCGCAGATAAGGGCGCGCAGGAAGCTGTCGTCCTCGGCGATAATGATCGTGTTTTCGGACTCTGCAGGAGATCCCAGGCTGTGTGGTGGCATTGCTTGGCTCAATTTCCCGGGCGCACCCATGATGCTCCTATGTTTTTAATTGCTTGTTTTCGGCAAATAACGGAGTTGTCGATCAAGTCTTCGGCGTTTTGTTCCAACATCGTCTTTGGATGCGATGTTCTAACAGAAATGGGCTTAAATCGCAGTTTACGAGTTGCTGAAATTTATTTCGATTTGAGACGACGTCTGATGATCGATGCGGGACGCACGAACGTTTGCTTCCGGTGACGTTCGTCAAGGATTCGCGTTTCCAGAGGACTGGGGCGCAGAAAGACGCTTTGTTCAATTAACGTTTCGATAGCAATTCGACAGCCTGTCGCAATTCTGGGATCACCCCTGCCTGCGTAATCGCATGGCCTGCGGCATCGAAAATGGCGAGGCGTGATTGCGGCCAGCGGGTGTGGAGCGCGTGGGCGGTAGCCGGCGGGCAGAGGAGGTCGTAGCGACCCTGGACGATGACGCCGGGGATGCCTTCGAGTTTTCCCGCTTCGCGCAGCAGCTGGTCGTCTGAGAGGAAAAATCGGTTGGCAATGTAATGGGCTTCCATGAGCGGGGTCGGAGGCAGGCGGCCCGGTGGGGTGGTCAGGTCGGGAAGCTCGACTTTGCCGGGTTCGAGGACGGAAAGCGCGCGTTCGTAGATGTTCCAAACGTTGGCGGCCGGCGCGTGAATCGTCGGGTCAGGATCGTTGAGGCGCCTCAGGTAGGCATCGAGCGGGTCACTTCGCTCAGCTTGCGGCAGGGCAGAGACGAAGGCTTCGAACAATTCGGGGCGAAAGCGTCGAGGGCCGTCGCAAAACGCCCATTCGACTTCTTGTGGCGTGCCAAGAAATATGGCGCGGAGGACCAGCGCCGTAACGCGTTCAGGATGGGCTTGCGCGTAGGCGAGCGCCAGGGTCGAGCCCCACGACCCTCCAGTCACGAGCCACTTCTCGATGCGATAGAATTCGCGGATACGTTCGATGTCGGCGATCTGGTGGGCGGTGGTGTTTGCCTGCATCGAAAGGTAGGGATGCGAGCGGCCGCAGCCGCGCTGGTCGAAGAGGATTGCGTGGTGAAGATCGGGATCGAAGAGAGCGCGGTGGATATGCTGCGCGCCGCTGCCGGGTCCGCCGTGCAGGAACAAGGCCGGAATGCCGCCCTTGCGGCCGACTTCTTCGACGTAGAGCCAGTGACCATCGCCGACGTCGAGCATGACGGCATCGAAGGGTCGTAATCGCTGGGCTTCGCTGTTGGGAGATTTCATGCGTTCGAGGGTTTCGCGGATTACAGTGTAAGCGGGGCCGGAGTCTACCCGGCTCAAGATGTCCGCCGGCGGCTCGATGGGCAAATAGTTTGTCGCCCCGCATTATTTGACACGAGCCGCGCCGTCAAACCCGCAGCTTGAATTTTTCGGGAGAGCGAACGTGTTCGGGGCGGACGCCGAGGCCGATGAGGGCGGCGAGCCTGCGTTGCAGCCAAGGTACCTTGGAAACGATGACGAGCGGCAAAGGGGGAGCAGGAGTTTTGTGCGGGTCGCTGATGAGCGGGGCGATGATGTTGTTTTGTGCGCGGACCTGAGCGAACTGAGTGGCTTTTGTCGGCCATAGCCGCCGTTTGCGGACTTGAGCGAGGTCGTCATCTTCGAGCGTGCCGTCCGCGAGGGGACCGGAGAGCAGGTTCGCGGCTGCTACGGCATCCTGGATAGCCAGATTGATGCCGACGCCGCCGACCGGCGACATTGCGTGGGCGGCGTCTCCGATCATCACCAAGCCGGGCCGGGACCATTGCTCGAGCCGATCGATGGTGACGGTCAGCAGGCTAACCTGCTCGAAGGAGGTGAGCGCGGAAATTTGCGGGCGCAGGCGGGGGGCGGTGTCAGTCACAGCGTTCCGGAAGGATTCGATGCCGCCGCCCTTGACCTGTTCGGCGGCGCCCTTCGGGATCACGTAGGCGCACTGGTGGTAGTCGCCGCGGTTGATGGTGATGAGGATATGGCCACGCCCGGTATTGAGGAGCGGTTCATCGTTTCCGGTTTCTTCTCGCGGTATGCGAAACCACATTACATTGATGGGTGCGCCGACGTCTTTGACCTTGAGGCCCGCCTCACGGCGGACGAGGGAGCGTCGTCCGTCGGCGCCGATGACGAGTTTAGAGCGGATGGTCAGCGGTCCTTCGGGCGTCGTTGCTTCGACACCAATGATGCGACTACCGGATTCCTCGATGAGGCCGGTGACTTCGGCTCGCATCTTGATCGAGAAGGTCGGCATCGCGGCGGCTTTCTCGGTGAGGAAGTCGAGGAAGTGCCATTGCGGCATGAAGGCGATGAACTTGCATCTCGCGTTTAGAGACGAAAAGTCGGTGACGTCGAGCCGCCGGCCGCCGAATATTCCCGACAGTTTCGAAAGCTGGTCATGCGGGCGTTGGAGAAATTCTTCAAGCACGCCAAGTTCGTGCATCACTTCAAGGGTCGATGGGTGCACAGTGTCGCCGCGGAAATCGCGAAGAAAATCGGCGTGTTTTTCGAGAACAAGCGTGCTGCAGCCGGCTCTCGCAAACAGCAATCCGGCCATGACGCCGGCAGGTCCACCTCCGGCTACGCAGCAGTCGACGTCGATCGTGCGATGCATCAGTGTGCCCTCCCCCCCGAGGTCCACTCAAGGTCTGACACGCTCTACCACGAATCCCTTGGTTCGTTGATGCGCCATGCGATCGGATGGGGAAGCGGGCTGCGCTGTGACTCAGAGGCGGGCAGCGGTGGTGCTCTGCTGGAGTGCTGTGGTGCCGGGGGAGGCGCGTTCGGCGGGCTGCTCGGCACCAGCCGGCGTGCGCTGGCGCACGCGCAATTCGGTGACGATCCAGCGCCAGTTCTTCAATTCGAGGACTCCGGCATAGACGCGGGTCGACTCGAACTTGTCGCGCATTTCGATTTCGAAGCGCGTAGGGGTAATAAAGGCGGCGCGGTCGATGCGCTGCCAGGAGTTTGCGATGCGAACATGCAGTGGCTGGCCGTCGTCGGGATCGACCTTGCCAAGCAGATCGCGGCGGACGGTGCGACCGTAGTTGAACAGGGTCGGCAGACCGGTCGGGTTGGCGTAACGGTCGACGAGGGAGTCGACCATCGTGCGGCCGTAGTAGGTCTTGAAACTCGCCCAAAGTCCTTGGCGCTTCGGCTTATTGTCGAGGGACGCCTCGACTGGATCAAGTACCATCTGGGACATAGATTCCTTCAGCGTCACCTTGACAGGGGCCCACTCGACGTGTTGGGCAAGGTAGGCGCTGTCGCCGGACTCGACGGCTTCCTTGATCGACCAAGCGGTATGGAACGGCCAGCCGATGTAGGCTGCCGCGCACAGGCCTGCAAAGATTAGAAAAGCAAATCGCCGCATAAGCAACTTTCCCATTTCTCTAGCCGGGCACTCATCGATCGGTCGTTGAGACATACTGCTTCGGAAGGGGGAAAATGGGGCCGGTCGCGGTCAATGCAAGCTTGCCGGCGAGAAAACTGTTACTTTTTGTTGAAGTGTCGCGGCCTCATTGAGCCTTGTCATCTGGCGGCTCCGATTGTTCAGAGGCCGGCGAGGTGTTGGCACAGATGCCTTTCAACTCCGACCAGTCGGCTTCGGTAAGGGCGGGGGTCGCATCATAGCCGCCGGCCGCGAGGACTTTTGCGAGGCGCTCGCCGGTTTCGGGATGGCTGGAAAGCATGCCGCCGAGACCGCCTTTGCCGAGGCCGCCGGAGGCTTTGCCATCGCGCTTGCTCATGCGCTCGAAAAAATGGGCAAAGCCTTTCGATGAAACACTCGCTTGGCGAAGGATCGAAATGGCGTGGTCGTCGGCCTGTCCTTCGGCATCGCGCGAGTAAGAGAGCTGCAGCAAGACGATGCCGATGTTGCCGAGTGCACCGCCGCTGCCGCCCATCAGTAGTTCGGTCGCCGCTGCCAGACCCATGGCGCGAACGAGGCCGGTTTCGGGGTGCAATTCGATGCCGTGGCCCATCTCGTGCGCAAGCACGCCGGCGATTTCATCGGGCCCCTCGGCTGCTTCCAGAAGACCCCTTGTGAGGACGACATTTTCGCCCGGCGTCGCGAAGGCGTTGACCAGGCCCCAGTCTAAGACGACGACCGTGAACGGCCGGTCGGCATGCGTGGCTGATGCCAGGCGTTCGGTGAGCTTGCCGAGAGCCTTCTTGCCGGAGGGATCGTCGCAAACCGAGCGGCCCTCGCTCATCGAGGCGATGACCTGACGGCCCATCGCGGCGCGGGCCTTGTCGGGCAGCATGCTTGCTATGGTGCGGGCCGGTGACAGATCGGCTAGCCAGACGATTACGCTGAGCGCAACCGTGGCAACCGCGCCCCAAAGCCAGGGGCTGGCGCTGCGCCAGCGTTCGGCTGACGCGGTTAGCTGCGGGGCGAGTTTGGCGAGAGCACGGGCAAAACGGGGGCCCTGCACGAAAAGGGTGGCACCAGGTTGGTAGGAACAGGTGACGAGGGCGTCGATGGCGTGGTCGGTGAGCGGTTCGGCGGTCGCCAGCGCGCCATAGGGCCAGATCAGCGGTTCACCTGCTTCGTGTTGCAGTATAGCGATTCCGCGCTCGGTCAATTCGACCTTGATTTCGCGCGAGCCAGCGGTGCGGCCATCGGAAAAGCGCGCTTCGAAACGCTGGTGGAAGAGATCAGAATGCATCGACATCGAACGCCTGTGCCAAGCCCTCGCCGGTCGCCATCGGATCGGCGGTGCTCTGGCTTATCTTGTCGACGTCGAGGGTGCCTTCAAGGGAGAGGTTGTTGATGAGGTAGCCCATCGAGCGCGCCTGGGTCACGGGAAGGAGGAGCGTGAAGGAGAGGACGGTGATAACGACCAGCAGTGGAGCTGCGATGGTGGCGGCGTAGGCAGTGACCTCGTCGGGTGTCAATGAACCCGCCGGGACGATCGTACCGGCTATCGTGACAATCAGGCCGCCGATGGCTACTGCAAGCGCCATGACGATGAGCGAACCCGCCGCGAGGATCGCCAGATTGGTCAGATCAATCCAAAGCAGCCCCGCTCCCGTCAAGCGTCCATTGAAGCGGGCATTATCTATAAACGTGCAATCGGCGAAGTGATTGATGGTGCGGGCCCGGTACCAGGCGCTCATGAAGAGATAGAAGAGATAGGCCAAGGCGAACACAGCGAGAAGTGCGAGGCCGTAGACCTGTTTGATTGCCTCGCTCGGTTCGCCGCCGGGGCCGAGTGCCCCCTGGATCGTGCCAATGACGATACCGCTGATCATGGAGGCGGCAAAGAACAGCGCCAACACGCCGAACCACAAAACTGCGAATGGAGCGTAGAGGGGACCGGAACTGCCGCGGAAGGCGAATGGTTCGCTGCCGAATCTGGCATCGTTGGTAATCATCGACTGCAATTTCGTCGTGCGCCACGGGATGATCCAGCCGAGCGTCACGGGGATAAGAAGCATCGTCAGGAAGTAAGTCGTGGCGTAGGGCATAGACCTGCCTTCGAGGCTGCCGCGGATCCCGCGCCAGCTTGTACGCAGCAGGCGATAGCGCTGGGCGCGATAGATGCCGAGGCCGAACAAGACGACGACCCCCAGATAGATCGCGGCCTGCACCAGGTTCGCGGCGGCCGAATTCGGGCCGAAAACCAGGATCGCGGCGACCGAAACGAAAAGGATCGGCAAGAGCACGACGCCGAAGACGATGAGGAAGCCGAGGAACAGTTCCTTGCCGGTGCCGGTGTAGACGAGGGGTTCGCCATCGAGGCGGATCGCCGACCACAGCCGCTTGCGGACTTCCGTGCGCGCCCAGAAATCGTAGATCCCAAGCGTCAGCAAGCGGTAGACGAAGTTGGCCACCGACAGCCCGATCATGCCGATCGGGGGTAGCCAGGAGAGGTCCAGGTGGACACCCGGGGCGGGCTGGCACTTTGTCGTCTGCGTATCCATGGAGATCCCCGGCAAAAGCAGTCTCGCGTCAGTATAATGCAGCGTGTAAACCAACTCTGTGACGGAACCTAATCCGAGTGACTGCCTAGTGAGTCGTCGCGCCTTAATTGACCGGCGGTGCGGCGAGGCCGATGTCAATTAAGGCGTGCTAAACGCCTCACTAAGTCATTGATGTTACTAGTGACCCTCATGTCGCGCCTAAATCGAACGAGGTTGCGGCTATGGTGCGATCTACGCGCGACGGGCCACTAGCGCCCTAATCTTAGAGCCAGCCCGGTTGAGAACTGCGGCGCCACTATTTTGCCGCGCACTGGTGCCGGTTTGGCCTCGTCTGGGCCGTTCGTCAGCCTTACTCGCATTCTACATGATCATTGCCGGGTCTGGTCATCGCGTTTCGCGGGACCACAACAAATCCAGCGCCCCGTCGCGAGGCTGGGCATGCGAGATTAAGACTGTCCGTAGCTGTTGCCTTGCAGCCACGCCGATGAGGCGGGTGCGCCACCTTTGGGCCACAAACGCGGACCATCTTCGGGACGGATCACGGAGACGAATCGTACACCTTGGATGACCGTGCCAACGGTTGGTTGCGACAGCGTCTCAATACATTACCGGTCTCCTGCAAGTGGCGCAGCGCTCGTGAAAGCATTGCGGCGCGAGTTTGCTCTCAATGCAGCAGGGTGGAGCGGGATCGAAGCGGGGAAGGAATTTAGCTGACTATGAGCGCCAAGCCGTTCGACAAATCGAAGCTGCCAAGCCGTCACGTGACAATGGGGCCGAGTCGGGCTCCGCACCGATCCTACTATTACGCGATGGGGCTGACAGAAGAGCAGATCAACCGGCCGTTCGTCGGCGTTGTCAGCTGCTGGAACGAGGCGGCCCCCTGCAACATCGCCCTGATGCGGCAGGCGCAGTCGGCAAAGGCGGGCGTCGACCAAGGGGGCGGCACGCCGCGGGAATTCTGCACCATCACCGTGACCGACGGCATCGCCATGGGTCACCAGGGCATGAAGTCGTCGCTGGTTTCCCGCGAGGTCATCGCCGATTCGATCGAAGTGACGATGCGCGGCCACTGCTACGACGCCATGGTTGGTCTGGCTGGATGCGACAAGTCGCTGCCGGGCATCATGATGGCGATGCTGCGCCTCAACGTGCCAAGCGTGTTCATGTATGGCGGATCCATCCTGCCGGGCACATACAAAGGTAAGGACGTCACTGTACAGGATGTCTTCGAAGGCGTCGGCATGCACTCGGCGGGCCGCATGTCGGAGGAAGAGCTGCACGCGCTTGAATGCGTCGCCTGCCCGTCCGCGGGATCCTGCGGCGGACAGTTCACCGCAAACACCATGGCCTGCGTTTCCGAAGCCATCGGCTTGGCGCTGCCGGGTTCGGCCGGCGCGCCGGCTCCCTACGAGAGCCGCGACCATTACGGCGTCGAGAGCGGCAAGGCCGTGATGCGGCTCATCGCCGACAATATCCGCCCGCGCGACATCTGTACCCGCGAAGCATTCGAGAACGCGGCGACGATCGTTGCGGCAACCGGGGGTTCGACCAACGCGGCGCTGCACCTGCCGGCGATGGCGCACGAGATGGGTCTCGAGTTCGACCTGTTCGACGTCGCCGAGATCTTCAAACGCACGCCCTACATCGCCGACCTCAAGCCTGGCGGCAAGTACATCGCAAAAGACGTCTACGATATCGGCGGTGTGCCGCAGATCCTGCGCGCGCTGCTCGACGGCGGATTCCTCAACGGCGACTGCATGACGGTGAGCGGCAAGACGATGGCCGAGAACCTCGCCAGTGTCGAATTCAACACTGATCAGAAGGTGGTCTATCCGGTCTCCAATCCGATCACGCCGACCGGCGGTGTCGTGGGACTGCGCGGTTCGCTGGCGCCTGAGGGAGCGATCGTCAAGGTCGCCGGCATGACCAATCTGAAATTCCGTGGGCCGGCTCGCTGCTTCGATTGCGAAGAAGATGCGTTCCAGGCCGTCGAGGAACGTGCCTACAAGGAGGGCGAAGTCATCGTCATCCGCTATGAGGGACCCAAGGGCGGTCCGGGTATGCGCGAGATGCTGTCGACGACGGCGGCGCTCTACGGTCAAGGCGCGGGTGACAAGATGGCGCTGATCACAGATGGCCGTTTCTCGGGTGCGACGCGCGGCTTCTGCATCGGCCACGTGGGACCCGAGGCGGCTGTCGGTGGGCCAATTGCGCTGGTGCGCGATGGGGACATGATCTCAATCGACGCGGATTCGGGAACGCTCGATATCGAAGTTGATGCAAGCGAACTGGAACGCCGCCGTCAAGAGTGGAAGGTCCCCGACAATCCCTATCAGAGCGGCGTGCTGCGCAAATATGCGGAGCAGGTCGGACCGGCCAACAAGGGTGCTGTGACCCATGCCGGCGGAAAGGCGGAGGTGATCTGCTATGCCGACATCTGATTTGAGCAAAACGCGGCAGATGTGGTGCGGTGTCGTCATGGCGTGCGGCTTGTGGCTTGCCGCTGTTTGTGGCCCAGCTTCGGCCGCGCCCCGGTTCACCTCGGCGGAGGATGCGCTGCGTCAGGGGATCAGCGCCTATAACGGCGGCTATCATGAGATCGCGATCCCGGCGCTCGAGTATGCCGCCAGCGAAAATCTGTTCCTTGGATCCTATTACCTGGCGGTACTCTACGCCGACAGCAACTCGGCCTATACCGACCACGGCAAGGCCTACATGGTCTATCAGCGGATCGTGAACGAGCACTCCGATGTCGATCCCGATCACGATGCGCGCGGCCCTTATGTGGCGCGATCGCTGACGGCGCTGGCCAAATATGTGCGCGAGGGGCTTCAGGAACTGCGGCTGAGGCCGAACCCGGAACTCGCAGCCGAGTACCTGCATCACGCAGCTGTGTTCTTTAACGACGAAGACGCGCAGTTCGAACTTTCGAAGATGCAGCTCAACGGCGATGGCGTGCCGACGGATGTAGCGCGCGGGCGGCACTGGCTGGCGGTGCTTGCCGAGAACGGGCATGCGGGCGCGCAAGCCTTCCTCGCCGATCTCTACTGGCGCGGCAAGTTCATGCCGAAGGATGCGGTGCGGGCGCTGACGCTGATATCGGTTGCGGTCAAGAACGCACCGGCTGGCGAGCAGGTGTGGATCGACGACATTTACCAGAACATTTATTGCGGGGCTCCGCAGGGTGTGCGCGAACAGGCGACCGGCATGGTTGCCGATTGGGACGTGCGCTACGGCCGCAAGCCGCCGCTGCCGGGGCGCCTCGGTCTTGGCGGGTTCGATCTTGGTGTACACCGCACCTGCGCGGATGGACGATCAATTCCGATGCGCTCGGGTGAGTTGCCTCTGATTGCGGACCCTGCAGGGGTGGGCGCGACGGCTGCAACGAGCGAACCGGCGATGTCGGTGGAAGCTCTTCCAGCGAACCCGGCGACGGGCTTCATTCGCGGCGGGGCGGTTGGCGGTGGATCAATGCGCCCGGTCGGGGCGCGGCAGTAGCCCGTCCATCCGGTGATGCTGATTTGTTTCTTTCAGCGGTATTCCTGCCGCGGCGCCTGATTTCCATCGGGAGCCATTCATCCTGGCTCATCGGTCGCGGCTCGCGTTGTGATGATTTCGGCGAAAAGTTCAGGCGCGATGTTGCCGCCTGAGAGAATCAGACAAACGGTCTTGCCGCGTGTCTCGATGCGGCCGCCCAACACGGCGGCGAGAGATGCAGCTCCCCCCGGTTCGACGACCAGCTTGAGCGTTTCGAAGGCGAAGCGGACGGCGCTGCGAACCTCTGCGTCGGTGACGCTGAGGCCGCCTGAGAGGAGTTCGCGCGCGATCGGGAAGGTGATCGTGCCGGGTGTCGTGGCCATCAGCGCGTCGCAGATGGAAGGGGGCGCGTCGGGGGCGTTGGTTTGGCATTCGCCGGAAGCGAGCGAGCGGGCCATGTCGTCGTAATGCTCCGGCTCGACGGTATAGATCGCGGTTGCCGGGCTGCGCGCCGTCACGGCGGTGGCGCAGCCTGCGGCAAGGCCGCCGCCGCTGCAGTTGACCAGCAGCACGTCGGCTTCGGCGCCGATGCGCTGGCATTGCTCATCGATCTCGAGGCCGACGGTGCCTTGTCCGGCAATGACATGGGGATCATCGTAGGGACGCACGATGGCAAGGCCGCGCTCTTCTGCAAGGCGCGCGCCGATCTCCTCGCGGCTTTCGGCGTAGCGGTCGTAGAGCACGACTTCGGCGCCAAGCGCACGGGTGTTGTCGATCTTCGTGGCGGGGGCATCTCTAGGCATAACGATCGTCGCCGCGGACGCGAGCAGGCGCGCGGCGGCTGCAACCCCCTGGGCGTGATTGCCCGACGACCAGGCCAGGATGCCGTTGGCCCGGACGTTGGGGGCGAGGCTCGAGATCTTGTTATAGGCACCGCGGAACTTGAACGAGCCGGTGCGTTGCAGGGTCTCGGCCTTGATTAGAATGCGCCCGCCGGTGCGCTTATTGAGGGCCGGGCTCTCCACCAGCGGTGTGCGCACGGCGACGTCAGCCAGCCGATCGGCGGCGGCTTCGATATCGGCAAGGGTGATGGCGACGGGCTGAATGTCCGACATCGTTGCTTGATCCAGTTGAACTGCGACAGCTGTGTTCCAGAGGCGATCGGTCAGGCCAGATTGACCGGCCGGATGGATTTGACAAGTCGTCAGGGCATGGTTTGGCGCCGACGTCGTGGATTTGGCGCGGGGAAGAACATCTGCATACTCGTATTCGTGTTCCATCAGGGTGATGCGGGGCAACGCTGGAGCACTTGCGCTTTCGGCCGGGAAATCGTCCGGTATCAGTATGTAGCGACCTTTTCCCACAGTTGCCGCATCGCAAAATGCTCAACGCTTGCGAAATGGCAGGGGTGCTGTATTGGTCTCCTGGCATAAGGGCAGAATCGCGGAGGGTGGTTCTGTCATGGGGGGGAGCTCTCAAGGGTTTCGCACATATGGATCATCCGCACGTACCGGCGGTGCCGGGAACGGCTAGTTCACGCAGTTGGCTGGAAGTGGCGCAGCGGTATCGGCACCCCGATCCGGCATGGAGCATCCTTGAAATCGTGGTGACGGCAGTGCCGTTCGCGGTCCTCTGGGTTGCAGCCTACCTGTCGCTGTCGGTCAGCTACTGGCTCGCACTGTTGTTCATTGTTCCTGCCGCCGCTTTTCTCGTCCGGCTGTTCCTGATCCAGCACGACTGCGGCCATGGCGCCTTCTTCAAGAAGCGGCTGACAAACGATTGGGTCGGGCGTGCTCTCGGTATCCTGACTTGCACTCCCTATGACGTGTGGAAGCGCAGCCATGCAATCCACCACGCTCATTCGGGAAATCTCGACCATCGCGGCATTGGCGATATCAACACGTTGACGGTCGACGAATATCTGGCGCGGCCCTGGTGGGGCCGGCTCGTCTACCGCTTTTACCGCCATCCGCTGATCATGTTCGTCGTCGGGCCGGCTTATGTCTTCATCGTGCAGCAGCGCCTGCCGTTCGGGCAGATGGATGGCGGCTGGCGGCCCTGGGTCAGCGCCATGGGAACCAATTTCGGGATCGCCGGGCTGATCCTGCTGATGGTCTGGTTTGTCGGCGCCGGCGAATTTTTCATGGTGCATGCACCGATTGTGATACTGGCTGCAATGATCGGTGTCTGGCTGTTCTATATTCAGCATCAGTTTGAAGAGACATACTGGGCGGAAAGCCGGGACTGGTCGCATGAAGAGGCGGCGCTATACGGCAGCTCGTTTTATGATTTGCCAGGCGTGCTGGCATGGATGACGGCGAATATCGGAATCCACCACGTCCATCATCTTTATGCGCGTATTCCTTTTTATCGACTGCCGCAGGTGTTGCGGGATCATCCCGAACTTGCCGACGTGCGCCGCGTTAGCCTGGTACAAAGCTTTAAATACGTTAAGCTGAAGCTGTGGGACAGCCAGCAGCGGCGTCTGGTGGCGTTCAGCGAGATCCGTCGCCTGTCCCGAAGCGGCAAGTCCGCAGCCTGATATGCGGCGTTTCGGTGCCTTTCTCAGCCGGAGATCACAGCGTGCGCCGACGCCGGCACCGTGACGAGGCACGATGTCGAGTTCCAGGTGGGATAACAAATACGAAGCGGCTCCAGATGGGCTGTTCGGCAATTCTCCAAATGAATACGTGCGCGAGATCGCAGCGCGCTCCGACTTTGCGGCGCGCACCGGGTTGTGTCTGGCCGACGGGGACGGGCGCAACAGCCGCTGGCTCGCCGCGCGCGGCCTCAACATGACGGCGGTGGATCTGTCGGCGGTGGCTTGCGCCAACGGGGAACGGCTCGATGCGGCTGCGGGCGTCAGGGTGGAGCGGATAGCGTGCGATGTCGAGCGCTGGCAGCCGGCGCAGGACCGACGCTGGGAGGCCGTCTTCGTGATGTATCTTCAGGCCCCGGAAGCGACAAGAATGGCCGCCGTTCGGAGAGGATGGAACGTGCTGACAGCGGGTGGATGGATTGTCGTCGAGGCCTTCGCCAAAGCGCAGGAGGCGGCGGGGAACGGGTTAGGGCCAGGTTCGCTGGACCTGATGTACGACCTCGAAGAATTTTGCGCATGGTTGCCTGACGCTGAAGTCGTCGAGGCATTGGCGGGTCGCATCGGGCTCGACGAAGGCGGCCGCCACCAGGGGCTGGCCCATGTCGTGCGGTTCGCTGCGCGCAAACACTGAAACGCGCCGCACCCGCGCGCAATCAAATCTTGCTTGCTTCGCTACAGGCTGCCGAGGACCGAGATTTTGCCATCCGCGCCAAGTCGGCCGACAACGATTTCGCCGGTGCGGGTGGACCGCCCGGTGAGCACGCGGATGTTGACCTGATGGCTGACGAGGATGAGCGGGGCACCTGGGCTGCGCGCGCCGAGCCACTGCTTCAATTCGTTCGTCTGCGATACACTCACTTCGTAATTCTCATAGAACGAGTTGAGCGCTGGTAGATCTCTGACTTCCCCAAGGCCGATGAGTGCTGCGGTCTCACGGCAGCGGCACCACTGGCTGGAATAGACGTCGGCGCGTTTAATTCCATTTTCACGGAAGCGATTGCCGCTGGCAGCCGCCCGGCGACGGCCGGTGTCATCGAGATTGCGCTGGGTGGTGCAATCTCCAATGGCGAAGTTGCCGGGGTCGCCGGTGCCGGGAGCCAGTTCGTGGCGCAGGATCGCAAACGCTTCGCCGGTGCGGATCGCCTGCCACAGCGCTGCTTCGTCAGCCGGATGGGCGGGAACCAGGAGTGCAAGGGGCGCCACGGAGGCGATGAACAACTTGGCGGCGATTTTCCTTCCTGTCCGGATTAATGCAAAAACCGGCATCGCTTGCCTCCTCGTCAAACCGCCAGTTCGATCCAGACGGGGACATGATCGGAAGGTTTTTCCCAGCCGCGGGTCTGCTTGTCGATGCCGGCTGCCTCGAGCCGGTCGGCGGCCTCCGGTGACAACAGCATATGATCGATGCGGATGCCGTCGTTCTTCTGCCAGGCGCCGGCCTGATAATCCCAAAAGGTATAGGTCTCGGGTTCCGGCGTGGTGGCGCGGATGGCGTCCGTCATGCCGAGAGTAATGAGACGGCGGAAAGCGGTGCGACTTTCAGGCTGGAAAAGCGCGTCGTTGGTCCAGGCGTCCGGCCGCTTGGCGTCTTGCGGCATTGGGATGACGTTGAAATCGCCGGCAACGACGAGGGGCATCTCGTCGGCAATCAGCTCCTGCACACGGTTTTCGAGACGCTGCATCCAGGCGAGTTTGTAATCGAACTTTTCGCTGGCAAGCGGGTTGCCGTTCGGCAGATAGAGGCAGGCGATACGCACCGCGCCAGAGTCTGTCGAAACGGTCGCCTCAATGTAGCGGGCCTGTTCGTCGTGCGGGTTGCCGGGCAGGCGGCGCGTAACGTCTTCGAGCGGCATTCGTGATAGGATCGCGACGCCGTTGAAGCCCTTCTGACCATGTGTTTCGACGTGATAGCCAGCATCCTCGAAGGCTTCGCGCGGGAAATTCTTGTCGACGGACTTGATCTCCTGCAGGCAAACGACGTCGGGTGAGCTTTCCTTGAGCCAAGTCAGGGCTGTCTCGATGCGCGCCTTGACGCCGTTGATGTTCCAGGTCGCGATTTTCATGGCGTGCTCCCACCAGCTCTTTGCAAGGCAGCCTGAAAAACGGCCGGACGGTCTTCTGCTTCGGCTCGCGCCACCCGACCATCTACACGGTCGGTGAGTAGGGCTTCTTTAGTGCACGTGGGACAAAGGGGCGGCAGCGAGATATTTCGACCGGTCAGACACGGCGGTTCTGTGGTTCGCCCCCGTCACATCGAAAAACTGGTGCCGCAGCCGCACGAGGCCGACGCATTCGGATTGCGGATCTGGAAGGAGGCGCCGATCAGCTCGTCGACGAAGTCGATGTGCGAACCTTCGAGGAAGCCGAGCGAGATAGGATCGATAAGGACGGTAGCGCCGTCGCGTTCCAGCACAATGTCGTCGTCGGCTTTTTCGGCGACGAGATCGAACTTGTACTGGAAGCCGGAGCAGCCGCCGCCCTCGACGCTGACGCGCAGGAGCTTGTTGGCTGGCTCATTCGCCACGATCTCGGTGATGCGGCGGGCGGCATTCTCGGTCAGGACGACGGTTGCGGTCATTCTCTTTATTTCTCATGAACGACTAAGGCTTGCGACATTGCGCGATTCTATGCCCAAAAGATGAGGACGGGCAGGCTCGGTGTCAAACCCGGATATGAAATAACATTATGGCAGCGGCGATGGGCCTCGACAATTATGGCGCAGGGTTGAAGCCGGGGGAACGCTCGTCGGCCCCATATGCCGCTAACGCGGTGCCGAGCCGGGGCCGGGAACATGCTGAGCCCGAATGTCCGATGCGCAGCCCGTTCCAGCGCGATCGCGACCGTATAATCCATTCGGCGCCGTTCCGACGGCTGCTGCACAAGACGCAGGTATTTGTCTTCCACGAGGGGGACCACTACCGGACGCGGCTGACGCATTCCCTCGAAGTGGCGCAAATTGCACGGACCATCGCGCGCCAGTTGCGCCTTGACGAAGACCTCGCGGAGGCGTTGGCGCTGGCGCACGATCTGGGGCATTCGCCGTTCGGGCATGCCGGGGAAAGGGCGCTCGATCAGGTCACGGCCGAATTTGGCGGGTTCGACCACAACGCGCAATCGCTCAAGGTCGTAATGCGGCTGGAACGGAAATATTGCGGATTCGACGGGATGAACCTGACCTGGGAGACGCTTGAGGGGCTTGCCAAGCACAACGGGCCGGTGGCGGACCCGAAGCATTCGGTGGTCGCCAAAGTCGCCGGTCTCCTAGGGCATTGGCGAAGCCTGGAACTCAGCCAGTATGCCAGCGCGGAGGCTCAGGTGGCGTCTCTTGCCGACGACATCGCCTACGTTTCGCATGATACCGACGATGGTCTGCGTGCGGGGCTTTTGTCGCTCGACGATCTGAAGGAGGCGCCGCTCGCCGGGCCGCTGGCAAAGCGCTTGACCGCAAACGGAGGCGGCGCCATCGAGCCGTCACGGGCGATATATGAGATTACACGGGCGATGATCACCGCCATGGTCGGGGATTGCGTCGCGGAATCGCGGCTGCGGTTGGCCGCGCTCAATCCGGGTTCGCCTGACGACATACGTCTGGCGGAAAGCGAGACGGTCGCGTTCTCCGATCAACTCGTCGGCGATATCCGAGCGCTCAAGGCTTTTTTGTTCGAGCGGGTTTACCGGCACGACCGCGTCATGACGGTGATGAGCGCAGCCGAGCAGGTCGTCGTCGACCTGTTCCAGCGCTATATCGCCGAGCCGTCGCTGCTGCCGGAAGCCTGGCATCAGGCCGCCCAGCAACGCGGGGGGCGCAGGCTTGCCCGCCTTGTTGCCGATTTCGTTGCAGGCATGACGGACCGGATGGCGATGGCCGAGCACTGCCGCCTGTTTGACGCGAGCCCGGAATTACGATAGCGCCAGCAGCAATCCAGGGTTTGTTCGGTCAACGCGTCCCTTGTTCAACACTCGGCAAGCCGGGTTTTCGATGTTCAACACTCGGCAAGCCGGTGTTGAATTGCAGGCCGGCGTCGATCCGAGAGTTGAGCGGTTCGGAAACTTGGCGGTGACAATCGCGGAGGGGCCGGCCCGGCAAAAGAGGTATTTCGCGCATGAACGTTTTCGCCCACGTCGAAGGGCTGATCAGATCATCGCTATCTGCGATGCAGGCCGATGGCGTCCTACCGGCGGATATCGACATTTCCGGCATCGAGGCGGAGACACCGCGCGATAAAACACATGGCGATTTCGCCACCAATGCAGCGATGGTTCTGGCCAAGAAGGCCGGGATGAAGCCGCGCGATATCGCCGATGAGCTAAAAGTCCGGATGGAACGTTTCGCGGACATCGAAAAGGTAGACGTGGCCGGCCCGGGCTTTCTAAATATGAAATTCAAGCCGGAGTTCTGGCAGGCAATGGTGGGTGCCATCCTGGAGGCGGGTGAACTCTACGGCCGGGTTGACGTCGGGCATGGGACGAAAACCAACGTGGAGTACGTTTCCGCCAATCCGACCGGGCCGATGCATGTGGGCCATTGCCGCGGCGCGGTCTTCGGCGACGCACTGGCCGGGCTCCTTAAATTTGCCGGCTACGATGTTTCGCGCGAATACTACATCAACGATGCCGGTGGGCAGGTCGATATGCTGGCCCGTTCGGCTTACCTGCGCTACCGCGAGGCACTCGGCGAAGATATCGGCGAAATTCCCGAGGGTCTTTATCCGGGCGACTATCTCGTGCCGGTGGGGGACGCGCTGGCGGCCGAGTTCGGCGACAAGCTTAAGGAGCGGGACGAAGCCGACTGGATGCCTGTCGTCCGTGCCAAGGCCATCGAACTGATGATGGTGATGATCCGGGAGGATCTCGCAGCCCTCAACATTCATCACGACGTGTTTTTCTCTGAAGCGTCGCTGCAAGCCAACGGCCGTGACCTGATCAAGGAAGCCATCGACGAACTGAAAGGCAAGGGGCTCATCTACGAAGGCGTGCTGCCGAAGCCCAAGGGGCACGACGACGAGGAATGGGAGGAGCGCGAACAGCTCTTGTTCCGCTCGACCGAGTTCGGCGACGACGTCGACCGGGCGATCGCCAAGTCGGATGGGAGCTACACCTATTTCGCCGGCGACATCGGCTATCACTATGACAAGTTGCAGCGCGGGTTCACGCACCTGATCAACGTCTTCGGTGCCGACCATATTGGTTACATCAAGCGGATGAAATCGGCTGTCGCCGCGTTGTCGGACGGCATGGCTGAGTTCGACATCAAGGTGTGCCAGCTCGTGAAGCTGTACCGCGGCGGAGAGCCGGTGCGGATGTCGAAGCGGGCGGGGACCTTCGTGACGCTGCGTGACGTCGTCGAGGAGGTCGGCCGGGATCCGGTCCGTTTCATGATGCTCTACCGGAAAAATGACGCGCCGCTCGATTTCGACTTCGCCAAGGTTACCGAGCAATCCAAGGACAATCCGGTGTTTTACGTGCAGTACGCCCATGCGCGTGCGGCGTCGGTAACGCGGAATGCAAAGGAGGCCTTTGCAGAGCTGGATGCCTCATCGGATGCACTGGGCGGGGCGGACTTGTCGAAACTGACCGATCCGGGCGAAATCGAGCTGATCAAGATGCTCGCAACCTTTCCGCGGCTGATAGAGGGCGCGGCGCGGGCTCATGAGCCGCATCGGCTGGCATTCTACCTCTATGAAGTGGCCAATGCCCTGCATTCACAATGGGCGCGAGGCAATGATTCGCCACATTTACGCTTTATCGCCCAAGGGGATGTGGGGATGACAGCGGCCCGCCTTGCCATGATTGCTGCGACACAACAGGTGATATCCTCCGGATTGGGTGTACTCGGCGTCGAGGCCCCGGACGCGATGCGCTAGACTCCGATTCGGGAGTGTCGCCGCCACGCAGTGCCAGAACGGGTCCGCGCGGTCGGTAATGAGGGGTGCGCCACATGTCGAATTCAAACGGGAGACAGCGGCCGGGTTTCCCGCCGGCTAATCCACCGGCCTACGAGGGCCGGCAGATGGATCCGCGACAGATGCCGCACCAGCCGCATGCTCAGGGCGACGAACCTGCGTTGTCGTGGCCGCCGCGCGATGTGCAGCCCGATCCGCGAAGCGTAGGGGGACATGATGGCCACGACGGTCGTCAGAACGGCCGGGAGTGGCAGCAGCCCCAGCAGGGCTATGGGTTTCCGCAGGAAGCAGGCGGGCAGCCGCGATACCACGACTCACATGGACGACCGCTGACGGCTCATCCAGAGGCGCCCTATCCGGCCGATCCCTATCGTTATCCCAACGAACCCGAAGGTGTTCCTGAAGATCCCTACGCGCAGCCAACCCTGGGAGGTGGCAACCGCCGAGGTTATGACGGTGGTCCGCCGCCACACGAAAGCGGTGCAAGCCCCTATACCGCGCGATTCGAAGCCTATGTGCCTCCAAGCGTCGCGTCCGAGCCCCACAATGGGCGGCAGGACTACGGTGCAGGTTACGGCGCTGCTCAGGAAGAACCAAATCTGCGCAACAGTACCTACGAGGATGGCTGGCCGGCCACGGTTCCATCGCAGGGCGGCTACGCCCGCGGTGAAGCGGCGCACTATCCGCCCCAGCAGGGCTATTCACAGGATCCGCGCTTCGCGCAGGAGCAGCGCTATGCTCAAGAGCCGTCCGCTTATGGCGGCGAACAGTGGGGCAATCCGGCCGGCGGCTACGCAGACGGCGCTCAACAACAGGACCCCGCGACGGGCTGGCCGCAGGGCCATGGCGGGGATGCGTACGCCTATCCCACAGATCAATACGGGCAACATGTCGACCCGGCGCTGGCCGCCGGCCCGCAGGATGTTGCCGTCAACGAAGAGTATGACGAATACGACGATGAATACGAAGCCGAAGACGCGCCGCAGTCGGGCCGCTCGCGGCTGCTGATGATCGTCGGCGCGCTCGTCGGTGCGATCGTGATCGGGGCCGGGCTGGCCTACGGCTACAAGACGTTCAGCGGTGGCGAGTCCCGCATTGCTGGAGCCCCTCCGGTCGTTCGCGGGGATGCCCAGTCGAGCAAGGCGCGTCCGGATGATCCGGGCGGGCGTCAGTTCGATCATACCGACTCGCAGGTGATGCGCCGAATCAGCCAGGAAGGCCGCGCGTCGGGCGCGAACGATGCCAGCGGTACGCGCCGCGTGGCCACGATGATGATTGGGCGCGACGGGCGGGTCGTTGAGCCGGAGCAGCCCTCCTTGCCGGCGGCTGCTGCCCCCGAGCAGCCGGTGGTGTCGGTTCCAGGCCTGACGGTCGTCGATGGATTTGCCGGACAGCGCGCCGCGAGGCAGGCTGCAGCCGCCAACTCTGGGGATGGGGGAAGGCCAATCGTGGTGAGCCCGCCGACGAACAAGACGTCGAACGCCTTGTCGCCTGTGCGACCGGTTTCGGTCACACAGGATCCGCAGAAAGCCTCTGTAGCAGTGTCGCCGCCGCCAAAGGCGCCGGAGAAGGTGGCGGCAGCGGCCGCAGTAGCTCCGCCGCGAACGTCCGTCCCTGTCGTCAAAACCCAGCCGAAACCACCGGTTTCGGCGGCGCCGTCGACAGCACCTTCAACCGGCGGAAATGGTTACGTCGCCGTGTTGGCGTCGGTTCCGGTCTCCAGTACGAGCCGGCTCGATGCGCTGAAGACGTTTGCCGATATCCAGCAGAACTACGGCAACGTACTGCGCGACCGGACACCGGACGTGCGGGAAGCCAACCTTGGTGAAAAGGGCACCTATCACCGGCTCATGGTGGGACCGCCGGCTTCGCGGGAAAGCGCGAACGCGCTGTGCAAGGAGCTCAAGAGCGCCGGCTATTCCAGTTGCTGGATTACGTCGTACTGAGCCCGGACATCGATGCGATCAGCCTTTATCACAGGGCTTGCCGGTTTCCGGCTTGGCGCCGCCGAGCGTGAATTTCTGAACGAGGCGCGTCCGGCCGGCCTCATCTTGTTCTCGCGCAATTGCGCATCTCCCGACGAGATCCGGCGCCTCGTCGCTGATGCCGTAGCGGCTATTGGCGCGGACGACGTTCTGGTGCTGATTGATCAGGAGGGGGGACGGGTTCAGCGTCTGCGTCCGCCTCTTGGGCGCAACTTGCCAAGCGCAAGGGCGTTTGGTGAGCTTTATGAAACGGGTGCAGATCCGGCGGTTGCAGCTGGCCGGCTCATCTTCCGGCTGCTGGCCGAAGATCTCCGCGGCCTTGGTATCAACTGCGACTGCGCGCCGGTGCTCGACATTCCGGTGCCGGGCGCTGACGGGATCATCGGGGACCGGGCCTATTCGGTTACACCGGGGGCGGTGATCGCGCTCGGCCGGGCCGTCTGCCAGGGGCTGATGGCGGGCGGCGTCGTACCGGTGATCAAGCATATTCCAGGACATGGTCGCGCGGGGTGTGACAGTCATCTCGCGCTGCCCGTGGTGGATGCTTGTCTTGCGGACTTGCGCTCAAGCGATTTTGCGCCATTTCAGGCGCTCGCCGACATGCCGGCGGCGATGACCGCACATGTTGTCTACTCGGCGATCGATGCGCAGGCCCCGGCGACGACGTCACAAGCGACCATCGGCGGCATCATCCGCGACGAGATCGGCTTTTCCGGGCTGTTAATGAGCGACGATTTGTCGATGAAGGCGCTGTCGGGGCCGATCGAGAAGCGCGCGGCCGAAGCGATCGCAGCCGGCTGCGACGTCGTCCTGCACTGCAATGGCGATATCGACGAGATGCGAGCGGCAGCGGCCGGGTCGCCGGCACTGCAGGGCGAAGCCCTGGCCAGATTCAACGCAGCATTTTCGGTGACGCGGGCGCAGGTCGATTTCGATGCCGAAGAGGCCGTTCGCGTTCTGGAGCGCATCCTGGCTGGCGGCCGGGCGGAAATTCCCGAAGTATGATAAAGACTTCGCTTGCGTTTCTTGACGAACGAATCGAGGCATTGTGGCGGGCATGATCCCTGAAGAACCAACTGAGCCCGAGGAAAGCGTTGCTGCCTCCTCGCAACTGGACTGGGACAGCCCGGAGCGGCTGTCGCTCGTGGAAGGCGATCGCGACCAGTTGCAAGTGGATGTCGGCGGCTTCGAGGGGCCACTCGACCTGCTTCTGGCGCTGGCGCGCACGCAGAAGGTCGATCTTGCCAACATTTCAGTCCTGGCACTTGCAGAACAGTATCTGCAATTCATCGCACAGGCCCAGACTTTGCGCCTCGAAGTGGCTGGCGAATATCTCGTCATGGCTGCCTGGCTGGCGTTTCTCAAATCGAAGCTTCTGTTGCCGCGCGATGACAAGTCCGATGATGTCGCAAGTGCCGAAGAGCTGGCACAACGGTTGGCCTTCCGGCTGATGCGGCTCGAAGCCATGCGGGAACGGGCGGCGCAACTGATGACGCGTGCACGCTTCGGGCGCGACGTGTTTGGGCGCGGCATGCCGGAACGCGTCACGGCGATCCGCCAGCGGGTCTGGGGAGCGGACATCAACGACCTGCTGCTGGCTTATGCTGGATCGCGGCAAAGGACGATCAGGACAGTTCACACGGTACGCGCGCGCAAGGTCTGGTCGATCAAGCAGGCGCGCGGCCATCTGCAGCGGTTGATCGGCAGCGTAGTGCCTGGATCGTGGTCCGACTTCGACGGCTTCCTGCGGGAGTTCATGACTGTTACGGCGGATGCCGAAGAGGTCAGGACGGTGCGGGCGAGTTCGTTCGGGGCGACCTTGGAAATGGCGCGTGAAGGACTCGTCGAACTGCGCCAGGACGGACCGTTCCAGCCGATCTATATGCGGCGTCGCGACGGTGAAGTGTGGGAGCCTGCGAAATGACGGCTGGAAACGCACCACCCGGCGGCACCGGGCCGCCGAAACTGCGGCTCGTCACCAGCAGCGAGGTGGGCGCGGCGGGAAACGACGTTGCCGACGCGGTTCTGGAAGATGGCGGGACAGCCATCGAAGCGGCCGCAGAGACAGAGGCAGGGGAAGTTCCAAGCACCATGCCAAAGCAGTCGCGCGAGCGTGCCGAGATGCTGCGCATCCTCGAAGCACTTTTGTTCTCCGCACCGCAGTCAATGAGCATGCAGAAGCTTTCCGAGTTCCTGCCTCCCGGCGAAGACCCGCTGCCGCTCCTCATGGACCTGCAGGCACACTACCAGGGGCGCGGGGTGAATCTTGTCCGGGTTGCGGGAAAATGGGCGTTCCGGACGGCGGCCGATCTCGGCTATCTCTTGAAAAGAGAGACCATCGAGGAGCGGCGACTGTCGAAGGCCGCCCTCGAGACGCTGGCAATCATCGCCTACCACCAGCCGGTGACGCGCGCCGAAATCGAACAGATCCGCGGCGTGTCGACTTCGGCGGGGACGCTCGACATTCTTCTCGACACGTCGTGGATCAGGCCGCGGGGCCGGCGACGGGCGCCTGGACGACCAGTGACGTACGGGACGACGGAGTTGTTTCTCGAGCACTTCGGCCTCGACAATGTTGCCGATCTTCCCGGGCTTGGCGAGTTGCGAGGAGCCGGATTGCTCAGTGCGCAGTTGCCGCCGGACTTTTCGGTTCCACAGCCGAACGACGTGGCTTCCCTGATGCCGGACGAACTGCCGCTCGATGACGACGAGGAGGATCAGGCTGATCTCGAACTCGACGATCGCACATTGGATGGGGACGAGGACGAATCCGAGGGCGGTGAAGCAGGCGATAGCGGCTGGGATGACGAAGACTTGCATGAAATGCGCGAGGCCGATAAGCCGGAGCCCTCATCGGGCTGACACCCAGCCCATTTCCTCAACGCATGACGGAATAAAGGCCCGCCTATTGCAGTGGCGCGAGTGGATTTCACGGCAGTTGACAGCCGAAGCGCCGCCCCCAGTCCAAGAGGCAGGGGCGCGGGCGGCGGCGATGTTTGCCGCGCGGCTGACGTTTGAAGGCGTCGAGCGACGCTATGGCGACATTTACGCTTTGCACCATGTCGATCTCGATATCGCGCCCGGCGAGGTCGTCTGCCTGCTCGGACCATCGGGGTGCGGGAAAACGACGCTACTGCGAATTGCCTCGGGAATCGAGAAGCCGTCGGCGGGGCGGGTCCTCATCAACGACCGCGAAGTTGCCGGGCCCAATGCCTTCGTGCCGCCCGAGCAGCGCTCGGTCGGGCTGATGTTCCAGGACTTCGCGCTGTTCCCGCATCTGTCGATCCTCGAAAACGTGGCGTTCGGCTTGAGGAAGTTGCCACGCGAAGAAGCGAGGCGCGCGGCACTTGCCGTCCTGGCACGCGTCGGTTTGCAGAAGTTCGCGGACGGCTATCCGCACACGCTCTCGGGCGGGCAGCAGCAGCGGGTGGCGCTGGCGCGGGCCATCGTGCCGCGGCCGTCGGTGATGCTGATGGATGAGCCGTTTTCCGGTCTCGACGTGCAACTGCGCGACGAAATGCAGGAGGAGACGCTGGCGCTGTTGCGGGAGACGCGAGCGACGTCGCTGATCGTGACGCACCACCCGGAAGAGGCGATGCGCCTTGGCGACCGGATCGCGGTGCTCAGGGCGGGGCGCCTCGTCCAGTTCGACAAGGCCGAAAAGCTCTATGACCATCCAGCCGACTTGCTCGTTGCCAGGATGTTTTCTGAAATCAACGAGGTAGCCTATGTCGTCAGCGGCGGGGGCATCGATACGCCGCTGGGGCGGCTCGAAGCGCCGCCGGGGGTCAAACAGGGCGAATCCGCCGTCGTCTGCATTCGTGAACGCGGGGTCGAAGTCAAATCCTCGGGTCAAGGACTGCCCGGTCGCGTGCTACATGTCCGCTTTCTCGGCGACATCGACCTCCTCGAAATCGGTGTCCAGGGGTTCGAGGCACCGCTCAGGGTGAGGACACCGCATTATGCGCATTGGGCGAAAGGTGCGGAGGTCGGAATCGAGGTGGACCCGGCGCGCCTCCTGGTGTTTCCGGCCAATGGCGGCAATTCGGCCTGATTTGAGGGAGCAACCTTGGAAACTACTCGGGCGGCACTGCTTGCCGGGGGTTCGGCTTTCGTGCGATAGTTGGAACTTAACAGGAAACTCGCAGCACTTGCGCTGCTTAGGAGTTGAGAACTTATGGGTACATTCAGCGTCACGCACTGGATCATTCTGCTCGTGATCGTCGTATTGCTGTTTGGCAGCGGGCGCATCTCTTCGGTGATGGCCGACGTCGCCAAAGGCATAAAGAGCTTCAAGAAGGGAATGGCCGACGACGACGACGAAACCGTCAAGAAGCAGGAAGGTTCGGCGGCGATCGAGCATCAGGCCAGTGCTGCCGAAAAGGCCGAGGCGCAGCGTACCAAGGCTGGTTGAAAGAGCCGTCAGACCGGGGAAATCGGTCCGCTTCGCAAGCCTGACTAAGATGCGCAGCTTTGCCGCCCCGGTTTTCGATCTGGCAGCGGGTCGCCAGTATCGCCAACTTCGCCAAACCGTCCGGTTCGTCCGGGCGGCCTCTGATGGTCTTCCAGAAACACATGTTCGATATCGGCTGGAGCGAGCTACTGATCCTGGGCGTCATCGCGCTTATCGTGGTGGGGCCGAAGGATCTGCCCGGTCTGCTGAGGACGCTTGGCAAGTATCTGGGTGTCATCCGCCGCCAGGCTTCCGAGTTCCGCACGCAGTTCGATGAAGCGCTGCGCGAGACGGAGCTTGATCAGATCCGCAAGGACATGGCCGGCATCAAGCAGGATCTAACGTCGTCGGTGCATGGAGCCGCCCGTCAGGTTGAACGCGATCTCGATCCGGGAAAAATCGACGCGTCGGCCAAAGCGACGATCGAGAAGAAAACCGCTTCAGGGGCAGTGACAGGCTCCGGGGAGGAGGCAGGCGCCGCATCGAGCGAGGCAGCCGAGGACGACTGGGTGCAGGCGACATTCGATGATCCCGGACCACAAAAGAAGGCCGAGGCTGAGGCCGCCGCCTCCGAGCCCGTCGCACGCGCCAGTCGCGGTGCCGAGAAGAGCGGAGTCTGATCCCGATGGCAGATACAGTCGGTCACGGTGCCAACGACAACTCTGATATCGAGGCTTCAAAGGCGCCGATTCTCGATCACCTTATCGAATTGCGGCAGCGGCTGATCTATTCGGTCGCCGCATTCTTTGTCATGTTCATTTTGTGCTTCGCGGTCTCAAAGCACATCTACAACATCCTGTTGTGGCCGTTCGTCAGCGTGGTCGGCGCGGAGCACGCCAAGACCATCTACACGCACCTGTTGGAAAAGTTCTTCGTCGACATCAAGGTCGCGATGTTCGGGGCGGCATTCCTGTCGTTCCCGGTGGTGGCAATGCAGGTCTACAAGTTCGTGGCGCCGGGGCTCTACAAGAACGAGCGGGCGGCGTTCCGCCCCTATCTCATCGCGACCCCGCTCCTGTTCATCCTCGGCGCGTGCATCGTCTACTTTATCGCAATGCCGCTCCTGGTGCGGTTCTCGGTCGGTTTCCAGCAGGCGGGCGATGCCTCGACGGCCGCGATCGAACTTCTGCCGAAGGTCAGCGAATACCTGTCGTTAATCATGACCCTGATCATGGGATTCGGCATCTGCTTTCAGTTGCCCGTCGTGCTGACGTTGATGGCGCGGGCCGGCGTCATCGATTCAGCGGCACTGATCGCCGGGCGGCGCTATGCAATCCTCGGGATTTTCGCCGTCGCGGCCGTGCTGACCCCGCCGGACGCCATTTCCATGATCATCATGGCGCTGCCGACGTGCCTGCTCTACGAAGCCTCAATCTGGACCGTGAAGTGGGTCGAGAAAAAAGAGGCCGACAAGGCGGCGGAGTAAGCCGCCGGCTCGTTGATTTTCACGAGAACCGACCTGCTGGCGACCTGCGCCATTTGCCCGTATGGACCCTCGCGCCTGTGCGTCCTATAGGTCTGGGCAGAGCTGGAGTGGGTTCGCTGTGCGTGGCATCGCGATCGCGCTTTGGTTTAATTTCTTGCAGCATGTTGTTTGCGCCAGACAGCTAGAGGGCGACGCCAGTGTTCGACATCAAATGGATACGGGACAACGCAGAGCATTTTGACCAGGGCTTGAAAGCCAGAGGCCTCGATCCGCTGGCAGCCGAGCTGATTGCGCTCGATGAAAAACGCAGGGGGATTGTCACCCGGGTTCAGGATATGCAGAGCCGCCGCAATGCCGCCTCCAAGGAGATCGGCAAGGCGATGGGGGCAAAGGACAGTGCGCTGGCCGACAAGCTGAAGGCGGAAGTCGCGGCACTGAAAGAGGGGCTGCAGGCAGGCGAGGAAGACGAGCGCAAGGCGACGGGGGAACTCAACGCGGCGCTGTCGGCGATACCCAATCTGCCGCACGAAGACGTGCCGGTCGGGGCGGACGAGAACGATAACGTCGAAGTGCGCAAGTCGGGGAGCCCGCGCAAGTTCGACTTCGCACCCAAGCAGCACTTCGAGATCGGGGAATCGCTGGGCCTGATGGACTTCGAGACGGCGGCTAAGATCTCGGGCGCGCGGTTCGTCGTGCTCAAGGGGGCGCTCGCAAAGCTTGAGCGGGGAATCGCCTCGTTCATGCTCGACTTGCATACGACCGAGAACGGCTACACCGAATACCTGCCGCCGTTCCTGGTGCGCGATGAAGCTGCCTACGGCACCGGCAACCTGCCGAAGTTTAAAGATGATCTATTTCAAACTTCGAGAAATCCTGGTCAGGCCGATGAGTTATTCGATCATTTGATTGCAGACGGTATGAAAAAAGCTTTTTCTGCCGTGAGAGAACAGATTGCAGACGGTGCCAAGCCCGCCGACGTCCTTTCACGACTAGACAGCGCTTTTACATCAAAAATTTCGGATTGGCGCGCGCGTTTCAATGATGAACTGCCAAGTCATTTGCGCCTCTGGCTGATCCCGACGGCGGAAGTGTCGCTGACGAATATGGTTCGCGAGGAAATCCTCAGCCCCGACCAACTCCCCATGCGCTGCACGGCGTGGACGCCGTGCTTCCGCTCAGAAGCCGGTTCAGCCGGACGCGATACGCGCGGCATGATCCGTCAGCATCAGTTCTCGAAGGTGGAACTCGTTTCCATCACGACACCTGAACAGTCGCTCGAAGAACATGAGCGCATGACGGCGTCGGCGGAGAAGGTCTTGCAGCGGCTTGAGATCCCCTATCGAACGATGCTCCTTTGCACGGGAGACATGGGTTTTGCCTCGCAGAAGACCTACGACATCGAAGCGTGGCTTCCAGGCCAGGACGCCTATCGCGAAATCTCGTCGTGCTCGGTGTGCGGCGATTTCCAGGCTCGCCGCATGGGTGCGCGCTACAAGGCGGGCGACAAGGATATCCGCTTCGTGCATACGCTCAACGGGTCCGGTCTCGCCGTCGGGCGGACGCTGGTTGCGGTGTTGGAAAACTATCAACAGGCGGACGGCTCGGTTGTCATACCGGAGGCGCTGCGGCCGTATATGGGTGGTATGGAGAGGATCGGCGGGTGATGCACCTAGCGTCGTCATCCCCACGAAGGTGGGGACCCAAGCACGGCTTAGGACGACTTCCAACAACTCTCCTTGACGCCCTTCTATCTGGCCTTTCTGCAAGTTCGAAGATTTGTAGCAAACACTTGAGCTACTGCGAGTTGACTGGGTTCCCGCCTACGCGGGAATGACGTTGGTGGGGAGCACCATGTCTTTCCTCTAATTCACCTAAACCCTGGGCCCTTATGATATGCGCATCCTTGTCACCAACGACGACGGCATCAATGCTCCGGGGCTGAAGTGCCTGGAGGATATCGCCGCGCAGCTGAGCGACGACGTGTGGGTGGTGGCGCCTGAGACGAACCAGTCGGGTGCGTCGCACTCGCTGACACTGCACGAACCGTTGCGGTGCCGGGAAGTCAGCGAACGACGCTTTGCCGTACGCGGCACACCGACGGATTGCGTCATCATGGGCGTGCGCCATGTGCTGCTCGACAATCCACCGGATCTGGTCTTGTCGGGCGTCAACTACGGCACGAACATCGCAGAAGACGTCACCTATTCGGGGACCATTGCGGGGGCCATCGAGGGTTCGCTTCTCGGCATTAAATCCATTGCGATGAGCCTTGCGGTCGGTTTCAACGCCGAAGGCGATATCCACTGGGAAACGCCGATCGCACTCGGACCGAAGCTCATCGAGCGGTTGTTGGAGGCGGGCCTGCCCGACGGTGTTCTGATGAACGTGAACTTCCCGGATCTCGCGCCGGAGGCTGTGGCCGGAATTACGATTGCGCGCCAAGGACGGCGGGATCAGAACAACCTGCATATCGATGAGCGGCACGATACCTGGGGGCACCCCTACTACTGGTTCGGATTCGAACGGCGCAAATCGAACCCCGCTGAAGGCACCGATTTGTGGGCGATCTACAAGGGCATGATCTCGGTGACGCCGCTGCACGTCGATCTCACCAACGAGCCGATGCGGGAGTCCCTGCAAGGCATATTCGCCGATACACGGCGCAAGGTTGGCGGAAACTGAGCTGGCGTGCGAGCCGCTGACGCTGCGAGACGCCGCGTTTTCATATTTGATTAACGCTAAGTGTTGACAAACCAATGTTCGCCACGCTCTGGCCGCAGGTGTGCCCCGTCGGCTGCACAATCGTGGCTTACACCTTCAGCATTCGCGCAATTGGAGAGCATGCGTTCTCAGGGTTGCCGGCGGCTTGGCGGAGCTGCCGACATTGACATCTCTGAAGTGCAAAGTGCCTCCGAGCCGCGCTTGCCCGAGGGGAGCCGGCCCCGGCCGTTAATCGGCTGTTAACCGAGAGAGGGTTAACAAAATGGCTGGTATTGAGGTGCGTATTATGACCGAAATTGCAAGTCTGACGTCCGGAAGCGGGGTCTTTGCTTCCGTAAAATGGCCGATCATCGCCGCTTTCGGGGCGGCGTGCATTGCAGCCGGGTGCAGCGCGGATGTCACGCGCTTCAGTGGCCCCGGCTTCAGCCTCAACGCGAGCGAGGACAGGGCCAGCCTGATCCCGCCGGAAGCCTTGAGCAGTGGCGGCACATCGAATCTTTCCGACCTGACACCTGCAACCGGATATGGCGGTGGTGCGGCAACGGCCAACATCCAGACAGCAGCATTGCCGGACGCAACTGGTGTTTCCGACACCTACAACCAGCGCCGCGAACGGTACCGCGAAGACGATTACGCCGCCGCATCGCCTGCGCAACCGCGCCAACGGGATTACGACCAGCGGTCCCGGGCAGATGAAAAACTCGCAAAGGGCGAGGCGATCACGGTCGAGCGTGGCGACACGCTTTACGGCCTGTCGCGCCAGCACGGCGTTTCCGTTGCCGAGTTGATGACCGTCAACGGCCTCGACGATTCGATGCTGAAGATCGGGCAGACGCTCTACCTGCCGTCGGGTGCATCGGCACAGCGTTTGAGTGACTTCAAAACGCGCCATGCGCCGCCGCGCGAAGCGGTTGCGGCGGCCGAGGCGAGCGAGGCGCCGGCAACGTGGAACGGGCGATACGAGATGCGCGCGGGAGACTCGCTCTACAAGGTCGCCCGCCAGTACGGCGTGAAAACCAGCGAACTGCAACGCTACAACGCGATCACCGATCCGCGCCGCATGCGGCCGGGGACAGTTTTGCGCGTTCCCGGCGGCAGCAGCGCACCTTCGTCTGAGACCGCGCGCTTCTCGCCTACGCCAACAATAACTGTTCCCGCGACACCGGCGATTCTCGAGTCGGGCAAGCGTTATGCGGCTCTGACCGACGAGGGGAGCACGAGCGATGCCCGGCCGGGGACGAAGGGCGTGCAGACCGTAGCGATCACTCCGCCGAAAGCGGACAACCTGATCGATACATCGGCATCGGGTGATGGCAGCAAACTGCTTTGGCCGGTCCGCGGCAAGGTCATCGCCGGTTTTGGCGCGCGCTCCGATGGCACGCACAACGATGGAGTCAACTTTGCCGTTCCAGTCGGGACGGGTGTGATGGCTGCGCAGGATGGAGTCGTTGCCTATGCTGGGTCGGAACTGCGCTCCTACGGCAACCTCATTCTCGTGCGCCACGACAACGGCTGGGTAACCGCCTACGCGCACAACGACAAGCTGCTCGTTTCACGCGGCGACAGCGTGAAGCGAGGGCAGGTGATCGCCAAGTCGGGTTCATCGGGCCAGGTCAGCGAACCGCAAGTTCATTTCGAGTTGCGCCAGTCTTCGAAGAAGCCGGTCGATCCGATTCCCTATCTTGAGAAGCTTTGATACGTCGAACCTGATATCGAGGGAGCGCTGCTGTCTCAGCCGCGCAAAAGAAGGCCGGGGCAATGCTCCGGTCTTCTCGATTTCGGATTGGCGGCTCAGGCGGCGCCCATTGCCTTCTTCAGGTTGGCGTCGACGGCGTCGAGGAAGCCGGTGGTGGTCAGCCAGGGCTGGTCGGGGCCGACGAGGAGGGCGAGGTCCTTGGTCATCTGGCCGCCTTCGACGGTGTCGACGCAGACCTTCTCCAGGGTTGCGGAGAACTTCGCCAAGGCCGCGTTATCATCGAGCTTGGCGCGGTGGGCAAGGCCGCGGGTCCAGGCGAAGATCGAGGCAATCGAGTTGGTCGAGGTGTCCTTGCCTTCCTGGTGCTGGCGGTAGTGGCGCGTCACTGTGCCGTGGGCGGCTTCGGCTTCGACCGTGCGGCCATCAGGCGACATCAGGACGGAGGTCATCAGGCCGAGCGAGCCGAAGCCTTGGGCGACAGTGTCGGACTGGACGTCACCATCGTAGTTCTTGCACGCCCAGACGTATCCACCCGACCATTTCATCGCGCAGGCGACCATGTCGTCGATCAGACGGTGCTCGTAAGTTATGCCGGCCTTGTCGAACTTGTCCTTGAACTCGGCGTCGAAGACCTCCTGGAAAAGGTCCTTGAAGCGGCCGTCATAGGCCTTGAGAATCGTGTTCTTGGTTGACAGGTAGACCGGATATCCGCGCGCGAGGCCATAGTTCATCGAGGCGTGGGCGAACTCACGGATCGAGTCGTCGAGGTTATACATCGCCATGGCGACGCCGCCGCCAGGCGCGTTGAAGACTTCGCGTTCGATCGTCTCGCCGTCGCCGCCGACGAACTTGATTGTCAGCGTCCCGGCTCCGGGGAATACGAAATCCGTGGCGCGGTACTGGTCGCCGTAAGCGTGACGGCCGACGACAATCGGCTGAGTCCAGCCGGGGACCAGGCGTGGCACGTTCTGGCAGATGATGGGTTCGCGGAAGATGACACCGCCGAGGATGTTGCGGATCGTACCGTTCGGCGAGCGGTACATGCGCTTAAGTCCGAACTCTTTGACGCGATCCTCGTCGGGGGTGATGGTCGCGCACTTGACTCCGACGCCGTGTTTCTGGATGGCGTGCGCGGCCTCGACCGTGATCTGGTCGTCGGTTTCGTCGCGCTTCTCTATGCCGAGATCGTAATACTCAAGGTTCACATCGAGGTAGGGATGGATCAGCTTGTCCTTGATGAAGTGCCAGATGATGCGGGTCATTTCGTCACCGTCGAGTTCGACGACGGTGCCTGTGACTTTGATTTTTTCCATGGGCTCAGAACCTTTTGTCTTATGGTCACGGCGGAATCTCACGGGAACTTAGCCTTGCGGTGCAGCAAACGCCAAGTGGGCGGAAGGGATTAGGGACCGAAAAGAGGGCCGAGGGATTGTGACCGGCCGCCAGGGTCGCGCGACCGGCGAGGATGGCGCGGTGTGTCAGGGGCCGAGGCAGGAGATCAGGGAAGAGGATCGGTTGACGAGCGACAACATTTATATCGACAAGGTCGACGATTGGGGCACGCCATGTGTTGCGGCGGTGAAGCTGCCATTGTCCGAGTTCGTTCGCCGATCGCATGAGAGCGGCATCGAGGAGATCACGGCTGCCTGGGCGGCTGCCGGCATCGTCAGGGAACGGTTCGATGAACTCCTCGTCTATTGCGCCGAACGCCACTGTATCGAGGATCAGGTGACCTGCCCGGGCTGCCGGCGTCGCACACAGGTGGAGGGTTTTGCGACCGTCGACGACTTTATCGCGGCGCATCGCGAGATCAGGACCGGCGACGGCGGGGGCAAAATCGAGGGCAGCGGAACGCGCACCGCGCAGTTCGAGGGCTTTGAGGCGTTCTATCGCGGGTGGGCTGGCGAAGAGTACTGGTTCTGGGCGCGCCGCGTGCTGCGCAAATTGCGCCACGGAGTCCGCCGAACGCACATCAAGGGCGCGCCGGCAGCCGGCGAGGGTGAGACACCCTCGGTAATCCTGATCGAACCGCAGCTTGCCGACAATATCGGCATGGTGGCCCGCGCGATGGCGAATTTCGGGCTTGACGATTTGCGGCTTGTGGCGCCGCGTGACGGCTGGCCGAACGAGCGCGCAAGGATCGCTGCGTCGGGGGCCAACTACGTCATCGATGAAGCGACCAGTTATCCAGTGCTTGCCGAAGCCATGGGCGATCTCAACTGGGTCTGCGCGACGACGGCGCGGCAACGGGACCTGCGCAAGCCGGTGCTGACACCCGAACAGGCGGTCGCGGAAATGACAAGCCGGATTGGCGAGGGGCAGCGGTGCGGCATCATGTTCGGGCGTGAAGCGAGCGGGCTGACGACGGCTGAGGTCGCGGAAGCCGACGCGCTGGTGATGATCCCGGTGAACACCAAATTTGCGTCGCTCAATCTGGCGCAATCGGTGCTGATCCTTGGCTATGCCTGGATATTGTCGAGGGCTAGCGGGACGCTGGGGCGGGTCACGACCTATGAGCGGCCGCTGCGGCCCGGTTTCCAGTTCGGCAAGGACCAGCCGGCGACCAAAGAGGAACTGCTCGGTTTTTTCGAACAGCTCGAATCCGACCTCGATACGGCCGGATTCTTCCGGCCGGCGCAGCGGCGGGCGATCACGATTCTGTCGATCCGCACGATGTTCCAGCGGATGAACGCCACCAAGCACGAGGTGCGAGCCCTAAGGGGCGTCGTCAAGGCGCTGGCGCGCGCGCGTATGCCGCGGGACGGCAGCAAATGAAGCCGGTCCGCCGATTGGCGTGGCGCATAGGCAACTTCGGCCGGATGCGGGACAATCACACCCCGGCAGTCGGCCGGGGTCGCCTTATTGGCGACAAGTTTTGGGTCGAGCGATGCGGCGGCTTGCGGATCGGGGATAATTCAGGTGTGTCGTGGCTGCCTTCGGTTTGAAGGATCGCCAGGCTGTCTCCATCCCATCATATGCAACCAGCAATAAAATCCGGGACTTACGAAACTATGGGGAAGGCAATGATGGCGGGGTTCAGACTGGCGGTTGTGGCTGTGGCGGTGCTTTTTGCGGTACCGGCCATTGCTCAGGAAAAGGCTGATTCCACCCAAATCAGCGACAAGACGGTCAAGACGCTGATGGCTTACGCCTGGGACAGCGTCCCACCGCAGATTACGTTGCGCAGCGGAAAAGTCATCAAGTTCGACCGGACGAACCGCGCGTCGATCGAGCTGCCGCTTGATGCGGCAAAAGAGGTGATCGTTGCCGCCTACCGCTCATATGAAGCGCAGATTTGCGGCCTGCAGCCGGCGATGGTCGCCAATCGCGACGCGATGATGGCGCGGCTGCTTCAGCAGAACAAATACAGCGATCAGCAAGTGCAGTACGCAAACCTCCTGCACGCCTTCGTTGTCGCCTATACGTCGGGCAAGGTCGAGTTGCGGTATATCGATCCCGACAAGAAAGAAGTTAAGATCACCGATATCCCGCCTGAAAAGGTGGTCGAACCGAAGAAGTGCAGCGATGAGCTGCGCAAGTCCGTCGATGAGCGGATTTACAGCTATTACAAGAGCACACCGGGCCTCGACGTCAAACCGGCGGACGTCGCCGAAGAAAAGAAATAAAGATTTGCCGGACCGGGTGTTCTGGTTTCAACGCTTGAACACGGGTCGGCAAGCTTTGTAATCAGGCATGCTCGCCGAATTCCAGCGGTCTTCATCAACCAGAGCTTGACCTTTCCAAGCGCGGCGAATACAAGTCCTTTACTGACGTGGGCCCCGGATTCGGGGCCTTCGTTTTTGCGCACCCGTGGCAGTTTCCGGCGTGTTCCCCGCTTATATCGGGGAGCGGTCAACGGATTCGGCCTGTCAGCGTTCAACTCTGGGGTCTCTCCAGGGGACGGCGCAGAGGAGGGGGCGCTCCAATCCCGTAGAAAATCAAAACTTGGAGTGCTATCCAATGACCAAGCGCATCCGCGCCAAGCATAAACTCGATCGCCGAATGGGCGAGAACGTCTGGGGCCGGCCGAAAAGCCCGGTCAACAAGCGTGAATCGAAGCCGGGCCAGCATGGCGACCGGCGTGCCGGCAAGCTCTCGGACTTTGGCGTGCAGCTGCGCGCCAAACAGAAGCTGAAGGGCTACTACGGCAACATCACCGAGAAACAGTTTCTGCGCGTCTACAAGGAGGCCTCGCGCCTCAAGGGTTCCACGTCCGAACAGATCATCGGCCTTCTGGAACGCCGCCTCGATGCGCTTGTCTACCGGTCGAAATTCGTGCCGACTGTGTTTGCGGCCCGCCAGTTCGTCAGCCACGGCCACGTTGCCGTAAACGGCCGCCGTGTGACGATCCCGAGTTACCGGGTGCGCGTTGGCGATGTCGTGGAAGTGCGCGAGAAGGGCAAGCAGATGGCCCTCGTGATCGAAGCCACTCAGAGCGGCGAACGCGATGTCCCCGACTACATCGAGGTCGACCACGCCAAGCTTACCGCCAAGATGGTGCGCATCCCGGAATTGAGCGAAGTTCCCTACCCGGTGCAGATGGAACCCAACCTCGTCGTGGAATTCTATTCGCGCTGATCAATCGGCGCTGTTCGACGGGCTGTCAGTTGGTCGGCTATGAAACGAAAAAGACCGGGCGCCTTGGGTGCCCGGTCTTTTTTGTCTGAACCTCGGTGCGCTCGGCTTGTCGAGGCGCGAACCTCAGTTGCCCTGGAAATAGTTCTGGTAGGGGTTCATCGACCAGTTATGAGAAGATTTTTTCTTCTTGGCTGGCTTTTTGGGGGCCGTGTAATAACCAGGCCCACCCAATGCATAAGGTTCGGGCTGGTAGACGCCGCCGAAGAAACTGTACGACGGCTGCGGATCGTTATCCTGGCTTGCGACATAAACCGGCCGGGCCTTGGCCAATTGCTCGATTTCGCGCTGATGCAGCCGCGCAGGGTCGTTGGATGCAATGGCGCTCAGCGATCTACCGTCCAGCGCCTCCTTGATGCGCTTGTCGTGGCCATAGATGTCGGGGAGCGTGTCAAGCTTGCCGTCGGCGGATGCGACCACCGTGAAGTAGGTGTTGTGAACGCTGACCGCTTGAGCGAGATCGACGCGGTGGTTCTCTTCAGCGCGGCCCTGCAGATTCGCCTCAACCTGCGCGTTAGACCAGTTCGAGGATTCGCCGAGGATGATTTCGGCAAAGCGGACGGGGTCGCGGACGCGGATGCACCCGTGGCTGAACAAACGCTCCGAATTATTGAACAGGTGACGGTCGGGCGTGTCGTGCATGTAGACGTCGTGATGGTTCGGGAACATGAACTTGACCCGGCCGAGCGGGTTGGAGCTGCCGGCGCCCATGACAATGGGGATTGTCTGAATATCGGTTCGGCGCCAATCGATGCTGCTGGGGCTGACAATTCTGTCGCCGTACTGGACGCGCATGCCGCGGCGGCGCAAGACGTCGAGGTCCCCTGCTGCCAGGCGCGGCAGGAGGCTCCGGATCTTGATCGAGCGCGGAACCCCCCACTGCGGCTTGAAGACGACGTGGGTCATGGTGTCGGAGAAGACCGGGGTCTGGGTCTTGCTCTTGCCGATGATGATGCGCTCCTCGTGGATGACGCGGTTATTCTTGACGACCTGGGTCTTGAACGAGGGCAAGTTATTCCAGATGTGGATGTCGCCAAGGTTGCGCGGTAGCCAGCGCCATTTTTCCATGTTGGCGACGAGGTCCGCGGTGGTGACGCGCGTCTTCTTCGAGCGCGCCTTGGTACCGTTGGCCTCATTGAGCGCCTTGCGCACCTTGTTGTCGTAGACGTGCTTGCGACGCCAACCTTGCGTGCGCATGAAGTCGTTGACGGCGTTCATCAGGGGTCGATCGTAGAGATCCTGGGCTCCGGCAGTCGCAGCGGGAATCTTCAGGCGCTCGCGTAGTTGTGCGACCTGGGGATGGCGCTGGCCTTGGCGGACCGGTTCGCCGTAGTCGAGGACAATGGGTTTCGGAGCGGTGTCGACAACTTCGGAGTTCGTTGAGGAAAAGCGATCGGGAAAGACACGCTCCAGGTAGGCTTGGCGGAGGAGCTTGAAGCCTTCGTGCTGGGGATGCTGGGCTGCCAGAAGCTCTTTTGGGGAATCGGTCCGGGCAATATGGCGCAAGAGTTCCATATGGTCGGTCTTGTTTGACGCACGCTCATACCACAGACTGATTTCGGTCGGGCGAAAACGGCCGCGCCGGGCGTGATCGACATATTTGAGCAGGTTGAGGGTGAAATCGACTTCGAAGCGGGCGCGCTCGACTTCGTCATAAAAGCCGCCTGCCGGGATGCGGATGTCGTATTCGCCAGTATCAAGGCCCCATTCGCCGGCACGCCGGAGTTCAGCCAGCGCGTTGCGGGCTCGTTGCGACAACCGGTCGCCTTCGATCCAAAGCGGGCCCTGAAAATCGGCAGCGTAAAGCGTGCCGAGTTCGTCAAGCCAGCCTGACAGGTCGGCATTGCGGGCTTTGGACTTGCGCGCGGTGATCTCTTTCAGAATTCCGATGTGGAGTGCGTCGCCTGCGGTCCATAGATTGACCGGTGGGGCAACCGGGGCCACCTGCTGCTTCGCAGTCTCGGGGAGCGCACCTGTTACCATTCCCTCGCGGCCTTCAGCGGCGCCCAGACCAGCCATGGCGATGGCAATCGTCAGTAAAGCCCGTGGGATATGCATTTATTACCTGCCTCATTTCAACGACGCTGTTTGTCAGAGTGTCGCAAATTCCAGTGTGGTCTGACAAGCCGGAGAGCCCTGATTCTCTTCATGCCTGACAGGAATGTCTCGTTCTATCTCGTTACAAATACGCGTGAATTCTTAAGTAAGCGAAACTGTAACTTCAATCTATCCGTGTAAAACTCTTATTTGGTTCCTTAATTTCGATTCATCCTACCTCGAGGCCGTGCCCGATCCGACCGGCCAGATCCTGAATATATTGCCACGCAACGCGACCTGACCGGGCACCGCGCGTCATCGACCATTCGAGCGCTTCGCGGCGGACCTCGTCGGGATCGTGGTCGAGGCCGAAGTGTTCGGCGTAGCATCGTACCATTTCCAGGTACTGGTCCTGGCTGGCGTTATGGAAACCCAGCCAGAGGCCAAAACGATCCGACAAAGAAACTTTTTCTTCGACCGCCTCGGAGGGGTTGATTGCTGTGGAGCGCTCGTTTTCGATCATATCGCGGGGCATCAGGTGCCGGCGATTCGAAGTCGCGTAAAAAATGACGTTGTCGGGGCGGCCCTCGATACCGCCCTCTAGCACGGCTTTCAGCGACTTGTAGGAGGTATCGTCGCGATCAAAGGATAGATCGTCGCAGAAGACGATGAAGCGGCAGGGTGAGTGGCGCATGTGCTGCAGGCAGCGCGGCAAGGTTTCGATATCCTCGCGGTGGATCTCGACCAGTTTAAGTCCTGGATGTCCCTGTTTTGCAGAAGTTTGGGCGACTTCGGCATGGCAGGCTTTGACCAGCGAGGATTTACCCATGCCGCGAGCCCCCCAAAGCAGGGCATTGTTCGCGGGCAGGCCGGCGGCAAAGCGCTCGGTATTAGCCACCAGTTGTGCGGCCGAGCGATCAATGCCCTTGAGAAGATCCAGCGGCACGCGATTAACCTTATGAACGGGGACGAAGGACTCTGGGTCCGGACGCCAGACAAAAGCCTCGGCGGCTCCGAAATCTGGTTGAGGGGGCGCCGGCGGGCTCAGGCGCTCGAGGGCTTCGGCGATCCGGATGAGCGTCGCGTTGGGATTTTCCTGGGTGATTTTCGTGTCGGCCATGGATGAGGACTAGTGCTCCGACTCTGATGCCTGGTGCCCAAGCAACAGCCCGGAGACCTAGCTTAATCTTCTGATTGTGTTCTGGATTCACAAACGCTTGCCGACCTACGCCCGGGAGTCAAGCGTCTGATCCAGAACACGGTTGCTCCGACTCTGATGCCTGGTGCCCAAGCAACAGCCCGGAGACCTAGCTTAATCTTCTGATTGTGTTCTGGATTCACAAACGCTTGCCGACCTACGCCCGGGAGTCAAGCGTCTGATCCAGAACACGGTTGCTCTGACTCTGATGCCTGGTGCCCAAGCAACAGCCCGGAGACCTAGCTTAATCTTCTGATTGTGTTCTGGATTCACAAACGCTTGCCGACCTGCGTCCGGGAGGCAAGCGTCTGATCCAGGATACGAGATTCTTGAAATGTCTATTGACGGCATGGGGTTATTTAGCGCGTGACAGGGACGCTTAGCCAGCGCTTCGAAAGCAGGGCCAGTATTATGCTTGCCTGCGACGCCCGCTTCTGTTGCATTGCGCCCCGCTCGGCCTATATTCCGGCTCGAAACGGCGTGCATCTTCAAGAACTGAGCGGCAACCCTCGACGAGCAGGGCTTGCAGCCCGGCGCGAACCTTCGTATTCGCTGTCCTGGAACGACAGTTCAATCCTCATTGGTAAGAAACAAGCGAAACAAGGACGCGATCCCAAGCGATGTTGATGATTCCCGCATTTGTGCCCGCTCAGGCCGGCGATCCCTTCGGTGGCCTCGGCGTGCTGTTCCCCATGCTGCTCATGGTGGTTATATTCTATTTCCTGCTGATCCGTCCCCAGCAGCAGCGCGCCAAGGAACACCAACAGATGATCGCCAAGGTGAGGCGCGGCGATACGGTGGTGACGTCGGGCGGATTCGTCGGGCGGGTCACGAAGGTTCCCGACAGTTCCGATGAAGTCGAAGTCGAGCTCAGCGAACAGATGAAGGTGCGGGTTCTGAAATCGACGCTGATGGACGTGCGCTCCAAAGGCGAACCCGTCAAGGACTAGTCGTAACCGAAGCATTCATGCGGAAGCCCGACGGGGGCTTCCGAGGAGCGGGTCGCCCGATCCCTCCACTCGGCATCAAAAGGATGCCGGGGTGAACGTTAATCAATAGAAAGAGCGCAGGGCGCCATGCTGCATTTCAGCCGTTTCAAAATTGGTTTCGTGGCGCTCGTCTGCCTATGGGGCGTGCTGGCGACGCTACCGAACTTTTTGTCCTCGGAAACCTTGAGGTATTGGCCGGCATTTCTGCCATCGAGCCAGTTGAAGCTCGGTCTCGACCTGAAGGGCGGCGCGCACCTGCTGTTGCAGATGGATGCCGATGAACTGCGCAAGGATTGGCTGAAGACGCTACGCGGAGACGTTCGCAAGCAACTGCTCGATGCAAGGATCAAACATACGATCGGTCAGTCGGGCAACGTGCTGCGGGTGAAGGCGGTCGAAGCAGCCGAGACACCAGAGGTCTACCGCTTGCTGCAAACGCTCCCGCAGCCTCTTGGCAACGCCCTTGTGGGGACGTCCGGCTACGACGTGGAAGTGTCGCAGGAAGCCGACGGCTCTGTCGAGATCGGCCCGACAGCGGCCGGCATGACGGAGCGCCTTTCGCATGCGGCGAGTGCGGCCATCGAAGTTATCCGCCGGCGTATCGACGCGTTTGGCAATATCGAGCCGATTATCGTGCGCCAGGGATCTGACCGCATCCTCGTGCAGGTGCCGGGTTTCGACGACACGGCGACCTTGAAGAAACTTATCGGGCAGACCGCGCGACTGACGTTCCATGACGTGCACAACACGATGACGGCAGAGGAAGCGCGCCAGACGCGAACGCCCATCGGCTACGTCATCTATCCCGATCAGGAGGATCCCAACCAGGAACTCCTGCTCAAGGAAACCCCCGTCGTCTACGGCGAAGACCTCGTTGATGCACAGCCTGGATTCGACCAGAATACCAATGAGCCGATCATTTCATTCCGGTTCAACCAGAAGGCGGCACGGGAATTCGCAAGGTTCTCCTCGCAGAACGTCGGGCGGCCGTTCGCCATTGTACTCGACAATGGCGTTATCGAGAGAAAGCTTGCCGACGGCGGCATCGAGAAGAAGCGCGACGTGAAGGTGGTGTCGGCGCCAGTCATCCGCGAACCGATCCTTGGCGGGTCGGGACAGATCTCGGGCAACTTCACGGTTGAGGAGGCCAACAATCTGGCCGTGCAGCTGCGTTCGGGCGCGCTGCCGACGACGCTGACGATTATCGAGGAACGTACCGTCGGCCCGTCGCTCGGAGCGGATTCCATCGAGGCGGGCGAAATGGCGGCGATCGTCGGTGGTCTTGGTGTCGCCGGGTTCATGATCTTCGCCTACGGCCTGTTTGGCATCTTCGCGCTGGGCGCAGTGCTCTTCAACCTCCTGCTCATCATCGGCACGATGTCGGCGATCGGTTCGACATTGACGCTGCCGGGCATAGCGGGTCTGATCCTGACGGTCGGCATGGCGGTCGACGCCAACGTGCTCATCTATGAGCGTATCCGCGAAGAGATGCGCAATGGCAAGCAGCCGATCTCCGCGATCGACAGCGGCTTTTCTCGGGCCTTCGCAACCATTATCGACTCCAACCTGACGACGCTGATTGCAGGCATCGTGATGTTCTGGCTCGGCTCGGGTCCAATCCGTGGCTTCGCGGTGACGCTGTCGCTCGGCATCTTTGCGACCGTCTTCACCGCGTTCCTGGTGACGCGATTGATGGTTGCCATCTGGGTTGCGCGTCAGAAGACGCGCAAGATTCCGGCGCCGCTCTAACAAGAAGACAACAAGGACAATCCGATGTTCACAGGCGTCGATTTCTGGCCGCACAAGAAAATCTTCCCCGTCATGGATGTGCGCCGCACGTTCGTTTCCATCACGGTCGGAATGTTCCTGGCGTCAATCGCGATACTCGCTATCCACGGGCTCAATTTCGGCATCGATTTCAAGGGCGGGTCCTTGTTCGAGATCCAGGCCAAGTCGCAGGATGGGAAGCCTGGGGTGCTCGATATCGGAGACCTGCGCCAGAAGGTCGGTGCGCTTGGCCTCGGCGACGTGCAGATCCAGCAGCTCGACAAGGCGAGCGACGCGCTGATCCGTATCGAGCAGCAGAAGGTTCAAGAGGGCCAGGACCCCGAGCGCGCGCAGCAGGCCGCAGCCGGAAAGGTGCAGGCGGCACTGGGTGAAAGTATCGAGATCCGCAGGACTGAAGTCGTGGGATCGGCCGTGTCGGGCGAACTGAAGTGGGCCGGCATCATGGCCGTGACTTTCGCCATGTTCGGCATTCTTTTTTACATCTGGTTCCGGTTCGAATGGCAGTTCGCGGTCGCCGCTATCGTCGCCACGGTACACGATATCACCATCACGCTCGGGGTCTTCAGCCTGCTCAACATGGACTTCGGCCTGAGCGAGGTGGCGGCGCTTTTGACGCTTGCGGGCTATTCGATCAACGATACCGTCGTGGTGTTCGACCGGATTCGCGAGAACCTGCGCCGCTACAAGAAGATGGCGCTCGACCAATTGATGAACCTATCGATCAACGAGACCATGTCGCGGACGGTTGTGACGTCGGGTACGACGCTGATCGCGGTGCTGGCGATCTACGTGTTCGGCACCGAGGTCATCAAGGGCTTCGCCTTCGCGATGCTGTTTGGCATCATCATCGGTACCTGGTCGTCGATCTTCGTGGCTTCACCCTTCCTGTTGTGGGTCGGTGTCAAGCGTGACTGGTCGGGCATTGCGAAATCCGATAAGGCGACGGCGGCGGCTGCGGCGGCCCGAACCTAGAGCGGGCTTCGCTGGACATCCTCAAGGTGGGAGCGCAGGCGGCAACGCGACGGTGAATAGTGTGAGGCAGGCTTTCTATCCCGGACAGGTTCCCATCGATGCCTATGGCAACGGCGGGTTCCGCTTCGCCGACATGAGCCATCGCGGATCGCTTCTGTGCCTGCCCGGCGGCATGCACGGCTGGGAGGCAGTTGAGGCCGGCGAAGCTGTAGTTGAGGCCGGCGAAGCCGAGTGCCTGAGGCTTCATATGTTCGAGGCGGTCATTGCCGAAGCCGGGTCCATCGAGGTCTTGCTGATCGGGACTGGTCCCAACCAGGTGTTTCTCACCCCCGAATTGCGCGAAGGCCTTGCCGCGCACGGGCTCTTCGCAGAGGCGATGGCGACAGGCGCCGCGGCGCGAACCTACAACGTGCTGCTTGCTGAAAAGCGCGCCGTCGCCGCCGCCCTCATCGCGGTCGACTGAAGCCATGGCGGAAGCGGCGATCCAGCAGATTTCGCCTGCCGACATCGAAGCCGTGCGGCAGGCGGCGAGGGCCCATTCCCTCGATCGCTATCTATCGGCCCTGCTGGCGCCGCGCTCAATCCGCATCGAACTCATCGCGCTTGCCGCATTTGCTGGGGAAATCGAGCGGGTGCCGCTCGTGGTTTCGGAACCAGCGCTCGGTGAAATCCGGATCAAGTGGTGGTCCGACTGGCTAGATGATCTCGACGTCGGAACGCGGACAGGCAATCCGGTTGCGGATGTGTTCGGCGAAGTCGTGCGGCGGCGGGCTATTTCGCGGACGCTGATCGGGGAGGCGATAGATGCGCGGGCACAGGAGCTTTACGCAGGACCGTTCGCAACGGAAGCCGACTATGAGGATTTCCTCGGCCGGACGGAAGGGTCGCTGTTTCGAGTCGCGGGAGAAATCACGCGCGCGGCAGGCGCCGCCAATGGCGGGAATCCGTTCGACGCGGCGTTATCTGGTAAGGCTGCACTGAGGGACTTCGGGATAGCCTATGGTGGAGCTCGCCAGCTTATGCGGCTACCGATGCTTGTGGCGCGAGGCCGCTGGCCGCTTGCTTCACAAGGCGACGGGGCCGAAGAGGTCGATGCGAGGCTGGTGGGCGAGCCCGGTACGCGGAAACGTGCGAACGCAAGGCGGACCGAAGCCGTGCTCGCCGCGCGCTCGGCTCTCGCTGGCGCCCGCACGAAGGCTGGATCGCTCTCGCCCGAAATCACACTTGCCTGTCTTCCCGCTGCCTTGGTCGCGCCTTATCTCGATGCGCTCGAAAGGCAGGGCGACTGGCTTACCAGCGTGGCCGATATCACGCCTTTGGCGCGGATCTGGCGGCTGTGGCTGGCGCATATGAGCCGCCGCCTGTAGACGAAGTAAAGAGAGAGAGTGTGATTATGGGCAGACATTCTCGAGGACTCCTCGCAGCACGTTTAATGTGCCTGATGCCAGCGATCACGGGAGCGGCAATAGCGCAAAGCACCGATGTGGCGGTTACCGATGATGCGGCTGGTGTGGTCCGTGGCATCGAGGATCTTTTGGCGCCGCCACCTGAACCGGTCGAGATCGTATGGCGGGTGGAGAATCCGTTCCGGCTTTTCGCCGACAGCGCCGACAGCGAAATGCACCGCGCAACCTGGCTCGATCTGCCGCCCGAACAGAGGTCGGCGAATCCCGTGCTTTCGGCCGAGCGCGCGCTGGCGGCACGCCATCCGGGAGGCTGGGCGGAGGCAGTCTCGCAGAAAATCTGCTGGGATCCGGAGCACAACATCTATTCTTGCGAGAAAGATAAGTGGGATTACATCAGCCCGCGCGAGCATATCGTTCTCGCCGAGCTGAAGGGCGTGCCGGATGCCGGTTCCGTCACCTGCCAATGGCTGACGGCGCCCTCAGGGCGTACGGGAAAGCGCGGCGAAGCGATCTACCAGCCATGCAACGAACCGATCCGGCTTTCGATCCCTTTTCCTGAAGGCGCGGTCATCGAAGTCGAGATCGGGGGCCGCAAGGTTGCCGTGGCTCGGGCCAAGGTCAGCGATCTGTTCATCGTCGGCATGGGCGACAGTTTTGCATCCGGCGAAGGCAACCCGGACGTCCCAGTGCGGTTCTCGCGGGAACGTTCGGCAGATTATTCCACCAACGGCACGGACAGCGATCTCACCGGGTTTCCGGCGCGCGTGGGGGCCTGGAGCGCGATCGGCGATAAGGCGTTCATTGAGGAGAACGCCCGCTGGACCGACCAGGCCTGCCACCGCTCGCTTTATTCGCACCAGTTGCGGGCGGCATTGCAGCTGGCTATCGAAGATCCGCACCGGGCGGTGACATTCGTCGGGCTTGCGTGTTCGGGGGCGGAGATAACGCAGGGGCTGTTCCTGCGCTACAAGGGCAACGAGTGGGTGCCAAATCCACCGGAGTATTCGCAGATCTCGGCGGCCGCCGAAGCCCAGTGCGGCGGGCGCATCGCTGTAGCTAAGGAATTACCCGAGGCCTACCACATGCGGGGCATGGTTCCGGAGTTGAAGGGCAACCTTATCTTGCGCGAATGTCCGCGCGAAAAGGCGCGTAAAATCGACCTCCTCATGGTTTCGATCGGCGGCAACGACATCGGGTTCGCGCGGCTCGTCGCCAACGCCGTGCTCGACGACGCATCGGTGTTGAAGAAACTAAGCGGCTGGTTCGGCGGGGTCTATGGAACGACAGAAGCCTCGCAGCGCATCGATAACCTCGATGAGCGCTACAAGGCGCTGAACCGCGCGCTGCATTACATCCTGCAGATTCCCTGGGATGAGGCCGACCGGGTCTTGCTGACGGCTTATCCGCCGTTGGCACTCGTCGGCGATGGCACGCAGGTCTGTCCCGACGGTCGTGCCGGGATGGAGGTCGTCAAGGATTTCTCACTCAGTTCTGCGCGCGCGCGCGCTGGCGTCTGGGTCAGCGACAAACTCTACCGCTCGATGAAGGCTGGTGCGCGCGCGAACAAATGGTCGTTCGTCGACGAGCACCGGGCCGAATTCCTGGGGCGGGGAATTTGCGCCGGCTATGCCGCCGATGCGCTGCGCTCGGACGACGACTTGCGGATGCCAAGGAAGATCGGGGATGCGTGGGTTCCCTATAATCCGGCCGATTACCGTGCCTATGCCTCCCGGGAGCGCTGGTTTCGCACACCTAATGATGCGTTCATGACGGGCAACTTTCACGTCTCGCAGTCGATCCTGCGAAAGGTTCTCAACATGGAAGCGTTGTCGGGATTTCAGCTGACGCTGGCTGCGACATACTCTGGTGCGTTTCACCCGACTGCGGAGGGACAGGCGGCGATCGCTGATGCAGTCGTAGCGCGCGCGCGCGCGGTGCTGGAGCGTTATGAACGGCGGCGGTGAGTTCGCCTTCAAAAAACTGACCGCCGCAGCGAGGCTGCGACGGTTCTCTTACGACCTTATAAAAACAGCCGGTGCTGGACTTGCGTAATGCCAGCATTCGGCTGTTCATCAATAGTGTGGTGCCTCGCAATTGCCGACCAACAATTCGGCTGGGTTCGTAGTCGGTTTATTGCGAGACAAGCACCACACTAAGCTTTTGATCTTGCTGGTGTTCCTTTGTATCCGAATTGCCGATGAACGGTGCCGCAAAGGTATGGCAATTCGGAGACGGGACACTAGAGCAGCCTCCGGATTCAGTGCCGGTAACGGCGGTAGCTGTGATGGCGGTGCTTGTAGTGGCGGCGCCTGTATTTCTTGTAGCCGTAGTAGTAGGGATACCAGCTGTAGTCTCGCCAATGTCGGCGATACTTGTGGTGCCGCCGATGATAGCGATGTTTGTAGCGGCGATAGTGAACCGCCTGAAGTGCGGAACCTGAACCGGTCAGGTCTTGCAACCCGCGGTGCATGGTGGCGACGCCCGGCAGGCCGGCCGCGCTGGCCGAGCCAACGGCTCCTGCCATAACTATGAACGTCGCGACGAACATGGCCGCCAACGTCATAAGTGTCTTCGACATTGTAAAGTCTCCCGTGCTTGCTGTGCCGTTCCGGCATCCAATCCGCGTTGCTGCGCGTCCAGCTTGTTTGGACGACGGCACAAATATGCTTTCGACGACCTTCCCCAGTCGTGACACGAACCGGCGGTGTTTATTCGCCAGTCAGAGACACTACGTTAAAAATGTGTTTTTTACAGTGCTTCCGGCACATCACAACTTCGCGATAATCTCGGAATTTCAGCGTGTTACGTTGTTCTCTGATTGTTGTTAACTGGGCGGATAATGCGAAGCCCGCCGTGCACGGGGCCAAGCGGGCTTCCAATCGAGGTAGTCGGCTGTCAATCGACGAACCGGTTACCAGTAGCGGTGACGGCTGCAGTAGCGGCGGCAATAGCTCCGGCTGTAACCGGAATACCGACACGGCTTGTAGCAGCGGCTGCTGTAGCTGTAGCCGAAGACGTAGGGCACCGAGTAGTAGATGCGCGGCCGGTAATAACGGCGATACCGGCGGTGCGAGTAGTAGCGATGCCCGCGGCTGTAACCACGGACATAGCCGCGACGATAGCTGCGCACATGCCCGTGCCGCAGACGGCCATAACTGCGACCGCGGAAGCTGCGACCACGGTAGCCACGTCCTCGGCGACGGACGTCAGTCACGGTGTTGGCGTGCAGCGTCGCATTCAGTTGCTTGACGGTGGTTGCCACCGGTCCGGCACCCGCCGGTCCGGCGGCTTGAGCGGGAAGTGCGGCAGCCGTCAAGGCAACCGTCATCACAGTAGCAAAAAGTACTGTGAGGCCCCGCATAGCAACAGGGTACATATCTGTTTCTCCTGAGTTTGCATCGGGTCGGGGACCGTACCATCCAAATCCCAGGAGGCTTGGCTCGTTCCGTCCCACGTCCTTTAGCGCAAGCAAGCGCCAGCAGCGGCTATATGGGCCGACGCTGCGGGCGCAAACCGGCTTGCGCGCCCAAAACCTTCCCACGGCTTGCCGCATTGTATGCCGAATTAGCGTTCGATGCGACCTTCGATTGCATGCGTTATGACAGAATCCGTTATCTCGCCTTGAGCGAAATCATTTTGCCTTCAGCCCGCCTAACTTGCAGGGATCGGCGCCGCCGTCGTCGCAAAGCGGATCGTCTGTGAGCCATTGGTCAAGATCGCGGAGCGCGCGTTGGGAAACCTTGAGGCGCTTGGCGTTGCCGCGTTCCTTGCCCTTGAGGCGGCGGCCATCGGCATGGTGGGTGGGAAGTTCTACGAGCGGAGGGATCAGCCCGTAGTTAACGTTCATGGGCTGGAACGACCGAGAACCGCCGGGCTCGTCGGCCGAGAGATGGCCGCCGGTTATGTGGCGGATCATGGCACCGAGGGCTGTCGTCTCCGGCGGCTGGCGAACAGCTTCGCCGAGGCGCTCGGCTGCGGCAAAGCGGCCGGTCATGAGGCCGACGGCGGCGCTTTCGATATAGCCTTCGACGCCGGTAATCTGGCCGGCAAAGCGCAGCCTTGGGTCGGCCTTCAAGCGCAGGGTGTCATCAAGCAGCCTGGGCGAATTGAGGAACGTGTTGCGGTGGAGGCCGCCGAGGCGGGCGAACTGAGCATCCTGCAAGCCGGGGATCATCCTGAAGATGCGGGTCTGTTCAGCGTACTTCAGCTTGGTCTGGAAACCGACGATGTTCCACAGCGTGCCGAGAGCGTTGTCCTGGCGCAGTTGCACGACCGCATAGGGGCGTTCGCCAGGCTTGTGTGGATCGGCAAGGCCGACCGGTTTCATCGGGCCGAAACGAAGCGTTTCGCGTCCGCGATCCGCCATCACCTCGATAGGCAGGCAGCCATCGAAATAGGGTGTGGTCGCTTCCCATTCCTTGAACGAAGTCTTTTCGCCTGCAATCAGAGCGTCGACGAAGGCTTCGTAGGTCGCCTGGTCGAGCGGGCAGTTGAGATAGTCGGCGCCGGTGCCGCCGGGACCAGGCTTGTCGTAGCGCGACTGGCGCCAGGCGATATCGAGATCGATCGAGTCGTAGTGGACGATTGGAGCGATGGCGTCGAAAAATGCAAGCTGGCCTTCGCCGGTAAGTTTGAGAACGGCCTCGGACAGGGCCGGGGACGTGAGCGGCCCAGTGGCGATGATGACACTGTCCCAGTCGGGTGGCGGCAGGCCGGCGATTTCGCCGCGCTCGATAGTCACCAGAGGATGGTTTTCGAGGCGGCGGGTGACTTCGGCGGAGAAGGCGTCCCGGTCAACCGCAAGGGCACCGCCGGCCGGCAGCTTGTGCAGGTCGCCGGCCGACATGATGAGCGACCGGCAGCGGCGCATTTCCTCGTGCAGCAGGCCCACGGCGTTGGTCTTCCAATCATCCGATCGAAAAGAATTCGAGCAGACGAGTTCGGCAAGTCCATCTGTCGAATGGGCTTCGGTCGAGCGGACGGGCCGCATCTCGTGAAGGATGACGGGGATGCCGCGGCGGACAATCTGCCAGGCGGCTTCGGAGCCGGCCAGGCCGCCGCCGACGATGTGGATGGGTTTGATATCGCTCATTTCCGGCAACGTATTCGAAGGCGCGGCGGTTCTCAATGATTGTAATCGGACTTGGTCATCAGGCTTCGTGTGAGGCTGTGCAATCTGGCTTGGGATACGGGTGTGTCAATTGGGGGGGGGGTGGCGGATGCTGCCGCCTTTCCGTAAAAAAGACCCCGTCAGGCAACGTAGGCAATAAGGCGCCCGGCGACGATCACCCCGAGCCAGAGGAGGACTGAAAGCGCGGCCTGAAAACGCAGTCCGCCGCTTGAAGGTGCATCCGCAGAAGGTGCGTTGCCGGCGTATGGGCCAGCGGTGCGAAGCTGGAAAATCGCGGCGTTCAGGCCGGCGAGGACGATCAGCGCAATTTTCGCCTGGAATGCTGGATTAGCGCCGAACTCAAGGGCATCCGAACCAAACAGCAAGACACCGCTCGCCGCGTTGATGGCGAACCCGATCCACACCCAGGGCAGGAGCAAACCGGCCAGCGGGGATGCTGGCGGCGTTGAGATCACGCCAAGGATGCGCAGGTCGAAGATGATGATCGGGCCGAACAAGAGGCCGAGACCGATGAGATGCAGTGTTTCGAGGACGGGGTAGACCCAGACCGCTCCGCGCACGACTTGAGAGAGGGGGAGGTCGTAGATGGCGCGTAGCAGCGGCTCAAACTCGATCATGGCAGACGCTCAGCGCGCCGTGTTGCGGATGGTATAGGTCTTGGCGCCGATCGAAATCGACTTGAGGCCGATTTCGGCCTCACCGGTACGAGACATCCAGCCGGTGACGACGACGGCTGTTCCAACCTGCAGTTTGGATTCGCTCAGGTCTTTTGCCTGCGCCTTGGCGATCGCTTCGGTCTCGACGCGCCATGTGGTTGTCGAGCCGTCGCGGCTGGTGACGGTGATTTCAAAAAAGATGTGCGGGTTGCGGTAGTCGACACTGGAGATCGTGCCCTTTAGCGAAACAATTTTGTCCGGATTGTACTTGGTGACGTAGGTGTGGTGGGCGGCTGCGCGATCTGCAAGGGACGGCTGGGCAGCGAAGAAGATCGCCAGGAGGCAGGCGGCGGGAGCGTGGTGGAACAGGGACATGCGGGAGGCTCCGGGCGGTCGTGATGAAAGCCGTTCCGCGTAGCATTGGACGCGCAGCCTGGATAGCGCTGCCGTGCCGCAGTGCCGGTTAAAAAGCGAGGTGTATGCGGATCGGTCAGGCTGCGCGCGATATCCGGTGGGCGTGCCACACTGCGATTGCGAGGACGATTGCGGCGCCGCCCTGGTGGATCAAACCGAGCAGAATCGGTATTTCGGCGGCTCTGCCGGCGGCCAGCAGTGTCCAGATTCCAAGCCCCGCCTGCGCCACGAAGGCGCAGGTCAACAGCCATGACGAAGTGACGACACGCTCATCATCGGCGCTGGCCGAGATCGACAACGAATGCCACAGAGCCATGGCGAGGAGAATATAGGCGAGCAACCGGTGAATGAACTGAACGGTTGCCGGGTTCTCAACCAGGTTCAAGTAGAATGGGGTGAGATCGGCTATGTCCTCTGGAATGATTGCGCCATTCATCAGCGGCCATGTGTTGTGCACGAGGCCGGCTTTCAGTCCGGCTACGAATGCGCCGACGACGACCTGTAAAAACAAGAGTACAAGGATCGCCGAGGCGGTGCGCACTTGTGCAGTGCTCAGGTTATGGAAGCGGATGTGGTTTTCGTCCTTCGTCCGGGCGAGTTCGAACGCGACCCATAGGATCGCCGCCAGGATGACGAAGGCGGTCGTCAGGTGTAGCGCCAGCCGGTAATGGCTGACATCGACGCGCTCGGACAGTCCCGACTGAACCATGTACCAGCCGAAAAAGCCCTGTAGTCCGCCGAGTGCAAGAATGCCGACAAGTTTCGGGGTAAACCCGCGCGGGATCTTTCCGGCGAACCAGAAGACGGCGAGCGGGAATGCGAAGGCGAGCCCGATGAAGCGGCCAAGGAACCTGTGGGACCATTCCCACCAGTAGATGAACTCGAACTGGCTGAGCGACATGCCCTTGTTGACGAGCTGATATTCCGGTATCTGACGGTATTTATCGAACGCGATTTGCCAGTCGTTGCTGGTCAAGGGGGGAATGGCGCCGAGGATCGGCTGCCATTCGGTGATGGACAGCCCGGAATCGGTGAGCCGGGTGGCACCGCCGACGACAATCATGGCGAGGACGAGGGCTGCGACAAAAAACAGCCAGATCCGCAACGCCAGAGTGGCCGTTGCTTCAGTGCCTGTGGGGGTCTGGTCGCGGGTGGCGCGCTCGGCGAACATCGGCTGGTCAACCTTCATTGATTTTAAGATCGGCGCGGGCAACAAAGCAGTAAGCAATGCTATTGGGAATGCGCCCAAGCGGCGCGGTTTCCCAGTTCGAAGGCGTTACGAACATTCACTAACGAGGAGATTTCCCCCCACGATGAATATGCGCATGCGCAAGCTTGTCGGAACGGTGGTCTTGATGGCGATGATCGTTGTCTACGCGCTGATCGCGATGATCGTCGCGGTGGCGCTCGAGGTGAACACAACCTCAAAGTTCGTAGAGTTGGTTTTCTACGCGGTCGCCGGGCTCTTGTGGGTGGTGCCGGCGGCCATCATCATCAAGTGGATGTCGCGAGACGACGCGGCGTGAACAGATCGCGGGCGGCGTTCGGCAGGCCGGTCAGGCGGCGGTAGCCGCTCAGAAGCGCAAAGGGAGCGCCTGACAGAAGCGTTCGCACGAGGCTAAGGTCCTGGAAGTCGCCGTTCAGCGAAACGCGGGGGAGCGACATCATGGAATTCCTGTGACTGCGGTGGATCAGCCCCTTGGCGGTCGTGACGGCAGTCATCATGCCGAGCTGGCGGGCGAAATGAAATTCGCGTTTGCCGCAGGCGGTTTCATTGCCGTAGGGGAAACTGAAGTGACGGCATGGCAGATCGAGTTCGGTTTCGATACGGGCGATGCTCTCGCTCATCTGGCGCCGAGCGGTCGCCGCGTCGAGCATTGCCAGCGCAAAATGTCCAGTCGTGTGTGCCCCGACCGTGACAAGCGGATCGGAGGAGAATTCCCGCAGTTCGTCCCAATTCATGACAAGTTCTCGGCACAGCGACGCCGGGTCGAAGCCCGCCGTCCTGCTTAGCGAAGCCACGGCTTCGCGCACCCGATGTTCGGGCCGCTGGCGCAGCACCCAGTAAAGCTTGTGGAACGCCGTGACTTTTTCGCTCGTCGTGCGCGACGCCATATCGAAGCGTTCACGGCCAAGTACGACATTGATCCTCGGCAGCTCGCGAACCGCCTTTTCGAGCGCAAGCCACCACAGATTCCCCTTTGCGTCCGCAAAATCGGTCGGCACGTAGACGGCCATCGGAATTGCGTGCCGGCGCAGAATGGGCAGCGCGTTATCGCGATTGTCGCGGTAGCCGTCGTCGAAGGTGAAGGCTACAAAGGGCTTCGCGTCGGGGCCTGCGGCGATGCGCGAGGGGATGTCGTCGAGGGTGACAGCTTCGAACCCCATCTCGCCGACAAGGCCGACGACGTCTTCGAGAAATTCAGGCGTGATGCGCAAAATACGGTTCGGCTCGAAAGCTTCGCCGGTTTCGGGGGCCACGTTATGCAGCATCAGGATTGCACCAAGGCCGCCGGTGAGCGGGGCGGCCATGCGGTTTGCCCCCGTCATGTCCAGGACCTTGAGTGCGGCTTTGATCATCGACGTGTTCGTGCGGCTCATGGGGGTGGTTCCTCCGGTCGGCGCGCGCGAGTCAAATTAGAATCTCACGGCAGTTAACGGCTTCGTGAGGAGAGAATGCAATTCGCGTGCAGGCCCGGGCCGGCAAACCGAAGATCCCGGTTTGCCGTGAGTTAGGGTTAACGCGTCGTGCCATGCATCAGGCGGCGGTTTCGCTCTGTTCAGCACGCGATTCGAAGCGAATGATGTCTATGTCGGCCACTTCGAAACCGAGGAAAGTGTCAGGTGGATCGTTGAGCACGCGCTGGCCGTCGCTCGTGTCGCTGGCGACGATACCGGCGTCGAAGCGGCCCTGGATGATTTCGAAGAGGGCGCGTGCGTTCTCATAGCGGCCAACGACGATGATGTGGTCGTAGGCCTCGTCGAGGGCGTCGAGAATGAGGTTGAGCTGGTCGGCGTCGAGTCCCTCGGGACCTTCAGCCACCGCCCATCCGCTCGGGATGAAGTGGGTCCTTGAACCTGGAATCCAGCGGACGACGTCGGCGAAAGTGGCTTTGCCGATGAGAAGTTCGACGAAGCCAGGGGCGTTCGGCAGGGACATCTGCCGGGCGATTCCGGTGCCGTTGAGGCTCCAGTCGATAATTATCACTTGCTTGCCTGATATCATCAGTCCGGCCGCGGTCGCAACGGCAAGTTCGGCGGTTTTGACGGCGTCGATGCGGGTCGCGATGAGGGTGCGGAAGCCGTTGGTTGTGCCCGTCGAGATGTCGAGGAGATGCCTTGCCAGAGCCCCAGCATCGCCGACGTGAAGGAAAGCGTCGCCATGTCCTGGGCGGTACTGGGGCGGCGTCTTGTGGACTGGTTCATCGGCGATATCGGACTCATGGTGAGCATTGAGGACGGGTGCCAGCGAGGGTGGGATGCGGGGCGACGGGATCGAAGTCGCAGCCGCTATTTCCTCTCGCAGGCGGTCGTCAGCGACGTACGTGGAACCAGCGCTGCGGGCGCTGCGCGTCAGGCCGGCGGTGATGACGAATGCAGTGCCCAGCAGCAGCGTCGCGACCATGACGAGGAGGGTGTAGGGCAGCTTCTTGGGGAAGTTCGAGATGCTCGGCGTTCGGGCCAGATTGATGATTTGGGCTTCCACGGGCACGGCGCCAGAGTCCGTTCTGGCGCGGTTGGCCTCGAACTGCGCGCGCAGGCGCTCGAGTTCGCCGCGCTTCGAGGTTGCGACCGCTTCGAGCCGGCGCAGTTCAACATCGTCAGTGGTGTTGACGGCAACCTTCGATTTCATCTTTTCGAGGCTGGCGACGACGGCCTGCTCCTGTTCGGCGGCAAGGTAGGCCTCCTTGTCGAGACCGGCGACAAGGTTGGCAACTTCGCCGGCGATCTGACGGTTGATTGCGGCAAGATCGGCCTGCAGTTGCTTCATGATCGGGTGGGCCGGCTTCAGGCTCGTCGACCGCTTGAGAATGTCGCGTTCGACGGCGATGCGCTGCGATGTCAGGCCCTGGATCAACGGCGAGCGCTGCACCTCGGGGATGACTTCCGGCGTGCCGCGGCGCATCAGATCGCGAGCGCTCTTGGCGCGCGCTTCGGCGGTCGAGCGCAGCGTCTTGACCTTGGTCAGCTCGGTGGTGATGTCACCGAGTTGCTGCTCGTTGATCGGGGTCTTCTGGGATCCGCCGCCAAGCAGTCCCGCCTGGTTGCGGAAGTTGGCGACTTCCTCGTCGGCCTTGGCGACTTCGTCCTGAAGCTTGGCGATACGCGGGGCAAGATTATCCTGGACGGCGGAGGTCTCGGCGACGGTCGCGGTGGCGAGCTTCTCGCGGTAGCTGGTGGCGAGGCGGTTGGCGAAATCGGCGGCGAGCTGGGGATCGACCGACGTGAAATTGATGGTGATGGCGCGGCTGGTTTCGGGTGAATAGACCTGCAGGCGCTTGGAGACCTCGTTCAAAACGCGGTCATTGTCGCTGAGGCTGCTTTGGACTCCCGACAGGCCGATCGTGCGCAGTATGCCGGTGAAGGTGTCGACGGGACCAAGTACCGGGTTGAATTCAGGGCGCCCGGCAAGACGTAAGTCGCCGGCGACACTTTCAATCAGATCTGGCGATTGGATGGCGCGGACGTGGGTGTTCACGGCCTCCTTGTCCATGCGGGAGGCCAGGTCTGCGGACGAGTTCTGCGGATCGGGGCCGGTAAACGGGTTGAGCCCGCTCTTGGCGACGATCGCGAGTTCGGCATTGGCCACGAACCGGGGAGCGATGGTCGACAGGGTCAGGTAGGTGAGAGTGCCGGCGATAAGCGAGACTGCGATGAGCTTCGTGGCAGCGCGCTGCAAGGTGGCACCGAGGGTCGTCAGGTCGATATCGTCTGGCGAGGCTGGGGCTTGGCGCATGCGTCCGATCTCTATTCGATGAAGAAGTAGGCCGGATTAGAACGCATCGGGGTAACAATTCCCTTAATTGTCCGGATTTAGATCGACCGCTCAAGGTTTCTTAACCATCCGCGGGCTAGCTCTAGGGATGTGATACACATCGTCTTATGAGGCTGCCTGACTATGTACTGGCGCGCGTTCATCATTCTTGCGGCTTTGCTGCCCGGCCTTGCCGGCTGCGCGGGTAACCGTCCGCTGCTGTCTCCAGACGGTCCGCTGTGGGGCCAAAATGGTGCGATGGCCGCCGATGCAGAACAGATCGTGGCGCATGGACCGGCGCCTGCCCAGGATACACGGTTCGTTCACATCGCCGCCCAGGAGACCTGGGTGGAACCCGGCGTCGTTCCTGTCGCACTGACCGGGCCAAAGCCGGTCGCCGACACCGATGGCCCCTACCTGCTCGATTCGGGTGACCGACTGCGCATCTTTGTCTACGGTCAGCCCAACCTGTCGCGCACCTACATCGTCGATCACGCCGGCCAGATTCCGATCCCGTTGATAGGCACTGTTTTTGCTCGCGGCCTCACGACGAACGGTCTGGCAAGGGTTATTCGCGACCGGCTAGGTGCGGAATACGTGCGCGATCCGCAGGTAACCGTCGATATCCTGCAGAACCGTCCCTTCTTCATTCTCGGCGAAGTCCGCAACGCCGGGCAATACCCCTATGTGTCGGGGATGACGGTCGAAACGGCGGTGGCAATTGCCGGAGGCTACAGCGAGCGGGCCAGCCAGCGGAGCTTCCGCATCACGCGCCGGATCGACGGCCTGGTCGAAGAGATCGAAGCGCCGGCCGATTATGTCGTTAAGGCTGGAGATACGGTTTTCGTCTACGAACGCTTCTTTTGACCCGAACCGCCTCGCGCAGCCGGTTGAAGCAATCTGGCGCCGATGCAAACTGGAGCCGTTTGCCGTGACCCAGACACTGCGCATTCTGCATATCCTTCGCGCGCCCGTCGGCGGCTTGTTCCGCCATGTCCGCGATCTGGCCCTCGAACAGGTCAAATGGGGGCTTGAAGTCGGTGTCCTCGTCGATGCCAATACATCCGATGGACTGACCGCAGAGCGGCTCCGTCAGCTGGCTTCTCACCTGCCGCTGGGCCTGCACAGCATCCCGATGGGCCGGGCTCCGGGCGTCAGCGACCTGAAGTGCATTCGTGAAACGCGCCGTCTGGCGAAGGAACTCGGCATCGATGTCCTGCACGGACATGGCGCCAAGGGCGGGCTCTACGCGCGCGTTGGCGGCAGCCTTCCGGTGGGGAAAGCGGGTTCGCGGCCGTTGCGGTTCTATACGCCGCATGGCGGAAGCCTGCATTATTTCGACGGTTCCATCAAAGCGAACGTCTACGTTTCCGCGGAAGCCGCACTACTCAGGCTGACTGACGGCATCATCTTCGAGAGCGAGTTCGCGCGGAAGCGGTTCGAGGGGTCGATCCGCCTCGATGACGTGGCGAACCGGGTCATTACGAACGGCCTGTCGCCGGCCGATTTCGAATTGCGCCGGCTCAACGAGGACGCCGCTGCATTCGTGTTCGTTGGAGAGCTACGTCGTCTCAAAGGTGTCGACGTACTGCTCGATGCGCTTGCGCAGCTTCCAGTGCAGATGCGGGCGGTAATTGTCGGCGACGGCCCGGACGCGGTGCAGTTCAAGGCACAGGCGCACCGGCTGGGGCTTGGCGCCAGGGTGATTTTCCCAGGCGCCATGCCGGCGCGGGACGCCTTTGGGCTCGGTAACATTCTCGTCATGCCGTCGCGGGCGGAAAGCCTGCCCTACATCGCACTCGAGGCGGCTGCAGCCGGCGTGCCATTGATTGCGACGCAGGTCGGCGGTGTGCCGGAAATCGTCGCGGACAGCGATACGCGGCTCGTTCCCGCGGGCGATGAGGGGGCGCTGGCTTGCGCAATGGCTCTTGCGAGCGATGATCTGGCAGCAGCCACAGCGCGCGCGGACCGTTTGCGTGAACTGGTGGGAAATCGTTTTACAACGGAACGCATGATGCGTTCCGTGCTGGAATTCTACAGGGACGGATTGTTGACGCGGCGGGCCGGGCCCTCTGCCAATACAACTTTCGACAAGCCGGCTCTCGACTCCGAGTCCGGCCGATAAAGGCCGACGGCGGACAAATTTACTATATCGCGAACGTTTCCTATCATCGCTTAATAGCCAAGCCCTTCTGGCACGCCTGATGCTCCTGGTCCCGTGATCTTTCAAAAGGGCACGGAGCCAGGTTTCATGAGCGTTGCCAAGAGCGTTGCCACAAGCGCACTTCCATCCGAGTTCATCCAGACGTTGCATGAGGTGGGGGCTGCCTCGCCGCGTCTGGCGGATTTTTCGGTTGCGCGCCGTGGGCAGCTCGTCTCGCGCAGGGTCTTCGCCGACATGGTTCGGTTTGCCGATTTCGCGGTTGCCGTGCTGGCCGGACTCATTATCGCGGCGCTCTATGTCGACGAGGGCGTTGCGACGCACGCGCTGGGATATACTGGCGCGGTGGTGGGAACGGCGATTGTGCTTGTCGCAGTGTTCGAGTCGTTGCAGCTTTACCAGGTCACAAAGTTTTCCTCGCTGCTGTCACTACTACCGCGCCTTCTGTTCGGATGGGCGGTCGCGTTCAGCGGGCTTGTCGCGGCCGTGTTCTTCTTCAAGGCAAGCGGCGAGTTCTCCCGGTTCTGGCTAGCCGCATGGTTCGTGGCGGGGGCCTGCGCCATCATTGCGGAACGGTTCGCGGTTGCGAAGCTGACCCGCCATTGGATCGAATCGGGGCGCCTCTACCGGCGCGCGGTCATTTTCGGCGGCGGCGAGGTGAGCGCCGACGTGATTGGCATGCTGGAAGCCGACGGCGAAGCCGATCTGCGCATTTGTGGGGTATTCGACGAGCGCTCCATGACGCGTGCAGCCGCTGATCGGCACGGCTATCCCATGCTCGGCGCGGTCGACAGCCTCATCGCATTCGCAAGGGCAACGCGGGTCGACCTGATCATTGTGGCGCTGCCACTCAGTGCGGAAAAGCGTATCGCGGAAATCGTCGACGAACTCTCGCAGCTGCCGGTCGAAATCAAGATTCCCGCGCGGCTCAGTGAACTACGATTTGTACCGCGCACCTATACCCGCATCGGTTCGGTTGCCATGCTGGACCTCGTCGACAAGCCGCTCGAAGCATGGGGCGGGATCGCCAAGTGGTGGTTCGACAAGGTCGTCGCGACGGTCGCGCTGATCCTGCTGGCGCCGGTCATGGCGGTGGTCGCCATTGCGGTGAAGCTCGACAGCCGCGGGCCGGTTTTCTTCCGCCAGAAGCGCTACGGCTTCAACAACGAATTCGTCGAAGTGTTCAAGTTCCGCTCGATGTACACCGACATGTGCGACGCGGCCGCCGCAAAGCTCGTCACCAAGGAAGATCCGCGCGTGACGCCGGTTGGACGCTTCATCCGCAAGACCAGCATCGACGAACTGCCGCAGCTGTTCAACGTACTGCTCGGCGATCTTTCGCTCGTTGGTCCGCGCCCGCATGCGCTCTCTGCGAAAGCCGGCAGCGATCTCTACGATGAAGTCGTGAAAAGCTACTTCAAGCGTCACAAGGTGAAGCCGGGGATCACGGGCTGGGCGCAGATCAACGGCTGGCGCGGGGAAACCGATACTCACGAAAAGATCCAGAAGCGCGTGGAGCACGACCTTTACTACATCGAGAACTGGTCGATCTTCCTCGACCTCTACATCCTGGTGAAGACGCCGTTCGCACTCTTGAAGTCAGAAAACGCCTACTGAGAGCCGGCGGGATGGCGGGGCGGTCCTTCGGGCTGAACCGGGCACAAGGAAAACGATACGTGGCGATAGTTGCAGCATCCCAGCATACAATTGCCCGCACCCCGCGGATTGCCACGGTGCGCGGCGGACGGGTGCTCGACGAGTACCGCAGGACGCCTTGTCGGGAAAAGAGCCTGGTGCATAAAATGGCGCTGGGCTTCGTCTGGCTGGCGGTTGCGACGAGCGGGATCGTGTTCTCTGAGCCGGCGCCGGTCGATGCGTTGACGATGGGGCTCATCGTCCTGCTGCCCGTCATCGGGCTCGTGTACATCGGCGAGACGATGATCCTCTATATTGCGCTCTGGCTCATCGCGGCGGCAGGCGGGTTCATTGCATCGGGCGTCGCGCACGATACGCGCAACGCAACCGTCTTCACCGTAATCTCGCTCTATCTCTATCTCGGTTCGTTTGTTTTCGGCGCGTTTGTCGCCAAGCGTCCAGAAGCGCACACGCGGCTGATCCTGAATGCCTGGACGGTCGCAGCGGGCATAGCGGCGGTGAGCGGGCTAGTGGGATATTTCTCGCTGCTGCCTGGCGCCTACGAACTGTTCACCAAGTTCGGCCGGGCCGCCGGCACGTTCAAGGACCCCAACGTGTTCGGGCCGTTCATGGTGGCGCCGCTGCTTTATCTCCTCCACCTGGTCCTGACACGCCCGCTGACCCGCGTTGTGGGACCGATGGCACTAGCCGGCGTCCTGGTTCTGGCGACGCTCTTGAGCTTCTCACGGGGGGCCTGGATCACAATGGTCCTCGGCGTCCTCATCTACGCTTATCTCGCCTACGTCACGGCTCCAAGCCTGATCCAGCGCGAGCGCATCGTGGCGCTCATGTCGCTCGGGCTGGCGCTCTTTGGCGGCCTTATCGCCATTGCCATCCAGTTCGAACCGGTCGCCGATCTTCTCGATCAGCGCGCGTCGCTGTCGCAGAACTACGATGTGGGTCCAGAGGGGCGTTTTGCGGGACAGCAGAAGGCACTCGAACTTGTTGGTGAAAACCCGCTCGGCATCGGTGCCCACACTTTCACCAGGGTGCATCATCGGGAGGACGTGCATAACGTCTACTTGAGCGTCATGCTGAATTCCGGCTGGCTCGGCGGCGGGGTATACTGGTTGCTGGTCGCGACGACGCTTGGTCTCGGTTTCCGGCACCTGACGAAGGCCTCGCCGATGCGGCCGATGTTCATCATCCTATATGCGGCCTTCGCAGCCACTGCATTCGAAGGGTTGGTGATCGATACCGACCATTGGCGTCATTTCTATCTCTTGATGGGGCTGATCTGGGGGTTGATGGCAGCGGCGCCCTATAGACCGGCAGACGCTGGCGGGCGCGTGCTGCGCCGGTCCGGTGGCTAACGTCATGAGGCGCTCTGCGGCCAGCGAATCGGGCGTGTCCGGGAGGAGGCGACCGCTGGCGCGGCGCGCCAGCGCCACGCTGGAGCGGCTGTTGCGCAGTGTCCTGATCCTCACCTGGGTCTGGCTCGCCTTGCAGGCGGCAGTCGGTGACGAGGCGGCTGCCGACGCCGGGCTTGCGGGACCGCTTCTGGCGGCTGTCGTGCTTTGTCTTGCGGGGCTGTTGGTGTTTCGCGGTGGCGATGACGCCGCGCGCCCTGTCCGGCCGGTGCAGCAATCGCCGCGGCGGGAAATGCATTGGCGGACGGGAAACAAGATCCTCGCCGACCGACGGCGGAACAGTGTGCCGGTTCTCAACACCCCAGCCCTTCAGCCTCGAGTCCGCGTCCTCCGGGACGGACACAGCCGCCGTGCGGGACGTGACCGGGTGAACGTGAAGGACCATATCGACCGGGATGCTGGCCGGGAGCGTGCGGTCCGCGGGGGCGGCGGCGAACGCAGGGGTCGCATCGTAGCCTGACCGGCTGATCGGCCGGGGCTTGAAGGCGCATCGTGACGCAGCGCAATATTGATGCGCATCAATTTCCATGAGTTCGATAGCGGGTATCCAGGGCTGCGCGACGGTATTTTCCGCGTGCAAAGCCGTCTGCAACCGCCGCCTGGACATCCCGATGACACCAGATACCTTGAAGCGCTACGCTGGCCCTGTTCCACGCTACACCAGCTATCCTACCGCCCCACATTTCTCCGAAGACGTCGGTGCTGCCGTCTACCGGTCCTGGCTCAGTGCGCTGGCCGAAAACGAGCGGGTCTCGCTTTATCTGCACATTCCCTATTGCGACCAGCTGTGCTGGTACTGCGGCTGCAACACGAAGGCGACGCAGAAGTACGAGCCGGTGGCGCGCTACGTCGATGTCCTGTTGCGCGAAATCGAACTCGTTGCGGAGGTTGTGGGAAAGAAAAAGCTGGTTGCCGATCACATTCACTTTGGTGGCGGCTCGCCGAGCATTCTCGTTCCAGATGACATCCTGCGCATCGGTGAAGCACTCAAGAGACTTGTCGAATTCGCCCCTGATATGGAGTTCGCCGTCGAGGTCGATCCGCGCTCGATTTCGGACGACAAGATTGCGGCCTTTGCCAAGGCTGGTATCAATCGGGTCAGCGTCGGGGTTCAGGATTTCACGCCCAAGGTGCAGGTTGCCATCAACCGCATGCAGTCGTTCGAGACGACGCGGGACGTGATCGAAGGCTTCCGGCGCCACGGCGTGAAGTCGGTCAACGTCGATCTCGTCTACGGTCTGCCCCACCAGACCCGCGAGACGGTGGCGCGCACCATCGAACAGGTCGTGGAACTTGATCCGGACCGGGTGGCACTGTTCGGCTATGCGCACCTGCCGCAACGGCTGACGCACCAACGGCTGATTCCCAGTAAAGCGCTGCCCGACATGACGGAGCGGTTCGCGCAGGCCAACCGAGCCGCCAACAAACTCGTTCAGGCCGGATATGTTCGCGTCGGGCTCGATCATTTCGCGCGGCCCGGCGACCGGCTGGCGTACGGGGAAGTCCGCCGCAACTTCCAGGGCTATACGACGGATGATGCTGGAATACTGATAGCCCTGGGGGCGTCGGCCATCGGCCGCCTGCCGCAGGGCTATGTGCAAAACGCCGTCGCCGTCGCCGATTATCAGCGCCAGATCGAAGCCGGCGAATTCGCCACCCGGCGCGGCCATGCCTTATCGGCCGAGGACAACGTGCGCTCTCTCGTCATCGAGCGGCTGATGTGTTCGTTCCACTTCCCCGAGCGCGAACTGAAGGAGCGCTTCGGTGACGCGTCGGCAGCGGTCGTGGAAGAGGCGCGCATGCTGCTCAATTCCGAAACAGATGGATTGGTCGAAGCCGATCCGGAGGGCGACGGGTTCCGCATCACCGAAAAGGGGCGGTTGTTCGTTCGCTCGATTGCCTCGGTGTTCGACAGCTATCTCAGTGCGGGGGCGGCGCAGCACTCGGCAGGGGTCTGAGACTCAGCTCTCGCGCCGCTCGGTCATCTTTGATGGTGCTACCAGGGCTGCCGCGGAATAACGCAATCGCGTGACCGGTTCGGCCACTTGCGAGGGGCGGCAGCGCGAGGATGGGTGGGCAGCGAGGCTGTCGTCGATGAGCTGGGCAAAGCAGACGCGGTTCAAGATTATTGCGTAGTTCGTGAAGTTTGCGCTTGCCATGCGATCCAACCTGTTTCCCAACCCCGCACATTTTGTTGTCCTCGAAGACCTGCAAGCAAGCGACGTGCCGGCGATGAACATTGTTTCAACGACGGCCGGATGCTTACGACTCCTTTGGAATTGCAGGCGGTGATGGAGTCCCGGGCATTGCCTCCCCGAACCCCTTTTTGTGCCGCCCTCACGGCTAGGCCTCAGCGGCTGTGAGACAGAAGGTCGGCTTCGGCGAGGAGCTTGTCGAGGCTTGCCGAAGTGGATTCCAGACCGCTCCATCCCTTGGCTGCGGCATAGGGCTCAAAGAGCTGGTGCCACGCGGCAGGATTGATCTGGAACTCGTCGGCGAGTGGAGCACTGGCCGGATTGGACGAGTAGCGCTCAACCCAGCTCTTCGCGAAGCTCGGTACCGGCTCCGGAACGCGGCTGTTGCCAGGACCCTGGAGCTGGAGGATGCCGTACGCCTTGCACTGGCCGTGACGCCGGATCTCCATCGTCGCAAGGCGCGTCTCGCCCTTGCGCACGGAGAAGATCAAGCACTCGCCGGAGGCCACCAGATGAGCATACGTTGCGACGCAGTGGTTCATCACACGTCCCTCTTCGCGAAGCTGCGGGCCGGTCCGCAACGGGACCATGCGAAGGCCATTGCCGCCATTGCGCCGGCTATAGCGACCCGGACCCCGGCGCGGGGGAACCGGCCGGAAGCGGGCTGCGATCGCGTCGAGCCACTTGCGCATCGCCTCTGTTGCCGTCTCAAAGCGCATGGTCGGCTGCCATGGCTTCTCGATCAGCTCGCTGGCGATGCCATCGCCATGATTGGAGAACCAGGCGTAGGCGGCCAGCGGCCGCAGCGGTACGCGGTCGACTGGAACAGGACGGACGAACGGCGGCTTCTGAGCTGCGATCCACAGCGCGAAGTCGTCGTCACCGGCCTGGCCGGCAAAGCTCACCCAGTTGAGCCAGCAGGAGGCATACGCCGGGTTCTGCGGAATGCGCTGCGAGATCTTCTGGGCGAACTTGTCGCCGTCGGGTAGCACGGCGAGCTTCCCGGAGAAGGCTTCGGGCGGTACACGCTTCAGCCACATGGGAAGCCCTAGGGGTTTAGCGATCTCCTTGAGGCCGCAGCCGGCCTTGACACGGTGAACCGCTTCGCCGGTCCGGTCGGGATCAAACGAATTGGTCGCAATGGCAAAGGCGGCGCCGGGAAAGCTCATGATGAGGTCGCCGAGGCGCGGCGACAGACCGGCAAGCTTGCGCAGCCGGCGGCGGGCGCCACGTTCGAAACGACCAATCTGGCGAGCAACGGCTTTTTCCTTTTCGGTCTCAATCATCATGATCGTCACCTAAACGAAAAATGAAATAGACAATGCGAACCGGTGCGCGCGGGAGCCCGTTTTCAAGAAACGCAAAGGTTTCTTGAATTTGAGGCCCGACGGGCAATGGAATGCGCAAACGTCAACGTCGCCGCGGAAACCCGCGTGCAGTCAAGGCGTCGCTTGTGCTTCTCGCAGTGTCAGAACGGGCTTCGCATGAGGACCGACAAATAGCGCCCGCTCCCGCAGGCAGGACCTGCAGCAGGAATGAGGTTGCCGGTGTCGGACTGTGCCGGTCAGTGAAGGCCGGACGGATTTCGATGCGAAACGTCTCCAATATCGCGCGCAACGAGCCACGCGACACTGGAATAAGTGTCGAGTTGTTGTCTCGGCTCGGCGCACATGGGAAACCTCACGTATTTGTTTTCGTCAATCAAACGAGTTTTATCTAGGCGGCAAATGCGTCAAATCAAGGGAAATGGGCGAGAAAAAACGATGGCCCTCATTCATTTATCGATTTCGGTGCGAAGCTTGGTAAACATGTATTCCCATTTCGCCGTCTGGGCTGCGACGAGCTCCTGCATGCGCTTGCGGAGTTCGGCGAGCAGCGCGCAGTCTGGCGTCGGTGCCGCGGTACCCTCTTCGCCCAGGGTGGCGATGTCGGTCAGTAGATCCTGGGAGCGCTGATCGAGTGTGTCGATTTTTTCATCCTGGACAAAGGGGGTGGCTTCGCGAAGATAGACGTCGTGATCCCAGCCGCGCTTGTCCTTCAAGGTGCGCAGCAGTTCCTGGAAGACCGGCTTGTTTTGGGCATTGAGCTGGCGCAGGGCTTCGGCGGCATCATCGACGACGGCCTCGAAGTCGCTGCGGGCGCAACTCTGAGCGTAAGCCGCGGAATTGGGGATGGCGACCAGCATCAGGCCGGCCAACAGCCGCATGGGCAGGCGCGAAGGTGCGGCTTTGCTCCGGAGCATGATGCGGCGTCCCGTTCCCGTGCGGTTTGCGTGACATAGAAACCGCTCACTCCTACCCATGGCGCAGACGGACCAGTTCGGCAAGCCAGGAGGGCCGGCTGTCGTCGCGCACTCAGCCGGCCAGATTGTCGAATACCGGTCCAAAAGACGTCGAACGCGGGAACCGCGGCGGAACGTTTCGTCCTGCCTGGGCGCGGATGCCTACCCAATCGGCAAGGTCGTCCATAGAAAGTGTAAAGGTGCGCCCGGCGCTGTCGACCCACGTCAACCCGACTGCCGCCTCGAAGGTGCGCGCGTCGGCCAGCCCGCCATCCTTGAAGCGTTGCAGGATCACGCCCTTGCCGCGCGTCATTTCGTTGATTTCGTCTGTAGTGAACACCAGCATGCGGCGGTTCTCGCCGACGGTTGCGATCTGGTCGCCGGTCACAGGGATGACGAGGCGGGCTTCGTCGGGTTCGGCAACGTTCAGGACCTGCTTGCCCTTGCGCGTCGATGCGATCACCTCGTCCTCCGGGACGATAAAGCCGTAGCCTGCCGTCGAAGCGACCAGGAGCTTGCGGCCCGGCTGGTGGACGAAGGCGGTGATGATGTCATGGTTGTCCTCGAGGTCGACCATCAGGCGGACGGGTTCGCCGTGGCCGCGCCCGCCGGGAAGCTCTTTTGCTTCAAGCGTGTAGAACTTGCCGCTGGTGGTGAAGAGCAGGATCTTGTCGGTGGTGTGCGCGTGGAAGGTGCGGCGCAACTTATCGCCCTGTTTGAAGTCGACGCGCGAGAGGTCGGTGATGTGACCCTTCATGGCCCGCGCCCAGCCCTTGTCCGAGAATACGACCGTGATCGGCTCCTTTTCAACAAAGGCCTGTTCGAGGTCGATCTCGATGTCGGGTTCCTCGCCGAAGGTGGAGCGGCGGCGGCCGATGTCGGTCTTCTTCGAATAGAGTTCTCGGGTCTTCTTGATCTCCTCGGCGACGTGCTCCCACTGCAGATCTTCGGAGGCGAGCAGCGCAAGCAGGTGTTCGCGCTCGGCCGACAAGCGTTCGTGTTCGGCGCGAATCTCGACTTCCTCGAGTTTCGACAATGCCCGCAAACGCAGGTTGAGGATGGCTTCGGCCTGGACGTCGGTCAGCTTGAAGCGCTTGATCAGCGCCTGCTTGGGTTCGTCCTCGTAGCGGACGATACGGATCACCTCGTCGAGGTTGAGGAAGGCGATCAGGTAGCCGTCCAGCACTTCAAGGCGATGCTCGATTTTTTTCAGGCGAAACTGAGAGCGGCGGATCAACGCCTCGATGCGGTGTTCCAGCCATTGGCGGAGAACCTCGCGCAACGACAACACGCTGGGGATCTGGCCGGCCGAGAGCACGTTCATGTTGAGACCGAAGCGGACTTCGAGATCGGTCAGCCTGAACAGGCTTTCCATCAGGACGACGGGGTCGACGAGGCGGGTTTTCGGTTCGAGGACCAGGCGCACTTCCTCGGCCGATTCATCGCGGACATCGCCAAGGAGCGGCAGCTTGCGCTCCGTCATCAGTTCGGCGATACGCTCGACGAGCTTCGACTTCTGCACCTGATAGGGCACTTCAGTGACGACGATCTGGTAGCCGCCGCGGCCGAGATCCTCTTTTTCCCACTTGGCGCGCAGGCGGAAACCGCCGCGGCCGGTCTCGTAGGCCTCGAGAATCTGTTCGCGCGGTTCGACGACGACGCCGCCGGTGGGGAAATCCGGGCCGGGGATGAATTCGACAAGCTTCTGCGTCGTCGCGTTCGGATGCTTGATGAGATGCAGGAGCGCGTTGCACAGCTCCTCGGCATTGTGCGGCGGGATGTTGGTCGCCATGCCGACGGCGATGCCGGAGGAACCGTTGGCCAGCAGGTTCGGGAACGCGGACGGCAGGACGACAGGCTCCTGATTGGAGCCGTCATAGGTCGGTTTGAAGTCGACGGTGTCCTCGTCGATGGCTTCCAGCAGCAGCGAGGATGTCGGCGCGAGGCGGGCCTCGGTGTAACGCATGGCAGCGGCGCTATCGCCGTCGATGTTGCCGAAGTTGCCCTGGCCGTCGACGAGAGGATAGCGGACCATGAAGTCCTGGGCGAGGCGGACGAGGGCGTCGTAGATCGCCTGGTCGCCGTGCGGGTGGTAGTTACCCATCACCTCACCGACGATCTTGGCGCACTTCTTGTAGGCCGAATCCGGGTTCAGCTTGAGTTCGCGCATGGCGTAGAGAATGCGCCGGTGCACGGGTTTCAGGCCGTCGCGCACGTCGGGAAGTGCGCGGCCCATGATGGTGGACAGCGCATAGGCAAGGTAGCGCTCTTCCAGCGCCTGACGCAGGGGCACGGGCTCGATGGGGCCCTTGCCGGGGAGAATCGGTTTGTCGCTCATGGACTTCGGTTACTGCGGCAAAGGTTCGGGCTCAAGTGCCGCAAGGCCACAGGCCACTGTTTGTCATCGCTCGCGGATTTTCTTTGCTGCGATCCGGCCACCGCGGCCATGGCGTAGAGAACATCAAGCCGGAATGAACGCGGCCGCTGTTAGTGGTGCCTGCAACACGGTATCGGCGGCTGCAGAGTTGGCGTTGTTGCAACGCCGCACGATTTCGGTTAAGAAGCCGCTTGACAAAGTGGGCGGAAATGTACTTACCCCGCGTAACGTGCGGATGGCCGAAGGCCCGCTGATCCCGACAACTCACCTCAGAAAGGTTGCTTGCAATATGGCACGCGTCACCGTGGAAGATTGCGTCGATAAAGTCGAGAACCGTTTCGAGCTGGTTCTCCTGGCAGCGCACCGCGCCCGGGCCATTTCCGGCGGCAGCGCCATCACGATCGACGCCGAACGCGACAAAAACCCGGTGATTGCGCTGCGCGAGATCGCCGAGCAGACGGTGGGGACCGAAGACATGCGCGAAGGCATGATCCACTCGCTGCAAAAGAACGTCGAGGTCGACGAGCCGGAAGCCGGCGCCGCGCCCGTCGTTCAGTCGGAGCGCCGCCTGCCGATGCTCGGCCGCGACGATACCGCCAGCGACACCCAGATCGATGTTCTCACCGAAGAGCAGCTCCTGCGCGGTCTGGAAAGCATGACACCCACCGAGCCGTCGGCGGCGATCGGCAACAACCCGCGCGAGCGCGGCAGCCGCTGAACGTTGGGGCGGCCCCTGGTGGGGATCGCCCTGGAATCCGAATTCTGAACATTTTTGAATTTGACGATGGCCGGCCCGTTACGGGCTGGCCATGTTCTTTGCGTATCCGGGTTCGGCAAAGTCTATCGGGCACTGTCAACACGACAACTTTGGCGTCGTCACACCGCGTTGAAATCGGTAGGCCGCGGTCTAAGTGTGTGTGTTAACCGCGATAGGACCGGGCGCAGCTGCGACATCGGGGATCGCTTTGGTGCGCGAGCCCCGATAAGCTTGATCTTCGCGAAGTTCCATTTACCTCACGAGTTGGCCCGCCATGATGCGCCAGTACGAACTGGTCGAGCGAGTATTGAGTTATGATCCGCAGGCCAACGAGGCCCTGCTGAACCGCGCCTATGTCTATGCCATGAAGGCGCACAAGCATCAGGAACGGGCCAATGGCGACCCGTATTTCTCCCATCCGCTCGAAGTCGCGGCAATCCTCACCGACCTGAAGCTCGACGACGCGACAATTGCGACGGCGCTATTGCACGATGTCATCGAGGATACGGATGCGACGCGGACCGAGATCGACCAACTGTTCGGCAAGGAGATCGGCGCGCTGGTCGATGGCCTGACCAAGATCAAGAAACTCGACCTGGTGTCGAAAAAGGCCGAGCAGGCCGAGAATTTCCGCAAGCTTCTGGTGGCGATTTCCAGCGATATCCGCGTGCTTCTCGTCAAACTCGCCGACCGGCTGCACAATATGCGGACCGTTGAGCACAAGCGCGACGAAAGCCGGCGGCGGACATCGCAGGAGACGCTCGATATCTACGCGCCACTGGCAGGGCGCATGGGTATGCAGGCGATGCGCGACGAGCTCGAGGAACTCGCTTTCCGCTGGCTCAATCCAGACGCTTTCCAGGCAGTCACCGACAAGCTTGAACAGTTGCGCGCCAAGAACCAGCGGCTGATCGACGAGATCGCGCTGGCGCTGGAAGTCAAGCTTGCCGATGTTAACATCAAGGCGGAGGTCAAGGGGCGCGAGAAGAAGCCCTATTCGGTCTGGCGCAAGATGGAAAACAAGCAGATCAGCCTTGAGAAGCTGTCCGACATCTACGGTTTCCGCGTCAAGGTCAACGACATCCAGGACTGCTACAGGGTTCTCGGTGTTATTCATACGACCTGGCGGCAAGTGCCGGGCCGCTTCAAGGACTACATCTCGACGCCAAAGGCCAACGGCTACCAGTCGATCCATACAACGGTTCTGGGTCCGCAGAACCAGCGGATCGAACTGCAGATCAGAACTTTCCAGATGCACAACATCGCCGAATACGGCGTTGCGGCGCATGGGGTCTACAAGGATGTGGGCTCCGAAAATGCGGCTGCTCCCGGCCTGCAACAAGATACGGGGCCATACGCATGGCTGAGGCAACTGGTCGAGACGCTGCTTGAGGGGTCCAACTCGGAGGAGTTCCTGGAGCACACCAAGCTCGAACTGTTCCAGGACCAGGTGTTCTGCTTCACGCCCAACGGGCGGCTGATCGCGCTGCCGCATGGGGCGACGCCGGTGGATTTTGCCTATGCGGTGCATACCGATGTCGGCAATCAGGCGCACGGTGCCTACGTCAACGGCCGGCAGGTGCCGATGGACACGCGGCTCAGGAACGGCGACGAGGTGCGTATTGCGACATCGAAAATCGCTTCGCCGCCGGCAGCCTGGGAGGCGATTGCCGTCACCGGGCGGGCGCGCGGCGCGATCCGGCGTTCGGTGCGCGATTCCATCCGTCGCCAGTACGCGGAACTGGGGCGGCGGTTGGTCGCAGCCGAATTCAAACGGTTCGGGGAAGAGATCTCGGAAGCCCGGCTCAACGAGGCGCTGCCGCGGCTGGCTGCCGGCACCAAGACGCTCGATGACATTCTCGCCAGCGTTGCTCGCAACGAGATTCCGGCGCGCGAAATCGTGCAGGCGGCCTTGCCGAAGGCGGATTTGAAACAACCGTTGCCGAATTATAAACCAAAGAACCGCCATCGTCGGGGAGGCGGCCAGGAGGGCTGGTTCAACCTCTCCAAGGTCATGGGCCTGAAGTTTCGTATGTCGGCCGAAGATCGCGAGTCGCCCAACAGTGCCGGCTCCAGTATCCCGATCCGGGGGCTGAAGGGCGATCTTCCGGTGACATTCGCGGACGGTGGGGCTGTGCCAGGTGACCGCATTGTCGGCGTCTTGACGAAAGAAGAGGGTATCCGCATCTTTCAAATACATTCGCCCGAGTTGATGGGCTTCGAACACGAAAAATGGATCGATGTTACCTGGGACATCGATCCGAACAAGTCTGAGCGGTTTCCTGCCCGGATCAAGGTGCTAGCGCTAAATGCGCCGGGCAGCCTGGCTGAAATCGCCGCCCTTATCGGTGAAGCGGATGGGAACATCGATCAGGTTCGAATGGTTCACCGTGGGCCGGACTTCACGGAAATGATGGTTGAGGTCGAGGTGTGGGATCTGGATCACTTGAACCATATTCTTGCAGGCCTCAAGTCGAAAGGCGTGGTCAATAATGCCGAACGCGTTTTTGATTGAAGTTTGGATCGAACACGACCGAGATAAGGTCGAAATCGTAGGTCGGGGGGCCTGATACATGCTATTTGATCGGCGGGTGCCGCCGACGCTGAGAGAACAGATGCGCGTGCTCGTGTGGCCGCGGCACTCCTGGGACCGGTCGCTTCGCTATATTCTGCTTCGCCTTTTGCGCGTGCGGGCGACGCCCCACCAGCTGGCTTTCGGCTGCGCGATCGGCGTGTTTGCCGCCGTAACGCCGCTTGTGGGACTGCAGATGGCGCTTGCCGGGTTCCTCGCCCTGGCATTGCGGGCAAGCTTTACAGCGGCAATGCTCGGCACGTTCTTTGGTAACCCGATCGTCTGGGCGGTGATTTGGCCGGCGACCTTTGCCACCGGCAGCTACATGCTGGGAGCTTCAGGCGGGCTCGATCAGGTGGCCTTCCAGGCGCAGTTTTCCCAATTGTGGGACAGCATCCAGCAGTTCTCACCCGATATGGTGGGGGCGGCGTTTGCGATCCTGTGGCCGGTGGTGAAGCCAATGCTGATTGGCAGCTTGCCGGTCGGCATTGCTATCGCTACGGTGTTCTATTATCTCTCCAAACGGGCGGCGGTCACGTATCAGGCACGCCGCCGGCGGCGCGGGGGCTACGACAGCAGCTACCCGCTCGGCGCCTTGCTTGCAACCTACGATCCGACCCATTCATGACGACGATCAGCCAGGCCGATGAACTCAAGGTGCTGCGGCTTGGCGTCAATATCGACCATGTCGCCACGATACGGAATGCCCGCGGCGGGCGTCACCCCGATCCCCTGCGAGCGGCGCACATTGCGATCGAGGGTGGGGCGGACGGCATTACCGCGCACTTGCGCGAGGATCGCCGTCACATTTCCGACAGCGATATCGCGCGTCTCAAGGCCGAGTTGACGCGGCCGCTCAATCTCGAAATGGCCGCGACCGACGAGATGATGGCGATCGCGCTGAGGCACGTTCCCAATGCCTGCTGCCTGGTGCCTGAGCGCCGGGAAGAACGCACGACCGAAGGCGGGCTTGACGTACTAGGCGCGCAAAGTCACCTCAAAGGTGTCGTCGACCGGCTGAAACAGGCCGGTATCCGCGTTTCGCTTTTCATCGAGGCTGATTTAAGGGCCATCGAGGCGTCCGCGAAACTTGGCGCCGATATCGTCGAATTGCATACGGGTGCCTACTGCGAGCGTGCGCTTGAAGACGATGTCGCGGGGGTTTCGCACGAATTGGCCCGATTGAAGATCGGTGCCGAAAATGCCCATGCGGCTGGGCTTGAGGTCCACGCGGGTCACGGCCTCACCTACAACACGGTGAAGGCGGTCGCGCGCCTGCCGCAGATCGTCGAACTCAACATTGGCCACTTCCTAGTCGGGGAAGCAATTTTCGGGGGGCTCACGGCTGCCGTTCAGCACATGCGCGCTCTTATGGCGCAGGCGCGCCGCGAAGCCTGACGCTCTCCCGATTCTTGACTGTTGCTGGTCAGCGCTGGGTGCTAGTTGGATCGCTAGCCAAGGTGTGCTGCACCGCGGCGCATGAGCCGGCCCTTAAAGATGATTATCGGCAATGATTTGCAGCAAAGTGCCTAAACGGTTATAGCGGGCTGGTGACCCTATTAGCGAGGTTCGCTGCCACTTGGCGATGAGCGCGCGAGCGAGCTTCGGAATCAAAAAGGGACACCAGAATCATTGAGTTGCTAGAGCACTATCCGCCCATACGCGATACTCTTCGCCATCGGACGGCCGGATACGGATGCTCTAGCATTAGGACACAAGAGCACCTTTATTGATCCAGGAAACGCTTTCCGGCGATTCCGTCAGATCGGATGCTGCTCTCGTGAGGTTCGAATCGCGAAGTTCGCTCTTGAGTGAGCGGAAAGTGGATGCAAACGTCGCGATCGCCACCACGCTGGTCTTTTTTCGCTCCACGATCGGTTGGGGCGTGGATTTGAGGATGCCGAATGAGCGTTGAAACGGATGTAACCAAGCGCAGCGAGAGCGGCTGGTGGGAGATGGTCAAGATCGTCCTGCAGGCGCTGGCGATTGCGATGGTCGTTCGCATCTTCTTTTATCAGCCGTTCAACATCCCTTCGGGCTCGATGAAAGATACGCTGCTGATCGGCGACTATCTGTTTGTATCAAAGCTGTCCTACGGCTACTCGCGCTACTCCTTCCCCTTCGGTCCCAATGTATTCGAGGGGCGTATCTTCTCTGGCCAGCCGGAGCGTGGAGATGTCGTGGTGTTCAAGCTGCCGCGCGACAACTCAACCGATTACATCAAGCGGGTCATCGGGCTGCCCGGCGACGAGATCCAGGTGCGCGGCGGAGTGGTATTCCTCAATGGCAAGGAGTTGCCGCGCAAGCCCGCCGGTTTCTATGTGCCGCCGACCAACGGCGGGCCGGTGAGGAGAGTTAAAAAGTACGAAGAGACGTTGCCCTCGGGCAAGACGTATACTGTGCTCGATGCCGAACCGAACGGGTTCTTCGATAACGTCGGGCCATACAAGGTTCCCGCAGGCCACTTCTTCATGATGGGCGACAACCGGGACAATTCCACCGACAGCCGCGCAACGTGGGATGTCGGGTACGTGCCTTACGAAAACCTGGTCGGGCGTGCCGAGATCATATTCTTCTCGGCAGCGGTTGATGATGATGCCTCGTTCCGCTGGTACACGCCCTGGACGTGGCCGTTCGACGTGCGCTGGGACCGCATATTCAAACTCGTCTACTAGGGGGGCGGGCGAATGCGGGCAGGTATCGAAGCGGGGAACAGCCAAGCCGGGACATGGTGAAGGTGCGTCCGCTCGCCGAACTCGAAGCCGTACTCAACTACCGGTTCAATTCGACGGTGCTGGCGGAGCTTGCGCTGACGCATTCGAGTGCGCGCGGCGCCAAACTCAAAAAGCGCGACAACGAGCGTCTGGAATTCATCGGCGACAGGGTGTTGGGTCTCGCTATTGCCGAGCTTCTCGGCGAATTGATGCCGGAAGCGCGCGAAGGCGACCTTGCCAAGAAATTCAACCAGCTGGTCAGGCGCGAAACATGCGCGCTGATTGCCCGGCGGCTCGAGCTGGGTGACTTTCTGATCTTGTCGGGCAGCGAGCACGAGAGCGGCGGCCGCGATAAAGATACGATCCTGGCTGACGCCATCGAGGCGCTCTTGGCGGCGGTGTTCCTCGACAGCGGGTTTGAAGCTGCGCGCGGCGTCGTGCGCCGGCTATGGGAGCCGATCAGCGGCGAGTTGCCGGCGCGCGCGCAAGATCCAAAGTCGGCGCTTCAGGAATGGGCGCAAGGGCGCGCTCTGCCACTGCCAAGTTACGTCGAGGCGGAACGGACCGGGCCCCATCATGCGCCGGTGTTCGTTGCCGAGGTCCGCGTCAAAGGTCTTGACCCGGCGCGCGGGGAAGGTTCATCGAAACGCATAGCCGAGCAGGCGGCAGCCCAGGCCATGCTCGAGCGCGAAGGCCTCTGGGCGGAGCAGTGACATCATGAACTCCGAGAGCGAGGCGGACCGGGCAGCCGCCAATGACAACCCCGCCGTCGGCGAGAACGCAGAAGCGGATGGTAATGGGCAGCCTGAGGGGCAGCCTGCGACGCGGTGCGGGTTCGTTGCCGTGATCGGCGCCCCGAACGCGGGCAAGTCGACGCTGGTCAACGCCATGGTCGGCGCCAAGGTGACGATCGTCAGCCACAAGGTGCAGACGACGCGGATGCCGGTGCGCGGTATCGCCATGGTCGGCGCGAGCCAACTCGTATTCGTGGATACGCCTGGGATATTTGCCCCGAAACGCAGGCTGGACCGGGCGATGGTCGAAGCTGCCTGGGGCGGGGCGGGTGATGCCGACGTCGTCGCCATGATCGTCGATGCGGCGCGGGGGCTCGATGAAGACGTCTCGCGGATCCTGGAGAAGCTGACGAGCGCGAGCAACGCGCGGCTCGTTTTGCTGTTGAACAAGGTCGACCGCGTCAGCGACAAGAGCAGCCTGCTGAAGCTGGCTGAGGAACTGACGAAGCGGGTAGCCTTCGAGCGGGTGTTCATGATCTCGGCGCTCAACTGCAGCGGTGTCGACGATTTCAAGGCGTATCTGGCCGGCGTCGTGCCGGAAGGACCGTGGCACTATCCCGAAGACGATATCTCTGACATCCCGCTGCGACTGCTGGCGGCCGAAATCACGCGGGAGCGGATTTACCATCTGCTGCATGACGAACTGCCCTATGCGATTACCGTGGAGACGACGGACTGGAAGGAGCTGCGCGACAAATCGGTGCGCATCGAGCAAACCGTCTATGTCGAGCGTGACAGCCAGAAGAGCATCGTGCTGGGCAAGGGTGGGCGCACGGTGAAGCAGGTGTCGAGCGAGGCGCGAAAGGAACTGCAGGCCATTGTAGAGCGTCCGGTCCATCTTTTCGTTTTCGTCAAGGTACGCGAAGGATGGGGCAACGATCCGGAGCGCTACCGGGACATCGGGTTAACCTTCCCGAAAGACTAGGCGCCGAGTGCAGGGTATCTGCGTGATGGAATATTGCCAGCGTGCTGTCCTCTGAAGGTATAGCTATCCTGGCCTGCCGGCACGTTTCCCGGAGAACGCCACTTACACTTTTGCTCTACATGGCTTAGTCTTTGTTGGAGGGGGCCTAGTGTTCCGGTTCTGACATTTGCTTCCCGTTGCGGCCAAGTTCGGAGCAAATGTCAGAACCATGAGGAACACTAGCAACACTATGATTCTAGTGTAGCTTTTGCACCTGACGTTTGGTTTCGAGGGTACCCGCTTGCGGCTACCAAACGTCAGGTGCGCTACACTAGTTGACCCGAGGAGACCGGGATGAAGGTCCGTATCTTTTTGTACGTATTCAGTGCTGGTGTAATGACGGTTACGCTGCCGGTAGCGGGACCTTCCTTCCACCAGGCAGAGGCGGCCGTGCGGATCTGCAAGGCGCACGTAACCAGCAAGTTGACGTCGGCGGATTCCGAGCGTGATGCAAAGCGCGCCGCGATCATGGATTGGACCGAGAAGGCGAAAGCGGCTGGCTTAGCGCACCCGAGCTGGCGGATTGCCGGCTATAAAGTCGTGAAATGCGTTTCTCGAGCCGGCAGGTTCGAATGCGTGGCCCGTGCCGCCCCTTGCACGATCAAGCAGAAGGCTCCGCAGTGGCGCAAGGAACGCAAGCCGAAGTCTGACGGCAGCACGGAGATCTGACGTCCCGTTGTCTGTGCGAATCGCTCTCGTTTCGGGATAGGCTGGCGCGGTCATGGAATGGATCGACGAAGGCATCGTAATCGCGGTCAGGCCGCATGGTGAGACGTCCGCAATCGCGGAAGTTTTCACGCGCGGCCACGGGCGCGCATCCGGTCTGGTGCGGGGCGGGCGATCGCGGCAGATGCGGCCTGTTCTGCAGATCGGCAATCACGTCGAGGCGACGTGGAAGGCCCGGCTCTCGGAGCATCTGGGCAATTTTCGCTTGGAGCTTCAGCGCGGCTATGCGGCAAGCGCAATGAATGATGCCGCCAGGCTTGCTGCCCTATCGTCGATTTGCACGCTGCTGCGGCACCTGCCCGAGCGCGACGCACATGCCAATCTGTTTGAAATTACAATGTTCGTGCTGAGTTTTCTTGATGACGACAAGGTCTGGCCGGGACTGGTGGTCCGCTGGGAACTGGCGTTGCTGGAAGAATTGGGTTTCGGTCTCGATTTGAGCGAATGCGCTGCAACCGGCAGCAACGATCAACTCATCTACGTTTCGCCGAAAACGGGGCGGGCGGTTTCGGCATCTGCAGGGGAACCCTACAAGACGATTTTGTTGCCGCTGCCGGGGTTTCTCACCAAAGGCCCGCCGAGCGACTTGCGGCCTGGAGATGTGGAGGCGGGTTTTCGACTCGTGGGGTTCTTTTTGGAAAAGTATGTTCTCCTGCCGAAGGGTGAACGATTGCCGGATGTTCGTAGGAGGATGATTGAACTGGTTTGCAGGCTCAGTAATGCCGACTTAGGGTTGCAGGAATAGACACCCATCGCGATGGTGAATTTTTACCCGGATGTGGCGATGAAGCATTAAAAAATGTTCCGTTATCTCCGTTTTTGCGATTCTAATAGCGTCGAATGCAGACTTGTCATAAGATGTAACCAATGTGCATGTTTTAAATTGATCTGATCAATCCGCGTATCCGTTTGGGCGTGGCCGCGACGAGAAGCTTGAAGCGCGGGGGCCAGCCTTGCGTCGTCGTGTCGCATGAGAATCCAGGACGATCGTGGTCAGATTTGTTGTAGGCGACGCGGCTCCAGGCCGTGCTGTCGATTGAGGTAAAAGCCGAATGTGATATCGATAACAAGTCCAATTGCGGCCACTCTCATGACTCACGACCATTTGGGAAACCAATTTCTGGTCTCGACCTGATAACCGACCGGCGGTTCATTGCTGAAACCTTTCCGGTATTCGTCCGAGGACTAAATCCAATGTTTGTCTATCCCAACGAGCGCATTGCGCTTTTTATTGATGGTGCGAATCTTTACGCAACTTCGAAATCCCTGGGTTTCGACATCGATTACAAAAGGCTGTTAGAGCATTTCCGAAAGAAGGGACAGCTTGTGCGGGCGCTGTATTACACGGCGCTTGCTGAAGATCAGGAATACTCATCTATCCGTCCACTGATCGACTGGCTCGATTATAACGGGTATTCGATGGTCACGAAGCCAACGAAGGAATTTACCGACTCCGCCGGGCGACGCAAAGTCAAAGGCAACATGGACATCGAACTCACTGTCGACGCCATGCGGCTGGCCGACAGTCTCGATCATATCATCTTGTTCTCCGGCGATGGCGACTTCCGCTCGCTGGTAGCCGCCCTGCAGGAAAAAGGCCGCAGGGTCAGTGTCGTCTCGACGCTTCAGACGCAGCCGCCGATGGTTGCGGACGAATTGCGCAGGCAGGCTGACCAGTTCGTCGACCTGGCAGATCTTGAGGCGCAGATTGCCCGTGAAGGCGGTCGTCCGGCGCCTCAGCGCGAGCGGTTTTCGCGCGGTTCGAGCGGTGGTCAGCGGCCGATTGCCGAACCCGTGCCGTTCGACAACGCTGATGAATTTGAAGGCGAAGACGAACTGTGAGGCTGGAGTCCGCCTTCGATCCAGGCTAACGACGCCTTCATCGGGGTCGTTTCAGGCCGACAGACATTGCAGCCTTGTTCTCAGCTGCCGGGTCACGTTCATGCGCCGGAGGGAAAGGCGTCCCGGTGGGGCGGATCCGGATTGCAAGGCGTCCCTTTGCACCACTTGACAGGATGAGACGGGACCGGGAAATGGCATCGCCGATCTATGCTCCCGAACCGCCCGCCGACTGCAATCTTTGTCCGCGACTGGTTGCTTACCGTATTTCCAACCAGCAAGCGGAACCGTCCTGGTTCAACGGCGCCGTGCCCTCGGTCGGGCCGGTGGACTGCCGCCTGCTGATCGTCGGACTGGCGCCAGGGCGGACGGGAGCCAACCGCACGGGGCGGCCATTCACGGGCGACTTTGCCGGTGACCTGCTTTATCGGACCGTTTCGGAATTTGGCTTTGCGCGCGGGTCCTATGCTGCGCGGATCGACGACGGGTTTGAACTCGACGACTGCATGGTTTCGAACGCCGTCAGATGCGCTCCTCCCGAAAACAAGCCGACGACTGCGGAAATCAAGCTATGCCGCGGCTTTCTGTCGGCGCGGATCGCAGATCTTGCGAAACTCAGAGTAGTGCTGGCGCTCGGTCGTATTGCGCACGAGCAGACCTTGTCGGCGCTTGACCTGCCGCGGCCGGCGTTCCCTTTCGCCCATGCGGCCCGGCACGCGCTACCGGGCGGTCTCATTCTTTTCGACAGCTATCACTGTTCGCGCTACAATACGAATACCGGCCGTCTTACCGAAGAGATGTTCCGCGCTGTTTTCGCGGCGATTCGAGAAGAACTCGATGCGTGAATATTGATGTTGGCGGACTGGGGGACTACTTATTGCGAGTTGCGCCAAGATGCGCGCCCTTCAGGATACAGCAGATGCCGCTTGAGATTTCCCCTGAGAAGATTGCCCACATCATCATCCAGGCCCGTGAATTCGATGCGAAGGTCGCGGCGTGGGACAATACTCCCGAAGAGGGCGATGCCGATGAAGATCCGGCCTCGATTTTGGAGAGTTTCGCCGACGACACCGTGTTCCAGGAAGCGGCTTCCTTTATCGAGGCTCTGAATGAAGATGAGCAGGTGAGCCTTGTCGCTCTTGCGTGGATCGGGCGCGGCACCTTCGAATCCGACGAACTCGACGAGGCGATCGCAACGGCGCGTGATGAAGCCGTCAACAAAACGTCCGAATATCTGCTCGGCATGCCCCTGTTGTCTGATTATCTCGAAGAGGGTCTCGAGAAGCTCGGGTATACGGTGAGCGACATTGAGAACGACCTGCTTTAGACAGGGCTGCCCCTTCTCCCGACGTCAGCCCTTGTCGCGCAGCAGGCGTGCCTTCTGTCGGTTCCAGTCGCGCTTGGCTGCGTCTTCGCGCTTGTCGTGCAGCTTTTTGCCTTCGGCGAGGGCCAGCTTGACTTTGGCCAACCCGCGATCGTTGAAATAAAGCTGAAGGGGGACGATTGTCATGCCTTGGCGCTCTTTGGCGACGCCGATCTTGTGGATCTCGCGGGCGTGCAGAAGCAGCCTGCGCTTGCGGCGCGGATCGTGCTGGAAGAAGTTTCCGGCCCCTTTGTACTCAGGGATATAGGCGTTGATCAGCCAGAGGCCGCCGTCCTCAAGGGAGGCGTAGCTTTCGGCGATATTGGCCTGACCGGTGCGCAGGGATTTGACCTCGGTGCCGACAAGTACAATGCCGGCCTCGAAGGTGTCTCCGATCGAGAAGGAGTAGCGGGCCTTCCGGTTCTGCGCGACGAGCCGTCGGCCGCCATCTGTTTTGGCCGCCATGGATAGAGCCTTCACACAATGGGTTCGTGTTCGTTGCCGGGCGGTATTGCCCGAGGCGCAGACAGCTACTCGGCCGCCGCCGCCGTAATCAGCCCCGTCTTGATCATCGCAGCTTCCACGGCCTTCTTGGTCGTGTCCTGCAGCGGAACCAGAGGGAGCCTTGCTTCGGCCTCGCACAATCCGAGGCGCCACAATGCATATTTGGCAGGTGAGGGGTTCGTTTCAAGGAACAGAACATCGTGCAGCGGCATCAAGCGGTCCTGCAACTCCAGCGCCGTGGCAAAATCGCCGGCTAGGCAGGCGTTCTGGAATTCGGCACACAGGCGCGGCGCGACATTGGAAGTGACAGAGATGCAGCCCTGGCCGCCGTGAGCCATGAAGCCCAATGCGGTTGCGTCCTCGCCGGAGAGTTGGATGAAGTCTTGGCCCATGGCGGCGCGTTGCTGGGAGAGGCGGGCGAGATTTGCTGTCGCATCCTTGACGCCGACGATATTGTCGAGCGCAAAGAGGCGAGTCATCGTTTCGACCGACATGTCGACGATCGAACGGCCGGGAATATTATAGATGAAGATTGGAATGCCGACGGCGTCATTGACGGCCTTGAAGTGCTGATACAGGCCTTCCTGCATCGGCTTGTTGTAATAGGGCGTGACCACGAGCAAGCCATTGGCGCCGGCACTCTCGGCGTGCTTTGCAAAGTCAACGGCTTCGGAGGTGGCGTTAGAACCAGCGCCGGCGATGACGGGCGCGCGGCCGGCAGCCGTCTTGATCGTCAGTTCGACGACGCGCTTGTGTTCGTCATGGCTTAGTGTCGGGCTTTCGCCGGTGGTGCCGACGGGGACGAGCCCATGGGTGCCTTCGCTCAGCTGCCATTCGACGAAGCGCACGAAGGCATCTTCATCGACTGCGCCATTGCGAAACGGCGTTATCAACGCTGTGTAGGACCCCTTGAACATTCCGTCGCTTCCTTAATCCGTCCACACTTGCAGAGGAAGTGTGAAGCTTGTTTCGTCCACACTTCCTGAAGTCGTGTGAAGCTTGTTTCGTCCACACTTTATCAATTCTTGTTGGGCTGGTTGGAACTCACGGGGCCTTCGAGTTGCAACTCGAATGGTGCCGGCGGCTCCTTGCCCGCGACATACTTTGCGCGTCAACACTTCGCATGCGAGTGTTGAGCGGACTTTGCTCGTCAACACTTCGCATGCGAGTGTTGAGCAGGATTCATTGGTCAACGCTACGCAAGCGGGCGTTGAGCGGGGCCGACCTTGTTGCCGGCGCGTTGCGTTGTTACGTTCCCTGCGACTCTGCTGGAGGCGTGCGATACTCCGGGCCTTTGCAGCGCTAACTGGGGCGACTTTATTCTGTTGTGCCAAGGCCTGCAAGCGAAGCAATCTGAGATGTTCAACGGGTTTATATCGGCATGATCAAGGACTTTCGAAGCGCGTGCGCAGCCCGACTGGCGTTACTGGCGCCGGTCGTGGCGGCCGCATTTATCGGAGTGCTCGTAGCGTGGCTGCCCGGGGTTGCCGCAAAGGCGCCGCCTGCCCCGGGTGAAAACCCCCAGCGCGACGTCGAAGCGTTGAAAGCCGCACAGGCTAACGACGGTGTCCTGCGTTTGCCCGCGGTGGTCTCGGAGACCGAGGCCCGCCACAACGCAGCTTTCGACGAGTTCATCAAGCCGGTTCGCGAAACTCCGCTTTCGGTCGTCGATGCCGAGCGCATGCGGCAGGCTCAGAAAGCCGTCGACGAGGGACGTTTCCTGGATGCGCTCATCGTGCGGTCGGAACTCAAGGATCCAATTTCCGTGAAGCTCGTCGATTGGCTCGTCCTGCGCAAAGGCGAAGGGAGCATCGAAGCCTATCGGGCATTCCTCGATGCAAATCCGGGATGGCCGAACCGCTGGCTGCTGATCGAGCACCTGGAAGAAAAGCTCCTCAAGCTCGATAAACCCGCCGTGACGATCGCGACTTTCGAATCCATCGTCCCCGAAACCGCGGTCGGGAAGGTGGCCTTGGCATTGGCTCTGGCGAAATCAGGCAGGCTCGAAGAGGCGCGAAAGCTCGCAAGCCAAACGTGGCGCAACAGCGAAATCGCGTCTTCGAAAGAGGAGGATCTGAAGAGCCGGCTCGGCGATCTGATCGGTGAGAAGGATATCGCGGCGCGCGCTGAAAGAGATACGTCGAAGGCAGACGCCAAGTGGCGCAAGACACGCTCGAAAGCCTACGATTCCATGAAGGCGAAGAATTTCAGGACCGCCTACAAAATCGTCGGTTCGGCCAAGGGGCTGAGCGTTAATCCAGCGAAGGAACAGGCCTTCCTTTCGGGTTGGCTGGCGCTGCGCTATCTTGACGACATGGACGCGGCCAAGTCGCACTTCAAGGTGATGCGCAAGTATGCCGACGGACCGCTCAGCCGCTCAAAATCGGCATATTGGCTGGGACGCGCGCACGAGGCGGCGGGAGACGCCGGGGCGGCGGAGAAGCAATACCGGGATGCATTTTCAGAACAGATAGATACCTTTCATGCGCACCTTGCGCGCCAGCGCGTGAAGCCTGGCCCGCAGCAGATCGAGATCAAGCCGCCGCAGGTGCCGAGCGCGGATCAGATCAAGCGCTTCCAGACGCTCGATGCCGTCAAAGCGGCGGTTATTGCCGACAAGGCGGGCCTGGGGCGGACCATCACGCGGCCGTTCCTCGCCAATCTTGGAAATCTGTTCGAGACGGAGGCCGAAGTTGCGCTTGTTGCACACCTGACGCGCGAACTTGGCGATACGCAGCAATCGCTTCGCATCGCCAAGACGGGCATCGCAAGGGGCATGAACCTCGTCTACTACGCCTACCCGCTGCATGCGTTTCCCGACTACAAGCCGCTGCGCGAACCGCCCGAGCCGGCGTTCCTGTTGTCGGTTGCACGCCAGGAGAGCGAGTTCAACTCCTCGATCGTGTCGAGTGCGGGAGCGCGCGGCATCCTGCAGGTGATGCCGATCACCGCGCGACACGTCTGCAACGACTACAAGATCAAGTGCGAAATCGGTCGTCTTTTGACAGACGAATCCTACAACACAAAGCTTTCGTCGGCCTACATTGCAGACCGCATGGGTGAATTCGGCGGGTCCTATGTGCTCGGCCTTGCAGGTTATAACGCCGGGCCGGGGCGGGCGCGGCAGTGGATCCGCGAAATCGGCGATCCGCGCGATGCGCTGATCGACGAGGTCGACTGGATCGAGCGGATACCTTTCTGGGAGACACGCAATTATGTCGCCAAGGTACTTTCCAACATCCAGATGTACCGGGCGCGGCTTGGGGAAGCGGCGCCGTTGCGGCTTGAAGACGACCTGATGCGGGCCAAACAGCAAAAACGGGCGGAAAAACGCTTTGCTCCCGGATCGAACGGTCTGCAGGTCAGTTCTGGCAGGTAAACTCTAGTGTCCCGTCTCCGAAGTTCGCTACCACCTGCGGCTAGGTTCAGAGCGAGTGGTTGCCGCTGAGTGGAGGCGAACTTCGGAGACGGGACACTAGAGCGCGTTCACTTTCGCCGGTCTCGCAGCCGCGCTCTAGGTCTTCGTTTTATCGCATGTTCGAAGCGCAACCCTGGTGCTCGCCTTCCGCAAGACACCGCGTAAACTTTTGCTGAACATGCTCCAATGGTTCAGAATTGATTCGCCGCAGGTGCGCGGCCGGGGGCCTTGTGCCCTCGACGACAGAGGGCATGAGGCATGGGGACACCGGGTGGATTTCATGAGTTGAGCTTGCGCGTGCGCGACGGATTGCGCCTTTACGCGCGGCAGTACCCGGCGGCGCGCTCAGGTAAGACACCGGTCCTGTGTCTTGCCGGTCTGACGCGCAATAGCCGAGATTTTCACGATCTCGCAACTTACCTGTCGCACGGGCCGCAGGGACGGACTGTCTATACGCTCGATTACCGCGGCCGGGGAAAATCCGATTGGGACCGCAACTGGAAGAACTACGCGGTGCCAGTCGAGGCGCTCGACGTCATCGATTTCCTCACCTTCGCCGAACTGAAGGAAGTTGCAGTCGTCGGGACATCGCGCGGCGGCCTTGTCACCATGATCATGGCGGCCCTGCAGCCATCGACCATCAGTTCGGTCGTGCTCAACGATATCGGACCTGTGATCGAACGCGACGGGTTGATGCGGATTGCGAGCTACGTCGGGCGCGTGCCGCTGCCCCGGGACTGGCGCGAAGCCACCGAGGTCGTGCGTGACGTCAACAAGCGCAGCTTCACGGGATTTGACGACGGCTTCTGGGAAGAAGTCGCTCGTCAGTGGTTCAATGAAAAACGGGGTCATCCCTCGCCTGGATATGATCCGCAGCTGAAGAACGCGCTCTCGGTTCTCGACGGGCCGGTGCCCGAACTGTGGGGGCAGTTCGATGCGCTAGCGCGCGTTCCGGTGATGGTGATCAGGGGCGCCAACACCGATCTTTTGACCGAGGCGACCATTGATCGAATGGCTCACCGGCACCCCAGGCTGGAACGCTTTACGGTGCCGAACCAGGGCCACGCGCCGCTGCTGAAGGATCTGGCATCCCAGGAGGCAATCGCAGGTTTCTTTGAGCGGGCGGATGCACAGGGGCAGGCCCGCGCGGCAGCTTGAACTAATCCAGAGCCGGATTCTGGAGTTCCCGCCACACGGCGCGAGGTTCTCAGGAGCGTTTCCCAACCGCTTCTGCATCAGGTCAGGCGCTTGGAAAACTCCGTCTGGCCGCCTGATCCCAGGATGCGAGCCTGTTGCACCCAGCCTTCGCGCTCAATTCGGCCTTTGAAGTCGAGGGCGCTCGAAACACGCTCGATGTCGCCGGCCGACCAGTTGGCAATCTGCTCATAGGTGTAGATGCCCATGGCGTTCAACTTTTTTTCGATCAGGACGCCGATGCCGCGGATTTTCTTGAGATCGTCGATTTTTCCCGATGGCTTGTTGGGTTCACCCGCCAGGAGTTGTGAGCGCACCGAGCGCATGCCCGATACACCCGATGCAGAGCCGCTTGCCGCATTCTGGCGAATGGCATCGGCAAGCCGCGCCGGTCGCGTTGCGGCGGAGGGGGAAGCCGCCTCTGCGCCAGGAGCACTGCCAGATGGTGATGTAGCGGCTTCTTGTGCCGTAGCGGCTTCGCCTTTGAGTGGGGCGGTCGCAACGCCCTGGGCGGCGGCGACCGAGCCTGCGCGCGGGGGCTTTTCTTCTGCCGGCGGGCTAGCGGGTGGCGCGGCAGCAGCGGCGCTAACACCGGCTGCGGTCGCAGCGGTTTTGTTCGCCGTCGATGGCAATGGCTGACGCGCCGGTAAGCCGCCGGGTCGTGGGGTTACCTTTGGAAGCATCCTAGCTCGCTGCGTGTAGTCGGTTTCTTTGCCGGCGGCGAGGATGTCGGCCTGCTCGATCCAGTTCTGGCGGGCGATGCGACCGGGTTGGCCAACAAGGGAATCGACCTCTTCGACCTGCGCTGGGGTCCACTTCGAGATCTGCGCGTAAGTCTTGACGCCGTTTTCTTGCAGCAACGTTTCGGCAGCGGCGTCGATTCCCCGGATGCGCTTCAAGTCGTCGGCGGCTGTTGGCGCCGGTGCGATAGGTGCTGATGGAGTCGCAGCTGGAGCGGCTTGTGCTGGGGGCGCGGCCTTTGTGGGTGGCGGGGCTGCAGCCGCCGTTGCTCCCGCGGCCGGCTTGGCGGATGCCGCACCGGTCGGCGGCGGTTGCCATGCAACAGGTGGTACAGACGGGGCCTTGGCGGTGGCGGGTGGTGCTGGCGGTTGTTTTGCCGGCTCGGGCCAAGGGCTGGGCCAGCCTTCGCCGGCCAAGCGGCGCAGGCGGCCGGTTTCCTTGCCATCGGCGAGGATCTTTGCCTGCTCGATCCAGCCTTCGCGGGCTGCGCGATTGCCGAATGCGTTGCGGATCTCGACGGCATCCGCCGCGGTCAAGCCTGCGATATCCGAGAAATGGGTGTAGCCGAATTGATTGAGTAGCGAAGCGGTCGTGTCGTCGATGTTGCCGATGCGGCGCAGATCGTCTGCCGGCGTCGTGGCGATGGTCGCGGCGACGGCCGATTGGCCCGTGCTTCCGCCAGCAGCCGGAAAGCGCGCTTCGGGTTCGGGGCGGGCCTCGGGTTCGGGGCGGGCCTCGGTTTCGGTGGGCGCTTCGGGCTCGGTGGGTGCTTCCGGCTCGGTGGGTGCTTCCGGCTCGGTGCGGGCGGCGCTTGCGGCGACAGTGGAAACGGCTGCGCTAGCTGCGACTGCTGATGCTGAGGCAGCGGAGGTTTCGGGAGCCGGTTCTTGAGGGCTAGGTGCAGCGGCAGCGGGTTCTGCGCGGGGGGTGCTTTCGGTTACTGCTGGCGGGGCAGCTACTTCCAGGTTCTCGTCTGTGGTGGGAGCGCTGGAGAGAACACGTTCGAAACGAGCGGATTCTGCGATTTTTGCATCAGTAGGGGGCGTCGGCTGGGCGATGGTTTCGATCCTTGGCTGGACCGGCTCTGGGGCTGCGCGCATGTCTGCTGCGGGTGGTGATACTTCCGGATGCGCTGGCGCAACAGCCGCCGACCTTGCGGGCAGCGTCTCTGTTGCTGTCGCGACCGAGGTTGTGAGGCGTCGCAGCATGCAGCCGACAACGGCGCCGAGAAAATACGCCACCAGCATCAGCAGCGCGCTTTGCCAAAGATAACTTTCCATTTCGTCTTCCCCCACCCTTCACGTCGATGCGTACGTGCAAAACGTCAGTTCTTCGAGCGGCTGCAGGAAACCCAGCCGACGAGAAGGCCGATCGCAAAGGCGGTTGCGAGATACCAGAACAATTTGACGGCAAGATAGTCCATTTTGCGCTCCCCTGAGTTGGCAGGCCCATGCTCAGCGTTGTTTGTGCATAGCTGGCGACCATTTGCCAAGCCTGATTGCGCCTGATGGGCGGTAGGCATGGACCAAAGACGCAATCGGGCCAACCCCGATGAAAGGTCGCCGACCTGAGTGGGAGCGTCAGCCCTCGGGATCGATTGTGAATTCGATGCGCCGATTGCGAGCGCGATTGGCTGATGAGTTGTTCGGCGCTACGGGGTGCTTCTCGCCGTAGCCGACGGGCCGCAGACGCGAGCGCGGGACGCCTGCGCCGACAAGATAATCGATTACCGCTTGCGAGCGGCGCAACGAGAGCTGATGATTATCGGCGCGTTGGCCGACCGAATCGGTATGGCCTTCGACGGCGAGATCGACGTCTGGGCAACTGTTGGCAATTTTCGCCAATTCATCGAGCGTCGGCCGGCTCGCGGACGACAGTTCGGCGCTTGCGTAATCAAACAGGATCAAGCCAGCGCTCGACGCCTCGCTGAGGCGCTTCTGGCAATCCACCGCAGCGGCCGGGACGGGCCGGCGTTCCGGGATGGCGGTCCGGCGGTCGCGCGCGATGGCGGCCTGCTCTTGTGAGGCCATTTCTTCAGTTATGCGGAGGCTCGATTCTTCCTCGGCCTGGCGCCTGAACTCATCCTGCTGCTGCTTGCGGGCTTCCACCTGAGCGGCTCGCTGCGCATTGGTCTCCTCTTCGGCCTTGCGGCGACGGGTGGCTTCCTCTTCGGCTTCCGCCTTGCGGCGCGCGGCGGCCTCCTGTTCGGCATGGCGCTGCGCTTCAGCTTCGGCGGCTCGGCTGGCTGCGTCCGCCTTGCGCTGGGCGAAAATCTCTTCGAGCCTGCGCCGCGAGGCTGCCGCTTCGTCGGCCCTGCGCCTGGCCGCGTCTTCTCCGGCACTTTGACCGGCGGCTTCCGCCTTAGCCCGGTCGCCGGCCGCGGCTCTCCTGTCGGCATCGCGCTGGGCAAAAATTTCTGCAAGTTTGCGGCGTGCGGCGGCTTCCTCGTCGGCCTTGCTGCGGATGGCCGACTCTTCCCTAGCACGGCGTTCGGCAGCTTCCTCGGCGGCGCGCTCGGCTGCAGCTGCCTCTTCGGCCTTACGGCGGGCGGCGGCTTCCTCGCTTGCCTTGATGCGGGCTGCGGCGACATCTGCGGCTTTGCGCTTAGCCTCGACTTCGGCCCAGATCATCGCGTCCGATTTCACCTCGACGACATCGCGTCCGAAATAATTCTTCGGCAGATTGTGGATTAGGCGATCTTTGATGGCTGTCGCGGCAGCCGTGTCGGCGGCCTCTCCTGTAATGACGAGGGCCTGCCCCGTCAGGTTGGCTTCGCCGCGGCGCAGCAAACGGAGAAGGGTTATGCCGTGGGCCGCCACCTTCTGCCACTTGGCGGCATAGCCGCCCGCTATTTTCATGCGGTTCTCGATACCGGCCTTGGGAAATTGCTTGCGCGCGGTGGCGAGCAGCAGCGTCAGCGTTTCAATGTCCGGCACTTCGCCGTCGAGAGCCAGTGAGTTGTTACCATCGTAGACCGCGCGCCAGCTGAGGTCGGGCTCGGTCGGCAGCTCGAGCGTAAGAACAACGTCGCTTTCGCAGGAGCGGTTGGTGGCAGCGCGAACTTCGCCGGGCAAGGCGGCGGCCAGTTCTTCGTTCGATGTCTTTGCCGTCACCTTCAACGTCTTGTCGCTCATGAAGACGTTACCGGTTCCCAGTTTGCTGGTGGCCTCGATCCCGGCAAGGACGCAGCGCCGCCAGCCTTCAGGTTGCCCTGAGCCGAGCGCCATGGTGTCGTCGATCGATTTGCCGGGAAATGCCTTGCTGGCAGCCTCGAGAAGGACTGCGCGGTCAGCTTCGTCGGGAACAAAGCCGGTGAACTCGATACGATCGGTGGTCGCCTCGATGCTGGTGGTAAAAGGGCTTACAATGGGTGGCTTAGGTTCCGGGAAGGTGACGTCGTGGCGGAAGCTAAAGTCCTCCGGAATCGCGTCGCCGATCTCGGTCGTGACAGCGTTCGCGGTGTCTTCGTCGGGTGCCTTTCCGTTCAGCGCAAGCTGCTTGTCGGACAGTTTGGCTTCGCCTTCATCGAGGCGGGCAATTTGGGCGACAACCGACTTAACGGCTGTTTCCCAGCCACTAGGGGCGCCGGCGCCGGTTTCCATTCTATCGATGATGACGACGCTCGGGTGGGCCTTCTTGGCCAGCGCAAAAACTCGTTCGCGCTGCTCTTCCCCGGGTACGTGCCCCGATAATATAAGATGCGTGGCCGAGCGGGTTGCACTCCAGGTGTAAGGACTGACGATAGGCGGTCGAATGTCGTTCGTTTCAATCGTCACGCCTTCAGGGGCGGCGCTGCGGAGCGCGGCGACTGCACTCTTGTAGGTCCCGAAGTTGAGGGCTTCGCCGGCAATCGAAAGACCTAGCCCGGTGAGTTTCACTGTACCGGATTTGAGCTGCGCTAGCCGGTCAAGGCCGAATCCGATAGCATCGGTCCATGCTGGCAGGGCTGGAGCGCCGCGCGCAAGCGTCGTGCGATCGTCGATCTGAAAGCCAGGAAAACGGGCTTCGACAAGACCGCGCATCTTGAGGCGGGTTTCCTGATTGGGGACATAGCCGGTGAGGACAATGGTTTTTCCGGTCGCTTCGGCTGACCAGGAGTAGCTGTCGACGAAGTCGATGAGGTCGACCTTCTCGTCGATTACGCGCACGCCCCACACCTTGCGCACGACATCGGCGGCCTGACTGGGATGCTCGTCTTTGAAGGCGAGTCCCTTCACCAAGCCGTCGCGGCCATCGAAGGCGGCACCGGCCCAATGGAGACCGGCGGCGGCGAGAGCCTGTTCGGTGCGGACGCGCAAATCCTGCTGAATGGGTTCGCGTTCCCAGATGAATGCGAGCCAGACCAAGGCTGCTACAGGCAGTAAACCCCACCACCAGCGCAGAGGATTGCATCTCATCCGGCTTTTGCTCCCGCTATCGGCCCGACACGTCGATGTGCCACGGCTGCGCCATTCACTAGTGTAGCGCACTTGACGTTTGGTACCCGCTTGCAGCTGGACTCGAGACCAAACGTCAGGTGCAAAAGCTACACTAGAAACATACAGTTGCTAGTGTTCCTTATGGTTCTGACATTTGCTCGAAACTTGGCCGCAACGGGAAGCAAATGTCAGAACCGGAACACTAGTGTAGCGCACTTGACGTTTGGTACCCGCTTGCAGCTGGACTCGAGACCAAACGTCAGGTGCAAAAGCTACACTAGAAACATACAGTTGCTAGTGTTCCTTATGGTTCTGACATTTGCTCGAAACTTGGCCGCAACGGGAAGCAAATGTCAGAACCGGAACACTAGTATCCCAGGCTGCTGATCCGTACGCGGCGTTTCTTTGCGCGCAGGGTTCCATCAAACGCGCGCCATACGGCCAGTTCAATATACCGGTAACGCTGGCGGGTTCAAGCAAGCCCAAGGGTTAAACACTTGAAACGTCAACATTCGTTACCGTTGACAGAAGATTTTGGCAGGACTGGCGCGTGGCGCGTTTTGCCGCAGATCAGCGCTCGCGGAGGGCGTGGCCCATGGCGTCCGTCAGCGGCTTCAAGAGGTAGCTGAGTATCGAACGGTAGCTGGTCTCGATGAAGACCTCTGCGGGCATGCCGGGAATTAGTGGATGATCGATGTGGATACGGGTTCGCCGGTCATCTATTACGCCCACACAGATCATCTCGGCCGGCCGGTCAAGCTGACCAACAGCGCCAAGTCATCCGTGTGGGATGCCGTCTGGCTGCCGTTCGGCGGTGCGCCGGTCGCCTCACTTGCGCGAGGAATGATCCTGATGCCCGCTCCTGGATCGCGCAGCAGTTCTTCCAGGCGGTTGCGACCGCGTTCCAGACGCTCACGGTCCGACGCCGGGTTGGCCGGTCTGCGGTTCTTGGGCGTCGCGTTGGTCACAGGGAACTCGAATTGTTACGCTTTACACGAAATGTGACCAGGACATGCGAGTTCATCCGGACACAAATGGCTCTGAATCGTGACTTTCCGCGAATTGGGTGAGGATTCACTTAAACCGTGACCGTATTTGACGGGTCGTTGCCTAGTGTGCAGCCTTGATTGTGTCACTGCGGACGCGGCTTGCCGGCAAAAAGTCCGGATCAGCGGGGGAATTACCATGGTGGGAACATTTATGAGAATCATCATGTTTTTCCGCTAGTCTTATCGACGAGTTAACGACTGTCGTGAAGGTTTGGAGTTCTGTCATGCGTTTGTTGAAATGCGCACTTGTGGCGGCATCGCTGGTTGCAGCGATGGCAGTTGCCGCGCCGCCGGCCGAAGCCGGCGGGCTGTGGCGAGATCGCGGGGAGAGGGTCGTAACGCATCGCGTCTACCGGCCGCGGTACCGCGACGTCTACATTTACGGGGATCCGTATGCCTACCGGTACATGCCGCGCGGATACTATCCCTATTACAACTCCGGCTACTGGGTTCCCTCGCATGTGATCCGGAAGCGCCGCTACCTGCGGCCGCCGCCCTACTATAAAGCCTGGGGTGAGAACCGGCGCGGGTATCGCCATCGCCAGTGGCATTACCGCCATCATGGCGGTCACCGTCACGGTCATTGGTGATGACAGCCGCTGTTTGAGCTGCTGCGACTACCTTCAAGTACCGAGAGGCTCAGGCCGCGAAGCACTCGCGGCCTGAGCCTTATGGGAACCAATCCGCATTTGGACGAGTTGATCCTATCCCCATGACGACCCCTAAGGGGCCGGATATTTGATCCATGCGAAATCCCGAAAGCACCTGCGAGCTTGCACGTTTTCTTACGCTTCACGTTGCACTTGGTGTCGCGGTCGGAGTCGCGGTAGCTTCCGTAGCCGTCTTTTCAATTTGTTGGGGCTCAAGGACTTACTCATCGCAAGCCGTGACCCCTACTTGCCGCTTGCAATCCTGTTCGTGAACAGCGCCGCAATATTCGCTGCCGCAGAAACCATCCGCGCGCTAATCAGGATTACGGTCGATTAGTGTTCTACGTCGCTCATGCCCCGCGTCCTCGACGGATCGAGATGAGATGCAGGGCGATGGCTGCTGCATTCGAGACGTTGAGGCTTGCCATTGCGCCGGTCGTCTCGATGCGGCAGAGCTTGTCGCAGGTTTCGGCGGTGAGCTGGCGCAAGCCCTTGCCTTCAGCACCAAGGACGATGGCGACGGGCGCATCGTCGGGCAAGCCTTCATGCAGGGCAATGGGTGCGGTGCCCTCGAGGCCGATCGTTTGAACGCCGGCTTCCTTCAGTTCGGCGACGGCGCGCGCCAAGTTGGTTGCAAGGTGCACGGGCACATATTCGAGCCCGCCGGAGGCCGATTTCGCCAGGACACCTGAGAGAGGCGGGCTGTGACGGCGCGTCATGATCAGGCCGCCGCAGCCGAACACGGCGCCCGAGCGCAAAATCGCGCCGACATTATGGGGGTCGGTGACCTGGTCGAGGACGACGAGCGGGCGGCCTTCGCCGGCAGCGATTATGAGATCCTCAAGACTCGGCTCGGGGAGGGGGTCGCAAACTAGAAGAGCGCCTTGGTGGACGGTATCGGAGCCGAGCAGGCGGTCGAGATCGCGCGGCGTGGCGGGGACCGCTTCGAGCCCGCGCTGGCGCAGTGGACCTTCCAGCTTACGGGCGGCATTGTCCGTCATCCTTGCGGAAAGAATGGTGCGGGCCGGGTTATTCAGCGCGGCCTCGACGGCGTGCATGCCGAAAATCCGGGTCTCGGACTCCTCGGCCTTCTGATGGGGAGAGGCAGAGCGGAAGGAGTGCGGGCGCTTACCCTTTGAACCTGGACGCGGGGGGCCTGATCGGTGGCGGTTTTCAGCCATTTTGAGCTTTCGTGTCGGGAAGGGCGGTTCGGGCGCGGCCGTAATGGCTGCCAGTGGCGGACATTGGGCGGGTTTGGGAGCCGAGGCAATGCCTGGCGGATCAAGCTTGAATTGCTTGGCGGGTCAAGATTGATGCTGCAAAGGCGTTGACACGCGCCTCGCGTCTTCTCATAACATGCGCTCTGCCCCGCGGCCCTTTGCGGGGCGATTTCGTTTCGGTGCTCGGGTCCGCTCTCGGGTCGGTGCCGCCGTAGCGGAAATGGAGAGGTGCCCGAGTGGCTAAAGGGGGCGGACTGTAAATCCGCTGGCTTCGCCTACGTTGGTTCGAATCCAACCCTCTCCACCATTTTTTTGGGTCCACACTGCCTAAAGTTGTGTGGAGCAGGTTTGCCTTCAGATGCCCACGCTTCGCGGCATCCGGCGCCGTACGCTTCTCCGCGCTTGCGGAGCGCGGGGCTATCGAGGATTATCGGTTTCGACGCGACTTCTGTTCGTCACACTGCGCAAGCTTGTGTTGAGCAGTTAAGTGTGGAACCAGGAAAGACGGTCGGGTATTCGAACGGATAGAAGTTACGCGGGTATAGCACAATGGTAGTGCAGCAGCCTTCCAAGCTGAATACGCGGGTTCGATTCCCGCTACCCGCTCCATTATCCCATTGAAATTATTGCAATAATGTCAGTACGTTGTACACTTATAAACAAGCTGATGCACTTATCGGCAACCATGCGTCTTGACGCTGAAACTGTTGGGTTTTCTCAACCCAGCATTCGATGCCAGGTGCGTAATCAGTGCCTAAAATCAGCCATTACAAAGCTAATCCGTTCAGGTCTGTCCCTTCTGATTAGCGGGGGCAGGTTTGAGCGCTAATCACTATGAGAGAAATTAAATTCAGGGCGTGGCACAAGCGGGACGGCTACATGTCACCCGTGGGAGAGTTGCGGATTGAGACCACAAAAGACGCACTCATTTATGTGCCAGTCCAAACGACAGAAGATGGGGACATCGAATGGGATGGAGATTATGTCGGGTTCGGTGATCTGCAACTGATGCAATACACGGGGATTAAAAACGCGAACGGGCAAGAGCTTTACGAGAGCGACATTATCGAAAATGATTCAGAGTGGTGGCAGATCGTTTTTACAGAAGGAAAATTTATGTGCGACCCGATCAACGGGGGTAACGTATATATGGATCTAGAAGAACTAGGGAAGCTCTGAACAAGCTCCGAACCATGGCACAATCTGAGAATTGATTCGAGGGGTGCCCTGCCATGAGGCAGTTAAGCTTTGCGACACGTGATCACCGGAACAAGAAGAAGCAGACGAAGCGCGAGCGGTTTCTCGCCGAGATGGATACGGTGGTGCCGTGGTCGGCTCTGCTTGCGCTGATCGAACCGCATTATCCCAAGGCCGGCAACGGTCGG